>ERZ857840.3478-NODE-3478-length-13338-cov-8.152676_pt1 | contig 13338 bp, 10 predicted proteins | sample MGYA00519760_ERZ857840 | MGnify/ENA primary metagenome ERZ857840 (study PRJEB31778, sample SAMEA3449371) | human gut metagenome | biome: human gut; feature: human-associated habitat; material: faeces | place: United Kingdom | collected 2010/2012 ... | reverse complement strand
GCAGCCGCCGGAGCGGTGCTTAAGCCGTCAGGCGGGAATTGTGCGGTGTTGCCTAAAGAAATAAAATAAAAGCATGTGCAGTTTTTCGGGCTTTCCCAAAAACCGTACATGCTCTTGTTTTTATTGGTTATTTCAGCAGCCCGAAATGTTCCAGCGCATTCCAGATGCCGTCCTTATCTACATCGGTGGTAATGTAATCCGCCGCGGCACGGGCGTCTGGCCAGGCGTTGCCCATGGCAACCCCGATCCCGGCAAAAGCAAGCATCTCGGTATCGTTGCCGCCATCGCCAAAGGCGATGCTGTTTTCCCGCGTAAGACCCAGATGATTGAGCGTTTCCTGCAAGCCGTTCACCTTGCCGCCGGTTGCGGGCAGGATATCGACAAATTCTTCGCTCCAGCGCACAGCGCGGCAGCCGGGCACGTGAGCCATGAACTCCGGTTCCTGCTCGCTGCTCAAAAATGCGCTGAGCTGATACGTCGGGTAGGTAAAGCAGCGCTGGGCCGGATCGATGGTTTCCTGCGGGATCTCTTTCAAAAAGTTTTCACACAGGGCATTGGTGCGATTCATGTAAGCGGTATCCGCTTCCACAAAGGAAACCGCAATATCTGTTTTTTCCAGCCAGGGCAGCAGCTCGCGCAGTCCCTCCTGCGGCAGCGGGTGAGCGTAAAAGCAGCCGTCCTTATCCCGGCAATATTGGCCGTTCATCATCACCATGCCGTCAAATTCAAACGGCAGATCCTTTTTCAGGTAATGCAGGTGGTACGGCGGGCGGCCGGTTGCCAGGTAAAGCTGCACCCCTTTGGCGCGCAGAATGTTGAGCGCCGCCACGGTGGATTCCGGCAGGTGGTGATCCGGCGGCAGCAGAGTGCCGTCAATATCAAAAAAAGCAATGCGAATATCTCTGTTTTCCATGTTATTATTCCTGTTTCAGTTGTCGGCCCATCATTGTAGCCAGCGCATCGCGGGCGGCCAACCGACCGGACAGAATATCATCCACCGCATTCACGATGGGCATTTCTACCTTATACTTTTTCGCCAGCTTGCAGGCTGCGGGCAGGGCATTGATGCCCTCCACCACCTGACCGACCTCTTTTTTGGCGGTTTCCACATCCTTTCCACGGCCAATCAGCATGCCGGCATGCAGGTTTCGGCTGTGCATACTGGTGCAGGTCACGATCAGATCGCCCATACCGGAAAGCCCGGCAAAAGTTTCGGCCTTGCAGCCCATGGCCACACCCAGGCGGGCCAGCTCGGCGTTGCCGCGGGTGATAAGGGCAGCCTTGGCGTTATCGCCGTAATCCAGGCCCATCGCAATGCCAACAGCCAGCGCGATCACATTTTTGACAGCGCCGCCCAGCTCCACGCCGCGGCGGTCGGTGTTGGTATACACGCGGAAGGTGGGGGTGGTAAAGATCTGCTGCACCTTGCGTGCGGCGGCTTCATCCGGGCTGCCCGCCACGATCAGGGTAGGCATATCGCGGGCCACTTCCTCCGCATGGGTGGGGCCGGAAAGCGCCACCACATTGCAGTGGGTGTGTTTGCCATCCGCAGCCAGCTCCTGCTCAATGATTTCGGACATCGTCATCAGCGTTTTTTCCTCCACGCCTTTGGCCACATCCACGATCAGCTGCCCATCCGGGATATGCGGTGCCGCCTTGCGGGCGGTGGAACGCACAAAAACCGAGGGAACCGCAAACAGCAGCACATCACGGTCGCCGCAGATTTCTTCAATATCCGCGGTATAGTGCATATCGGCAGGCAGGCACATGCCGGGCAGGTTGGGGTGGGCATGGGTCACGCTCATGGCTTTCAGTTCATCGGGCAGGGCGCTCCACATGGTAACGTCACAGCCGTTTCCTGCCAGCATGCGTGCCAGCGCGGTTCCCCAGGTTCCGGCACCCAGAACACCGATTTTGGTTTTGGTCATCGTATTTGTTCTCCAATCGTTTATGGGCAATACCGCATAATTCTAAGTGCCGATACGGCGAGCGAGGTGCGGCAGCTGCTAAGCCAAAAGCGCAGATAATACTGGATGTCTTATCGAGCATTTTGGCAACGCAGATGCCGTGCCGCAGCTGCCGGAGCGGTGCTTAAGCCGCAAGGCGGGAATTGTGCGGTGTTGCCTATGGTATCAGGTACGCCTTCAAGCTACACCTTAAAAGTGCCCCGTGCGGTTAAACTGTTTCCACCTCTCAATCAAAGAGTGGCGGCGCGGATCCGGCTTATCCGGCAGGTCCAGCGTAAAGCGCTCATAGCAGTTCACAATGCGTGTCTGGCCGTACTGGTGCTCCCGCGGGATGTTGGCTCCATAGGTCAGGTGGATATGCCCGTGCAGCATCAAAGCCGGGTGATAGGTATCCAAAATTTCATTGAACACCGTAAACCCGCGGTGCGGCAGGTCGCTGAAATCCCCATAGCCGTGCAGCGGCGCATGGGTAACAAGGATATCCACCCCGCCCGCGTGCTGGATCTTGCTGCGCAGGTGGCTGATGCGGCGTTTCATTTCCGCTTCGGTAAACTGCCAGGCACCGGCGCGGTAACGGCAGCTGCCGCCAAGGCCCACAATGCGGTAGCCCTTGTACCAGTACAGGTCATCGTCAATGCAGATCGCACCGCGGGGCGGTTCTCTATCATAGCTGGCATCATGGTTGCCGTGTACATAAAGCACCGGAACCGGCGCTGCATCGGACAAAAAGTTCATATAATGCCGGCTCAGGTCCCCGCAGCCGATGATCAGGTCGATATCGCGCAGCTTGCTGGGCTCATAGTATTCCCACAGGTACTTGCTCTCTTCGTCTGCCACTGCCAGAATTTTCATAGATCAGCCTCTTTCTCTGCAGGGAGCCGGTCGCGGTGGATGCCCTGCATGCGGTACATGGGGCGGGCACAGTCCATCAGTTCGTCAAATTCCGGCAGGTGGCCCTCCACTGCATCGCACAGCCAGTCCATATGCAGGATCTGCTCCGGGGTAAAGCCGGTGCGGCCCTCGTTCATCACAGTACCGTTCTGCGCGGTAATATAGCAGGCAAACGGGTCAATGCTGCCCGCAATAATGCCGCTGCGCAGGATGTTGGCCAGGTGGCGCACATCATGGGGCAGCTCGCGGCTGAGCAGCACATCCATCACACCGCTGTTCATGCCCCACCAATAGTTGACGGCAGTACCGTCGGTGCCGGATTTATCGCGGGTCCAGCCGCCATCCAGCACGGTGCGCACCACGTTTTCATAGAACTGGCCCCAATGCCAAAACGGCGAAGCCAGATCCATCAGCGTGCCGCCGGGGCTGATGCGGAAAGTTCCGAACTCTCGCGCAGGGCGGAACGGCGTGGGGGTATCGCGCCCCGAGATCACCGTGATGCCCTGCTTCTGGAAGGCCTGGATCGGGTCCCCCGGCAGGCAGGACCATTGCAGGCTGACCTTAACGCGCGGGTTGACCATCCGCGCGCCAAGGGCAAACGCATTGATGTTGGCCGGAACGCCAAAGGTGGGCGTATCCGCCACATAGCCCACGCGGTCCTCACGCGCCACAGCGGCAGCAATGGCGCCGGTGATGAACTTTGCCTCATACACGCGGCTGTAATAGGTGCGGATGGAAGCATACGGCATATCGACCGAGCAGTTCAGGATGCGCACATCCGGGTGGCGCAGCGCCGCGCGCAGCGAAGCCCCCACCAGTTTTGGCGAGGTTGTAAACACCATATCCGCGCCGTCCTGGATGGCTTTTTCCACCAGTTCATCGGCATTTTTGCCCGGCTCTGCGCCATGATAAGCCACGGTTTCCACCTTGCCGGCAAACACCTGGTCCAGCTGGGTACGGCCAAACTCGTGCTGGCTGGTCCAGGTAGAAGTTTCCGGCGTGCGCTCGTTGACAAACGCTACTTTCAAGTGACTGGGCTCACTGCGGATCCCCGGCAGGATACGGTCCAGCAGGCTGTTCTTTTTGGCCGGGGCGGCCGGCTGGGTGCTGAGCTTGACCGGTTCCGGGCGCTCCAGCGCCAGAACGTTATCCCACACAGCGTCAATAGCTGCGGCAAACTGGGCGGGACTATAGGTTTTCAGCTCATCCAACTTATACAAGCGGAGCAACAGCAGCATAACATCCGCCGGGGTGGTGCGCATTTTATCGCCGCCGTGGGCATTATAAGCCTTGGTGATCCAGTTCATCAGGCTGACAACTTCCGCCTTATCGTCTGCGGTCCACTTTTCATCCGGCGCTTTGCCCAGCGCTTTCTGCAAGCGGGCAAAGCTGCCCTCCTGCGTAAAGTGCAGCCGGTACAGCCCGCACAAAGGGTAATACTCCATGAACTCGTAATATTCACGAATTTCCGGCGTATCATTGAACCGCGGCACAACGCGGGTAACGGTGGCAAAAATAGAATCCGCGCCAAAATATTTCAGCACACTGACACGTTTGTTGCCCTCTTGGACATAAAAGCGGCCCATGTACTCATATGCTTTAATGGCATCGTGGATGCCCTCTTCCATATGGGCCATGCACAGGGAAAGCCACTTGCTGGCAAACTCAGTGTCTTCGGGCAGCAGCGGCATAAAGTTGGAAGCAAACGCCATGGTGCGGCCGGTGGTTTTGGTGCCTACCACATAATCCAACGGTATTTCAATGGTGCCAAGCGGTATCTGGCTTTCGGTATCTGTTTTTTCCAGCAGTTCATCCAACGCAGGCAGATAGGGGTATTTGCCTGCCGCTGTCTTTTCACGGTAATCGCGCATGCCCAATCTTTGAGCGCGGTTGTATTCATCTATGGCTTCTATACGCTGCATCCTGTGCCTCCTCCTGCTGTTGTGGTTCCGTCATTTTTCCTTATTCTGTGGGCATGTATGTTGTAATTATACCATATCCCGCAGGGCTTTGCACCCTTTTTATGCCGGAAACCGGCATCCTGCCCGCTTGACATAAATTTTACACAAAACCTGTGGTGCAGGTCTTGCGGCATATCGCGGATTCTTGTATAATAAAATTTGTATGCAAATTTGACATCAATCAACTGCGAGGTACTGGAATGCTTAAGAAATACCTGACTGTATTTTTTGTTTCGATGGTTCCCCTGATCGAACTGCGCGGCGCAATCCCCTATGGCGTAATTTTTGGTCTGCCGCTGTGGAGCACCTACATCATTGCCATCATCGGCAACATGATCCCGGTGCCGTTCATCTTTTTGTTTGCGCGCAAGATCCTGGAATGGGGCGCTGACAAACCGGTGATCGGCAAGTTTTTCACTTTCTGCCTGGAAAAAGGCCACAAGGGCGGCCAAAAGCTGAAAGCCACCGCCGGCCGCGGCCTTTTTATTGCTCTGCTGCTGTTTGTGGGCATTCCCCTGCCCGGCACTGGCGCATGGACCGGCACCCTGGCCGCCAGCCTACTGGATATGGATTTCAAGGAAAGCGTTCTGGCCTGCATGGGCGGCGTTCTGCTGGCAGGCTGCATTATGGGCGTACTGAGCACTTTGGGCATTTCCGCTTTTGGTGCAATCGCCGGTTGATTTTTTCCCTGATTGTATATGACAAAAAAGCAGCCCCTGCGGGGGCTGCTTTTTGTTATTATTTTACTGGGCCGTCTCTTCCTGCCTGCTCAACAGGATGCGGTCATTATCCAACCGGCGGCCCACATTTTTGGCGAACTGATCCAGCAGGCCGTCCACCGTGGTGTTGGCGCGTTCTTCCCCGCTGATATCCAGCACAATGTGGCCGGAATCCATCATCAGCGTGCGGTTGCCCAATTCCAGGGCGGCGTGCATGTTGTGGGTAATCATCAGGCAGGTGATGTGGTTTTCGGCCACAATTTTCTTGGTCAGCTCCAGCACCTTATCTGCAGTGGCGGGGTCCAGGGCCGCAGTGTGCTCGTCCAGCAACAGCAATTTGGGGGTAACCAGGGTGGCCATCAATAGGGTCAGCGCCTGGCGCTGGCCGCCGGAAAGCAGGCCGACCGGCTGTTTCATCCTGTTCTCCAGCCCCAAGCCCAGCTGGACCAGCCGATCGGTAAACAGTTCGCGGTCCGCCTTGGTAATGCGGGAAAACGGCGAAGTATGGGTGGAAGCGCGCAGATAGGCCAGGGCCAAATTTTCCTCAATGGTCATGTTGGGGGCAGTGCCTTTGAGCGGGTCCTGGAACAGGCGGCCAATCGCCTTGGAGCGGCGGAAATCCGGCTGGAAGGTCATATCCACCCCATCCAGCAGAATGCTGCCGGTATCCGGAATAAAGCTGCCTGCAATGGCATTGAACAAGGTGGATTTGCCCGCGCCGTTGGAACCCACAATGGTAGCGAACTCGCCGCTTTCCATATGCAGATTGATATCGGTCAGCGCTTTTTTCTCGTTCACCGTACCGGGGTTAAAGGTCATACTGACATGGTTCAGATCAAGCATGGGTCTTGCCCCCTTTCTGGCTGACGGCACGGCGGCGGCGCAGCGCAAGGTTCTTTTTCAGGGCCGGGGCCGCAATGGCCAGCGCCACAATGACGGCAGAAATCAGCTTCAGGCACTCGCTGGGAACATTGGCACGCAGGGCCAACGCAATGATAAAGCGGTAGATCACGCTGCCCGCCACAGCCGCAGCCGCTTTGACCCACATACCGCCGCGGCCAAACAGCGTTTCGCCAATAATCAGCGAAGCCAGACCGATGACCACCATGCCAGTGCCCAGGTTGATATCGGCGGATTTCTGGTACTGAGCCAGAACCGCGCCGGAAAGCGAGGTCATGGCGTTGGAAACGCAAAGGCCCACCGTGATGGTGAACGCCGTGTTGATGGAGGAAGCGCGCACCATATCCGGGTTATCGCCGGTAGCGCGGATGGAAAGACCAAGCCGGGTGCCAAGGAATAAAATCAGCAGCGCGCAGGCCACGACTGTGACCGTGACGGCAACAATGAGTTTATAGGGAGATTTTTCGCCAAACAGGGCGCGGGCCATAGTGAACACTGTCTCAGTTTTCAGCATGGGAACGTTGGAAGAAAAGCCCATGATGGCAAGGTTTACGGTGTAAAGCCCGGTATTGGTAATAATACCCGCCAAAATGGACGGCACGCCCAGGTGGGTTTGCAGGAACGCGGTGACATACCCGGCGCAGGCACCGGCCAGCATGGCCAGCACAAAACCAAGGAACGGATGCCCCGCCACTGCGGCGGTAGCCGACACGGCACAGCCAAGGGTGAACGCGCCATCGGTGGTCATATCGGCAATATTCAGCACACGGAAGCTCAAAAACAGTGCCATGGCCACAAGGGCGTAAATAAAGCCCAGCTCCAATGCGCTTTGCACAATGGCAAGGGTAAACATAAGCGTTGCTCCTTTGCGTATAAATAATAAGTAATAAAGAATAATGAATAATGGCTGTACGCCGCCCGCGGCGGCGTTTTTAATCAGGTATGCAGCTCCGGCGGGCGTTTTCGCTTGCCGGAGCTGCATTTCCTGCTTTATTGTGGTACCGCAGGCACCACACCTGCATTATTCTTTTTTCATTATTCTCTATTCATTTTATCACTGCTGGGTGGTAACTTCCACAACCTGGCTGACCATATCGCTGAAAGCGGCGTAATCAATGCCCAGAGCGGCGGCAGTTTCGGTGTTGACGGTGATGATGCCGCCATCCATTACATGGTATTCAGGAACGTTGCCGCTTTCCAGGATATCCAGCACCATATCAGCGGTGTAGGTGCCAAGTTCGGTATAGTTGACTCCGCAGGTTGCAAAGGCACCGGCGGTAACAAAGCTGTCGGCACCGGTGTAGAACGGGATACCCGCTTCGGTCAGCGTCTCGGAAACAGCAGCTGCGGCGGCCATAACCACGTTATCGGTCGGGGTAAACACAGCGTCAGCCTTGCCCACCATATTGGCGGCGGCGCTCATGATTTCATCGTTGGTGTTGCCGGTGCCTTCCACATAAGCAATGCCCTTTTCATCCAGGTAAGCCTTTGCTTCGGCAATGGGGGTGGTGGAATTGGCTTCGGAATTGGAGTACAGCAAGCCAACAGTCTTGACATCCGGGTTGATTGCCAGCATCATATCCAGGATGAACTGGGTGTTCAGCGCGTCAGAAGTACCGGTAACATAATCCAAGCCGGTGAGGTCTGCAGCGGCAGGGTCGCTGATAGCGGCGTACACAACAGGAATCTGATCTTCGGCGCAGGCATTGGCCATACACTGAGCTGCCAGGGTGGCAATGGGCACCACCGCATCATATCCATCGGAAACCACCTGGGTGCCGATCTGGTTCAGCGTGGTAGCGTCGTTCTGGCCGTTAAAATCTTTGTACTCAATGGTAATGCCCTTTTCGGCGGCTTTGGCGTCCAGCTCTGCTTCCACAGCGGTGCGGATCTCATCCAGGCTGGCGTGGTCCAGCTGCTGGACCACCGCAATTTTGTAAGACTTTGCGGTATCATCTGCGGCAGCAGCTTCGCTGCTGGAAGCTGCTGCGGTATCGGCGCTGGAGGTAGCGGTAGAAGTGGTGGCGGCGGTGGAACCGCAGGCGGCGAGGGTGGCGAGCATAGCGGCGGCGGACAGAACAGCAACAAACTTTTTCATGGTAAAAGCTCCTTTTTATCATTCACATTTAAGGTGTATCGGCGGTTTGTTCCCGGCAGTGCCGGGGCGGGCAATCAGTTTGCCCGGCGCCATCGCTCCCGCATGGTGGTAATGCTTTGCTTTTTCATGGTGTTACTCCTGTTTGTGGTCTGTGCCGGGTATAACAAAAAGCCCTTGCACAGAAATAGCTTTCTGTGCAAGGGCAGATCAATCAAATAATCTGTGGTGCCACCTTGCTTGCTGTGCCATAAACTGCACAGCCGCTCTGCGGAGAACTAACATTCCCCTGCCCTGTAACGGAGGCTTCCGTCAACGGATACTCAGCCCAGCTTTTCCCCGTGCCCTCGGCGAACCATTTATCCACTCCGCTTACCACCCCGTTCCCAGCATCGGGGGCTCTCTGTGCGTGCGCCTGTGGTTTTACTTTCGCTTCATTGGTTTAAAGTATTTATAGCACAAAGGCGCGGCCTTGTCAACGGGGAATTTTAATTTTCTGTGTCAAAAAGTACAATCAGTTTTTGGCAATAATCCATAAGCGGCTTTTCTTCGGCCTGCACTTCGGGCTTGATCAGGCCGTTCTGCTCGGTGTAAGGGGTGTCCTCGTTGTCCAGCGCCAGGAACAAATCCGCCCCTGTGGCAATAAATTCTTTGCCCGCAGCTTCCGCCAGCGCGTTCAGGTCGTAATAGTCGTTCTCGGCATCATCGCCCAGCAGGCCGTTGCTGCCGCGCTGGGTATAGATCGTCAGCATGGAGCAGACTTCGCCCTGCACGGGGGAGCCTTCGCCGTTCAGCAGCATGCCGAAACGGCTGTAGTTGGCAATATAATTGCCGTCCTTCCAGGCACTCTGGGTCACATGGCCGTTGCTCAGCTGGCCAAAAAATTTATCGTCCGGGTACTGGCGCAGCACAAAGTTCATGTTGTCCATCATGGCAAGGTCGTCGCGGTCCAGCCTGCCCTTATAGGTGGTGTTCACCTGCAGGTTGGCATACAGCTGCTGTACCTGGGCATAGGCATCGCCAAAATAGTCTGCCATCGCATCGGGCTGTTCCTCCATAGCGGTCTTGAACAGCTGCAGGGCAGTCGTCATATCCTCATCCCGCAGGGCCTGCACAAAGTCCGCAATGCTCTCTGCCGGTTCGATCTCCGTATCTGCCAAAGCCAGCAGGCCATACATCGAAACTACGGTATTGCGCTCGGTGCCCAGCCCTGCCACATAGATAGTGCCGCCCTGCTGGCGGTTATACTGGTACAGCCAGCGCCAGTATTCGGCTTCCGCATCCGCACAGCTGCCCTGCAGCTTCAGGTAATGGTTCAGCCAGTTTTCATCGCCCGTGCGCAGGTACTGCTCCAGCACCTGGGTTTCGCCCACGCCGGTTTCCACCAGCTGAACATTCACCCCCTGCTGTTCGTGCAGGTACTGGAACAGCGCCTTGCGCATGGCAGTGTTCTGCGGCTGTCCGCGGGTCTCTCCGGCCAGAAACACGCGGTAATCCGCATTACCAAAATCGGCATCTTCCAGCGGGTAATCCCAGTAAATGGGTGTCGTGTTGTCTTTCAGGTAGGTGTGGACGGTGTCATTCTTTTTGCTGTGCACTTCCACGGTTTCGGGCACAGCGGTTTCCTCACCGTCAGCCGTTTCCGGGGTAGCGGTACCGGCGGCAATGGCTTCCTCTGCCGTCATATCAGTATACAAAAAGTTCTGCAAAACCGCAATATTGGCAGCCCAATCAGGATCCATCATGGGGCGGTCATCCATGCCGTTGCGCACGCCATAGGTGCCCTGCACCGGCATGGTCATCTGGTCTGCTGTCACGCCCAAAAAGCTCGGCAGCTGCACCATCAAGGCAGCGATCTCAGTTTTTGTAAAGTTGGTCTGCACCACCGGCAGGGCGGTGTCCAGCAGGTCGTTCAGCTCGGTGACCGAAGCGCTCTTGATCCGGTCCAGCACCGCCTGGATGACGGTGCGCTGGCGGGCCACGCGGTGCCAGTCATCATCAATGGCGCGCAGGCGGGCATACTGCAATGCGGTATATCCGTCAAAGTGGTTCCAGCCTGGTTCCACCTTCTTGACGATCAGCATCGAGTTGGAGGGAACCTCCCAGTTCAGCGCCTTGGCTTCGTCCTCAGTCAGGTTCAGGTCGATGCCGCCCACGGCATCCACAATCTGAACAAAGGAGTTAAAATTGAACCGCACATAGTGGTCCACCTGCACGTTGAAGCAGTCTTCCACCGTATCCATCGTCAGGCGGACACCGCCGTAACGGAAGGTGTGGGTGATCCAGTCGTACTGGCCCTCGTACCCATCCAGCAGAATCGGCACACCGGTGCCGCGCTCAATGGAAACCAGTTTGATGGTATCGTCCTTGATGTTCAGGGAGCACAGAATTAAACTGTCCGCGCGGGCATCGGAGCTGAACTCCGTGGTGGCTTTTGTTCCGTCCAGCTCGTTCAGATGGGTAAATGCATCCCAGTCGTTCACGGCATCGGTGCGTTCATCAGTGCTGACCAACAAGATGTTCAGCACATCTTCGTCCGCAAAGGGGCTGCCCTCCGGCATCTCCATTTCGTCATTTGTGGCCTGGGTCAGGCCGGTGGTATCCAGGTCCTGGTCCTCCTCGGCATCAACGGTGCCAACGCTGTCCACCGTGCCGTCATCGTAATGAATCAGATCCAACTTGCCGTTAATGTACAGCACCGCCAGCAGCACCAGCACCGCCAGCGCCGCAGCAAACACCGCCAGCAGTTTCAGCCACAGGGGACGTTTCTTTTTGTCCGGCGTTTCCGGTGCTGTGGTTTCCGCCTTGGGTTCATTTTCAGTTCCCGGCTGGGCCGCATCCGCGGCCGGTTCGCTTTCCGGCTGCGTCTGCTCCGGCTGGGCCTGCTGCTCCGGGGCAGCAGACTGCATCTTGTTTTCTTCGTCCTTCATAACTACTTTCACCCTTGTTGTTTTTGGCCGCGCAAACGCCGCAGGCCCGCCCGTATCCCACAGGAATAATAGAGAAAAGCCAGCCCCGCAAAAATGCTGACCGTTAAACTGCGCCAGGTAAACCACCCGTGCTGGATGGAATGGGTGCGCAGCAGCGCCAGCCACACCGGTGCCATCAGGGCGGTAAGGCCAATGGGCAGCGCGCGCAGCAAAGCTTCCTTATTGCGCAGGCAAAGCAAAAACGCCGCAATGCACAAAATAACCACCAGCACCACCGGCCACAACAGCCCGCGCTGGCTTAATGTATCCCCCACAAAGCGGAAGATGTTTCCCCAGCTCAGTTCCATGCCGTGCCAGGTATCCGCCGTGGTGCGCACCCCGGCCTGGTGGATGGCATCGCCGATGATATCCTGCCCGGTAATCAGGGTGGCCAGCACCCATTTCAGGCCCCAGCACATGGCATAGCCTGCCCCCCAGCACAAGCTGCCGCCGATGACCGGCAGACACTGCCTGGCACCGGATGCCGCCCGCTGCGGCAGGCAGCACAGCCACACCGCCACCGGCAGCCCCAGCGTGATGATGGGGGTGACCAGCAAATCACAGAACGCCGTACAGGTACCCAGCACCACCAGGGCAATGCTCAGCTGCCCGGCGCGGCGCGGCCTGGCCAGCACCCACGCGCAGCCCGCATACGCAATACAGAAAGTGGTAAAATACTGCACCTGATGCGGCACCCAGAACACGGTAACCGCCAGCTGGCTGACGGCAAACCACACCATGGCCCGCAGCCCGCACTGCCGCCGCAGCTGCCACAAAATAACCGCCAGCAGCGCAAACAGCACCAAATACTGCACCACGCGCACACCGGTGATGGACATAACGCAGAGCAGCGGCCGCAGCCAGATCAGGTAGCCGTGCCAGTACCGCGCGTAGGAGAACGGCACAAGCGCGGGCGCATCGGTGCGCTGTGCGCCCGCGGCCCAGTCCCTTACTATGTACCATTGCAGGTCGTCGGCCAGCGTCTCAAAGTTATCGACGTTGTAGGCCGTATTCGTCATCATGGCAGTCAGCGGCGGGGCCTCGTCGGCGGACGCGGCCTCGGTCAGCATGATCGTGTCGGTGTAGTTGTCCATCTGGAACAGCTTGAAGTTCAGATATTCCGGGTACAGCCCCTCACCGGCGATTTTCACCGCTGAGTCGTAGACATGGTCCCGCACCGGCTCCCCGGGCAGGGCGTAGGCCGCCAGCAGCAGCACGAAAAGCGCCGCCAGCGTCACGGCGAACGCCGCCAGCGCCCGCAGGGCAAAGGGTGGTTTTTGGTTTTGTGGTTTTGCCATGCGGCACCCCTTTCACACAAAAATACAGTTTAATTATAAAACAAAACTCCCGCCGTTGCAACGGTGGGAGTGTGAAAAAAGGTTGAACAAATGTTGGGACGTCCTTGCCTCCCTCGCAGAGGGGGCCAGGGGAATGTTCCCTACACCATATCCGTCTGCCTGGACACCGACAGCACGATGCCCATCTCCCCCAGCAGCATCAATAAGCTGGTGCCGCCCGACGAGAAAAACGGCAGGCTGATGCCGGTGTTCGGGATCGTGTTCGTCACAACGGCCATGTTCAGAATCGCCTGCAGCGTGACCTGCACGACGAACCCGACGACGAGCAGTGCGCCGAACTTATCCCGCGCGCGCACCGCAATCGACATGCCGCGCAAGAGCAGCAGCAAAAACAGCGTCACGACCAGCGCCGCCCCGATAAAACCAAGCTCCTCACACAAAATCGAAAAAATAAAGTCGTTCTGCGGCTCCGGCACGTACAAATATTTCTGTCGGCTGTTGCCCAGCCCCAGCCCGGCCAGTCCGCCCGACGCGATTA
>ERZ857840.3476-NODE-3476-length-13344-cov-4.974340_pt1 | contig 13344 bp, 9 predicted proteins | sample MGYA00519760_ERZ857840 | MGnify/ENA primary metagenome ERZ857840 (study PRJEB31778, sample SAMEA3449371) | human gut metagenome | biome: human gut; feature: human-associated habitat; material: faeces | place: United Kingdom | collected 2010/2012 ... | reverse complement strand
GCATCCCATCATCCGGGTATTCCATGCCAGTGTGCGCACTGGCGCGGAACAGAAAACCAGTTTTGGCTTTTGTGGACTGTTTTCACTGTGTGAAAACAGTAAAGAGGCCCGAGTGATTATAGAGTTTAAGATGCCGAACACCTTCGATAGAACGCCGCCAAAACATTGCTGTTCTACCGTAAAAGCGCGCCGGGGGGATTCTCAAGGGGGGCGGCTCTGCGGCGGGAGCTAGCAGCCGGTCAGCGCCCCCTTGAGGCTGCTTCTTATCGATTTTCTTGCAGAAGCAAGAAAACCGCCGCCGGAGGCACCCAGCCAATGAACGGACAGGGCTATTATTCAATGCTACAAACAAAACCCGTATGGAAGACAAAATCGTCTTCCATACGGGTTTCAATTATGCGGGAAAAGATTAAATCTTATTCCCCATACCCCTGGGGGTTCTTGCTCTGCCAGTTCCAGGAATCCCGGCACATATCCGCCAGAGTTTCCTGAGCCTTCCAGCCCAGCACCTCCGCGCTCTTGGCGGGGTCGGCGTAGCAGGTGGCGATGTCGCCGGGACGGCGGTCGGTAATCACATAGGGGACCTTCACGTTGTTGACTTCCATAAAGGTATTGACCATGTCCAGCACACTGTAGCCCACGCCGGTGCCCAGGTTGAAGACCTCGCAGCCCCGATGCCCGGTGACGTACTTCACGGCAGCCACATGACCCTTGGCCAGATCCACCACATGGATGTAGTCCCGGACGCCGGTGCCGTCATGGGTGGGATAGTCGTTGCCGTAGACGCTGAGCTTCTCCCGGCGGCCGATGGCCACCTGGGTGATGTAGGGCATCAGGTTGTTGGGGATGCCTCTGGGATCCTCACCGATGAGGCCGGACTTGTGGGCGCCGATGGGGTTGAAGTACCGCAGCAGCACCACGCTCCATTCGGGGTCCGCGTGGGAGATGCCGGAGAGAATCTGCTCGGTCATGTACTTGGTCCAGCCGTAGGGGTTGGTGCAGCCGCCGGTGCGGCTGGTCTCCCGCAGGGGCATTTCGTTGTCGGCGGTGTAGACCGTGGCGGAGGAGGAGAAGATGATGTTCTTCATGCCAACTTCCTTCATGACCTTGGTCAGCACCAGAGTGGTATTCAGGTTGTTGTCGTAGTACTCCCAGGGCTTGGCGACGCTTTCGCCCACGGCCTTCAGACCGGCAAAATGGATGACGCAGCTGATCTCGTTCTCCGCGAAGATCTTCTTCAGCAGAGCCTCGTCCCGCACGTCGCCCTCATAGAATTTCAGGGTCCTTCCCGTGAGCTTCTGGACCCGATTCAGGCTTTCGGGGTTGGAATTGCACAGATTGTCAATGACAACCACGCCATAGCCGTTTTCCAGCAGCTCCAGGCAGGTGTGGGAGCCGATATAACCGGCGCCGCCGGTCACCAGTACGTTCTTCATTTCACAAGAACCTCCTTACATTTTATAGGTCTATTCTAGTACAGAAAAGACCAAAAAGCAACGATTCTTTTTGTAAAATGTATTTGACAAAATGGCGCGTAAACAATTGACAATTAACAATGAACAATTGACAATTATGGTGTCCCTGCGGGACGAATTTCAAATTATTTCCGAAGGAAATACCTTAATTGTCAACTGTCAATTGTCAATTCACTCATTCCGCGCTGAACAAAATCCTGTCTGTCTCCACCTGAAAGGCTTTCAGCAGATCCTCCGGGGTCATGTTTTCCCGCTGTTTTCCGGCCAGCTCCAGCACGATCCGGCCGTCTTTCATCATGATGGTCTTGTTGCCCAGACGCAGAGCCGAGGGGACATTGTGGGTGATCATCAGGCAGGTGATGCTGTTTTCGGCCACGATCTTTTTGGTCAGCGCCAGCACCTTTTCCGCCGTAGCCGGGTCCAGGGCCGCGGTGTGTTCGTCCAGAAGCAGCAGCTTCGGGGTCACCAGAGTTGCCATGAGCAGGGTCAGCGCCTGCCGCTGGCCGCCGGAAAGCAGACCCACCGGCTGCTTCATCCGGTCCTCAAGGCCCATGTTCAACAGGGCAAGTTTTTCCCGGAACAGCTCCTTATCCTTGCGGGAGATGCGGGAGAAGATGGCGTGGGGGGCGGTTCCTGCCCGGAGATAGGCCAGCGCAAGGTTTTCCTCAATGGTCATATTGGGGGCCGTGCCCTTGAGGGGGTCCTGGAACAGGTGGCCGATGACCTTGCTGCGCTCATACTCGGGCGCAAAGGTAATGTCCTGCCCGCCCAGCACGATGCTGCCCTCGTCGGCAATGAAACCGCCGGTGATGGCGTTGAACATGGTGGATTTGCCCGCGCCGTTGGAGCCCACGATGGTGGCAAAGTCGCCCGCCTCCATGTGCAGGCTCACACCGTTCAGGGCCACCTTTTCGTTGACGGTGCCAGGGTTAAAGGTCTTGTGCAGGTTGTTCAGTTCCAGCATTTCCATCTCAGTGCACCTCCTTCCGGGCATTGTGCTTGCGCTGCTCAAAGGCAAACTTTGCCCGGATGGCGGGCATCGAGATGGCCACAGCCACGATGAGGGCGCTCACCAGCTTCATGGCGGCGGCGGGCACATTGAAGCGCAGGGCCACGGCCACGATAAAGCGATACAGGCAGCTGCCGAACACCACGCCCAGCACCCGGCGCACCATGGTGCGCTTGCCCACCAGCGTTTCGCCGATGATAAGGGAAGCCAGTGCAATGGTCACCATGCCGGTGCCCACGTTGATGTCGCTGCTCTTCTGGTACTGGGCCAGCAGGCCGCCGGAAAGGGCGGTCAGCGCGCCCGAGATGCACAGGCCCACTGTGATGGTGAAGGCCGGGTTGATGCTGGAGGCCCGCACCATGGCGGCATTGTCGCCGGTGGCGCGGATGGAAAGGCCCAGCCGGGTGCCCAGGAAACCCACCATGGCGGCACAGGCGAGTACAATGACCGCCGCCGCGATGACCAGCTTATACCAGCCGCCCATAAAGGCCAGTGCGGATTTTGCCAGCGAGAATACCGTATCGGTCTTGACCAGGGACATCGTGGACGAAAAGCCCATGACCGCCAGATTGATGGTGTATAGACCGGTGTTCACGATGATGCCTGCCATGATGCTCTCAACGCCCAGACGTGTCTGCAAAAAGGCGGTGACAAAGCCCGAACACACACCCGCCGCCATGGCCGCGAACAGGGCCAGGATGGGGTGGCCTGTCAGCGCCACCTGGCAGGCCACGGCACAGCCAAGGGTGAAGCAGCCATCGGTGGACAAGTCGGCAATGTTCAGGATCGAATAGCTCAGAAACAGCGCCAGCGCCACCAGACCGTAAATGCAGCCCAGCTCCAGCGCCGTCTGGATCACGTTGAGCGAAAAGATACTCGCCAGCATGGTTGATGTACTCCTTTTTAGAAATTCTCCTGCGTGGTCACTACCACAATTTCGGTGCAGTAGGGCTTGAAGGCTTCCTTAATCATGTTCAGGGTATTGTCGTCCATGCCCAATGCTGCGGCCGTTTCTGTATTGATGGTCACGATGCCGTTGTCGAAGGTCTGGTAGGGCAGGTCTGCGGGGGTCTTGCCGCCGCAGAGCAGCTCCACCACCATATCGGCGGTGGCCTCGCCCAGCTGGACGTAATCCACGCCGTAGCCCACAAAGGCACCGTTCAAAGCAAAGCTGTCGGCACCAGTGAAGTGCATCACGCCTGCATCGGTAAAGGTCTCGTAGATGGACAGCTCGGCGGTCATCACGGTGTTGTCGGTGGGGGTGAACACTGCCTTGACACCGGCGGCCACAAGGGCCTCGGCAGCCATCTGCACCTCGGCGGTGGTGGTACCGTTCTTTTCAATGTACTTGATGCCCTTGCTGTCGCAGAACGCCTTGGCATCGGCGATGGCCTGGGTGGAGGCATCCTGGCTCAGGTCGTACAGCAGGCCGATGGTGTCGATGTCGGGGTTGATGGCAGTGATGAGGTTCATAATGGCCTCGGTGTTCAGGGCATCGGAGGTGCCGGTGATGCCCTCTTCCCCATCAAACCCGGCGGAAACAGGGTCGGTGACGGCAGAGTAGACCACAGGGATGTCGGTGTCCTCCACAGCGGCCAGCATAGTGGCGGCGGTGGGGGTGGCCACGGCCACGATGACATCTACCTGGTCGGCCACGAGGTCTGCACCGATCTGGTTCAGGTTGGACTGGTCAGCCTGGGCGTTGGCGTAGTAATCGGCATAGTCGAAGGTCACGCCCTTCTCCGCGCCCACCTTATCCAGGCGGCTCTCAACAGAGGCCACGATCTGGTTCAGGGAAGCATGATCCACATAGTTGACGATGCCCACCTTAAAGGTCTGGCCTGCCTCAGAAGCGGCGGCAGCGGAACCGGCAGCGCTGGAAGCGGTGCTGGATGCTGCGGCAGAAGAACCGGAGGAACCGCAGCCGGTCAGGCCCAGTGCGGATACGACAGCGGCTGCGGCGGTAGCCTTCAGGAAGCTGCGGCGGGAGATCATGTTCATGGTTTTCATAGCGGTTGCTCCTTTCCCGGAGCGGGCGGCCCAAAAAATAAAACCCGCTCCACCTGCGGAACGGGTAAAATAAAAACGGCCCCGTCCCTGTGTGTTCATCCACAAGGACAGAGTCGAGAAATTCGAATCTGCGGTGCCACCTTGCTTGCTCCACTCGTCTTCCCACCATGGAAAACTGCAGGAGCCCCTCAACGGAGAGCCAACACTCCCCTGCCCTGTAACGGAGGCTTCCGTCCCAAGCTACTAAAGGCACTGCCCTGTTCGCCCGGCCCTCGGCGGCCCACGAACTCTGCTCCGCTCTCTGCCCGTTTTCACCATTCGGGCTCACTGTAAGTGCGCTTGCAGGTTCTCTTCCGCCTCATCGGTTTGTTGATTGCATTATACGCTTTATTTTCATAAAGTCAAGAGGGAATTTTTCATTTTTTCGGCCGCAAAGATGAAATGCTTCTTGGATGTTCCGCAGCAGCCCTCCTGCCCGGATCTCCCCGGTGCGGCCCGGGCAGCTCTGCCGGGGCAAAAGAAGCCTTCTTCCAGCCATAGGTCATACTTTCTCTCCGCTCCGGGACGCATTTCCACTTTCAGTATCCCCGTTGCTGCGCACAAAGTTCGCAGTTTCTGCCACAGATTCCACACTATTTTTATTCTTTTCCCGAGTTTTGCTCTAAATTCTCTTCAAAGGGCTTGACAGAAAAATGTTTTTTGCGATAAACTAATTCTATGAAATATTTTCGTTGTATCCAACGATGTCAAACATGCAACTCGGAGAGGACACTACCACCATGTCGATGACCCTGAATCCCGTCAACGAAGCCGCTTTTCAGAAAGCTGTACAGTCTCTGGAGACCCTGAACCGGGCCGCCGTGTTCCACCCCACCGGCACCGGCAAAAGCTGTATTGCCTGGAAGGTGGTGGAGGCTCACCCCCAGACCACCTTTTTCTGGCTGGTGGCCGGTGCACAGCGTCTGGCCCTGCGGCAGGCAGAGCTGACACGCTACAACGGCGGCACCCTGCCCGGCAATGTCCGCTTCTGTGATTGCGAAAAGCTGGCCGCTGCCACCCCGGAGCAGTGGGTGCGGCTGGGGGAGCAGAAACCCGGCTGCATCGTGCTGGACTGCTACCATGAGTTGAGCGCCGTGTGCTGGGCACAGTCGGTGCAGAAGCTGCTGCGGATGTGCCCCCAGGCAAAGGTGCTGGGGCTGGGTGTGCCCAACGGTGCCCCCGTCTGCGCCGCCGCGCAGGAGCTGTTTGCCGACTGCATCGTCTCCCACATGACTGTGGCCGAGGCCATGGCCGCCGGGACCATGCCAGTGCCCTCGGCCTATGCAGCCCTGCTCTGGCCGCAGGAGGAGGAGCTGGTCACCCTGCGCGCCCGGATCAAAAACCTGTGTATGCCCAAGGGCGACACCTCCCTGCGCGTTCAATATGAAGAGCTGAGCTGGTCTCTGCGTCAGGTGGAGAACCTGACCGTTCTGCTGCCCCGCCTGCTCAGCGATACCAGCGGCCATTATCTGGTCCTGTTTGAATCCGCCGCCTATCAGGAAAAGCTGGGCACGGAGCTGGAACAGCTGCTGCGCACTGTGGACTCTGCCGTCCGCTTTTACGCTGCGGATCACGCCTGCTTTGCAGATTCTGCTGCTGTGGAGACCTTCCTCTCTGATACGGCCCCCGGCCCCAAGGTCCTGCTCTGCGTCAACGCGCCGGGAGTCCAGCAGCCGCTGGAGGGGCTGGCCGGGGTCATTCTGGTGCGCCAGTCCAGCCTGATGTCCACCTTCAAGCAGATGCTCTGCCGCGCGCTGGTGGCTGCAGGCAGCCGCAGCGTGCCGGTGTTTGACCTTGTGGCGCAGTTCGAGGGGCTGGGCAACGGCCGTACCCTGCAGCGGGACTGCACCGAGGCCATGACCAAGGCCGGCAGCAAAACGCCGGGCTTCCGGCAGGAGCGCCCCATGCAGCAGACCTACCGCCTGTATGGCAAGCTGCGCCGGGAGATGGAGGCCCGCTGGGAGGTGCTGTGTCAGGCTGCCGCCGATGCCGCTGCCAAAGAGGGCACCCTGGAGCTGCCCCGGAGCTATACCATCCACAGCGGCGTGCCTGTGGGCAAGTGGCTCGAGCTCCAGCGGCAGGTACAGGCCGGGCAGCGCCCGGGCCGCCTGACAGCTGAACAGGCCGCCAAGCTGGAAAAACTGGGCATCCGCTGGAACCACCGGCTGGAAGCTGCCTGGGAAAAGGGCTTTGCCTCCGCGCAGAAATACCGCACCGAGCACGGTGACCTTCTGGTGCCGGTGCGCTACCGCGATAAAAATGATTTTGCACTGGGCGAATGGATCGTCTACAACCGCCAGCGCTATCTGGGCGGCAACCTGACCCAGAACCGCATCGAGCGGCTGGAAGCCATCGGCATGGTGTGGAGCACCTCCAACGATCTGTGGGAGCAGAACTATGCCGCCGCCACCCAGTATTATCTGGAACACGGCGATCTGGAAGTACCCATCAAGTACGAAACGCCCTCCGGCTTCGGTCTGGGGGTCTGGCTGGGGGCCCAGCGTGCCGCTCACAAGGCAGGCGAGCTGCCTCAGGAGCAGGTGGAGCGGCTGGACGCTCTGGGCATGGACTGGACCAACCGCAACGACCGCAAGTGGATGTCCCTGTACGATGTTGCCGCCGCCTACTACCATGAGCACGGCAACCTGAACGTCCCCTCGGAGTATGTCACGCCGGACGGAGTACTGCTGGGCAAGTGGGTGGCGCGCCAGCGCTATGCCTACCTGAACCCGGATCGCTCCAGCGCCCGGGTCACCCCTGAGCGCAAAGCCCTGCTGGACAAGCTGGGCATGGTGTGGGAAAAGTATGACCCCTGGCAGGAGCGCTATGATCTGGCTCTGGCCTACAAGACAGAGCACGGCGATCTGGAGATCCCCTCTGTCTACAAGACTGAGGACGGCGTTTGGCTGGGCAGCTGGGTCAGCCGTCAGCGGCAGGCCCTGAACTCCGGCAGCAGCGCCCTGAGCAGTGAGCGCCGCAAGCTGCTGCGCACCCTGTTCAAGGGCGAGCGCCGCCCCAGTGATCCCGCCGCTGACCACGGCACCGTGCGCGAGGCCAACTGGGAGCGGAACTTCCGCAGTGCCGCCCGCTACGCCCGCAAATACAAACACCTGCTGGTCCCCGCCAGCTATGTGGACAGCGATGGTGTCCGGCTGGGCGTGTGGATCTCCAACCTGCGTGCAGCCCGCAAGAACCGCCCGGATTCCTATCAGGTCACGCTTGCCCACATCAAAAAGCTGAACAGCATCGGCATGGTGTGGGATGCCCGGGATGCCAAGTGGGGAACCGCCTATCAGCAGGCCAAAGCCTACTACAAGGCACACGGCAACCTCCACGCCGCCGCCAACTACAAATCCGACGAAACCGGCTTCTGCCTGGGCGACTGGCTCCGCCGGATGCGGGAGTGGGATACCACCCACGACCCCAAGCTCACCCCTGAGCGCCGCGCAATGCTGGATAAGATCGGGATGGAGTGGAGCGAATAAGAGAAAAGAGCCACCGGTTTTTGCCGGTGGCTTTTCTGATGCAGATTACAGCTGATCCAGCTCCTGCTGCAGCTGGGCCAGCGCATTGCGGATGGGCAGATGCTGGGGGCAGGCCGCCTCGCACTTGCCGCAGCGGACGCAATGGCTGGCCTTTTCGGCATCGGGGAAGTGGGCTTCCCACTGGTGCTTGATGGCCTCAGGCTGGCCGAACATCCCCAGCTTGTTCCAGATGCTGAAGTTGTCCGGGATGTCCACCCCCATGGGGCAGGGCATACAATACCGGCAGCCGGTGCAGCCGATCTTGATGCGGCTGTGCAGGAAGGCGGCGGTCTGCTCCACCGCGGCGGTCTCTGCAGCGGTCAGCGGCTCAAAGCGGGCAAAGGTGGCCAGGTTATCCGTAAGCTGATCCTCGGCACTCATGCCCGAGAGGATGACATGGACGTTCCGGTGGCTGCCCACCCAGCGCAGGGCCCAGGAGGCATCCGAGGCCTCGGGCCGCAGGGCCTTGAGGGGTGCTTCGGCCTCCGGGGGCAGGTTGGCCAGTGTGCCGCCCTTGATGGGCTCCATGATGATGAGGGGGATGTTCAGCTCTTCGGTCAACTGATAGCCCCGGTCACCCGAGATCTCCTCGGCACGGTCATCGGTGTCCAGATAATTATACTGCAGCTGGCAGAAATCCCAGGGCTGATCCCGCAGGATGTGCTCAAGGCCCGCCGCGTTGTCGTGGCAGGAGAAACCGAAGCTGCGGATGCGGCCCAGCTTTTTCTGCTCCCACAGCCAGTCCACGATGCCCATTTCCTTGGCCCGGTCGTATCGGGCGGCGTACAGGGAGTGCAGCAGGTAGAAGTCGATGTACTCCACGCCCAGCCGCCGGAGCTGCTCTTCAAAGATGTGCTGGGCCTCCTCCAGGCTCCCGCACTGCCACAGCGGCATCTTGGTGGCCAGATAAAAGCTCTCCCGGGGCCACTTTGCAATGACCCTGCCCACAAAGGGCTCGCTCTGGCCGCCGTGGTAGGGGTAGGCGGTGTCAAAATAGTTCACGCCCGCGTCCCGCGCGGCGTTCAGCAGCGCTTCGGCCCGGGGCTCGTCAATGGCTCCCTCCGGTGTGGTGGGGAACCGCATACAGCCATAGCCCAGCAGGGAGGTGCGGATGCTCTCCCCTGCGCCGTTCTGCTTTTTCCATGTTCTGTATTCCATCTCTTTTGTGCAGCTGGCTGCCGTGTTCCAGCCGCTCCTCCTTTTGTCCCCCAGTATACCGGAAAAATCCCGCGCTGACAAGAAAGATGTTCCGCTTCTTGTTCTGCCGCCGGAAATATGGTATACTTATAATCCAAATTTTATCATGTTATCAACTAAATCAGATAGAGCTAAGGAGTATCATGGAACCTTTCAACACCCCTTTGAAGATCAGGGAGATCTCCCTGCCCCACCGGGCAGTGTTCGGCCCCATGGCGGGCTTTACCGATGCCCCGGCCCGGCGGCTGATGGCCCAGCACGGAGCCGGTTTTACCGTCAGTGAGATGGTGTCCAGCCGGGCGCTGGTATACGGCGACCACAAAACCGTCAGCCTGCTCAAGGCCGAACCCAACGGTGCCCCCTACGGCGTGCAGATCTTTGGCGAAGTGCCCGAAATCATGGGGCAGGCCGCTGCCGCCGTGGAGCAGTATGCGTTCGATTTTCTGGACATCAACATGGGCTGTCCTGCCCCCAAGATCGTCTCGGGCGGGGCGGGCAGCAAGCTGATGCTTGACCCCGACCGCTGCGGCCGCATTGTGGAGGAAGTGGTCAAAAACACCTCCCGCCCCGTCACCGTGAAGATGCGCAAGGGCTGGGACGCGGAACACGTCACGGCCGTGGAATGCGCCAAAGCCTGTGAGCAGGCGGGCGCGGTGCTCATCGCCGTCCACGCCCGCACCCGGGAGCAGATGTACACCCCGGGCATCGACCCGTCCATCATTGCGGCGGTGAAGGATGCCGTCCACGTTCCTGTGCTGGGCAACGGCGATATCCGCACCGCCGAGGATGCTGTGCGGATGGTGGAGGAGACCGGCTGCGACGGCGTGATGATCGCCCGGGCTGCTCTGGGCGATCCATGGCTTTTTGAGCGGGTGAACGCCGCGCTGGAGGGCCTGCCCGCCCCCAAGGAACCGAACCTGCAGGCCCGGATGAACGCCCTGCGCCGACAGGTGGAGGAGATGGTGGAACAGAAGGGCGAGTTCGTTGCCATGCCCCAGGCCCGGGCCCAGACCATGCACTACATGAAGGGCCTGAAAGGAGCCGCCAGCCTGCGGCGCTACTGCTGTGAGCTGAGCCGCCTTTCTGACCTCGACACCCTCATCGACGCGGTGTTCGAGCAGCAGCGCAGGGCCGCGCAGGACCCCGATGACACCCGCGAGGTGCCGTTCCCGTAAGCGGGAAATTTCCGATACTGAAAAGAGGACTGACGCATGACTGCATTTCATTCTTCGCCCCGGATGCTGGGGCAGAAGCAGGATAAGTTCTGGCTCACCGTGGGGCTCTGCGCCCTGACAGCCGCCCTCATCTTCCTGCCGTTCTATCTGCTGGACGGCGGCTTTTTCCACTATGCAGGCGATTTCAACAGCCAGCAGATCAGCTTTTACCGCTACATGAACGGCTTTCTCAAGGGGGCAGGCTACCCCGCCGGATACGGAGGCGTGAAGAACACCTTTTCCTGGGCAACTGACCTGGGCAGCGGAACCATGAACGCCTATTCGTTCTACCTGTACGGCTCCCCCTTCTTCTGGGTTTCCCTGCTCTTCCCGCAGAACTGGCTCCCCTATCTCATGGTGCCGCTGCTGGTGCTCAAGTTCGCGGTGGCGGGCGGCGGCGCGTATCTGTACCTGCGCCGCTACGTCAAAGACCCGAACTTTGCGGTGCTGGGCGCGGCCCTCTACGCCTTTTCGGGCTGGGGGCTGTACAACATCTTCTTCAACCACTTCATCGATGTGCTGGCCCTCTTCCCCTGGATGCTCTGGGCACTGGATGAGACCATTTACGAGCACCGCCACGGTTGGTTCGCCTTCTGGGTGGCGGTGAACCTGCTCAACAACTACTTTTTCTTTGTGGGGCAGGTGCTCTTCCTTGTCATCTACTTCGTCTGCAAGCTCTCCGCCGGTGAGTTCCGGCTCACGCCCCGCCTCTTCGGTCAGCTGGCCTTTGAGAGCCTGCTGGGCGTGGCACTGGGCTTTGTGGTGCTCTGGCCCACTGTCCTCAGCGTGCTGCAGAACCCGCGCACCATTGACCTTTCCTCCGGCTGGGGCTTTCTGACCTATTCCAAGCCCCAGCAATATCTGGCCATCCTGCTGAGCTGGGTGCTGCCCCCGGATTCCCCCTATATGACCTCCATCTGGTCTGAGGGCATCATCAAATGGACCAGCATGACAGCCTATCTGCCCCTGTGCAGTCTGGCCGGTGTGGTGGCCTACTGGCGTGCCCGGCAGGGCGACAGCAAAAAGCGGATCATTGCCGTCTGCATGGTATTTGCGCTGGTGCCCATCCTGAACAGCGCGTTCTATGCCCTCAATTCCAGCTACTATGCCCGGTGGTTCTATATGCCGGTGCTCATCCTTGCGGCCATGACGGTGAGCGCGTGGGAGGACCCCAGCCTCGACCTCGCCCGCCCCGCCCGGAGCATTGCCTTTGTGATGATCGCCACGCTGGCCTTTGCACTGGTGCCCGTGCAGGATGCCACCACCAAGGAGTGGAGCCTGGGCGTGCTGCAGAATCCGGGCCAGTACTGCGCCGTGCTTGCCTTTGGTCTGGGCGGGCTGGCCGTCTACCATTGCATCTGCAGGCGCTGGCAGCAGCGCAGGGTCTTTGCCCGCCGCCTGCTGGCCGGTGTGCTGGCGTTCAGCTGCCTGTTCGGCATCGTCCACATCGGCATTGGCAAGTTCGGCCAGTGGAACACCGACAGTGACCTTGTGGAGCAGTACATCAACGCGCTGGCCCTGAAGGAGGATCTGCCCGAGGGCGACTGGCGCATTGACACCTACAAGACCCACGACAATCTGGGCCTGTGGCTGGACAAGAGCTGTCTGCAATATTTTGGCAGCACCGCCGCTCCCAGCATCCTCAGCTTCTATCCGGCACTGGGGGTCAAGCGGGATGTGCGCAGTCAGCCCGAGCTCTCCAACTACGCCCTGCGTGGCCTGCTCAGCGTCAGATACCTGCTGACCACACTCGCGCATCAGAAGCAGTTCCACGCTGAGGCCGATGAGGGCTGGGCGTATTACGATACCCTAGACGGCTATGTTCTCTACGAGAATCAGAACTACGTTCCCATGGGCTTCACCTACGATTACTACCTCACCGAGACCCAGTACGAGGACACCGTGACCCCCACCCGCTCCAACCTGCTCATGCGGGCACTGGTGCTCACTGAGGAGGATGCGGTGGCCTACGGGCAGTACCTCACGCCCCTGCCCACGGCAGAGCTCAACGACCTGACCTACACCCGCTACACTCAGGACTGCGCCGACCGCCGGGCCTCTGCCTGCACCGCCTTTGAGATGACCAGCGCAGGCTTCCACGCTGAAGCCACGCTGGACAGGACCAACCTGATGTTCTTCTCCGTGCCCTACGATGACGGCTTCACAGCCTATGTGGACGGGCAGGAAACCGAGATCCTGCGGGTGGACGAGGGCCTGATGGCCGTCCTCTGCCCCGCCGGAACGGTCACCATCGACTTTGTCTATCAGCCGGACGGCATCCGCCTGAGCCGGACTGTCACCCTTGCCGCCCTGCCCGTGTTCCTGCTCTACGCCGGGCACTTTGCCTGGAACGAAAAGAAAAGACGGAAGCATTAAAAAAGCCGCCGCTCCAAGAAGCGACAGCTCAAAGAAAAGCTCAAATGAAAGAAGGTATCCTATGGGCCCCTGGTATTACGAGGTCGTCAGCTTTGACGGCGATTATGTCAACCTGCGCCGCACCGACATTGAAAGTGACGAGCTGAACCCCGTTGCGCTGGCCCTGCTGCCGCCCGAGATCGAGGTGGGCAGCAAGGTCAAGTGCGAGTATTTTCAGTATGAGGTGATCGGCTGAACCTCTCCGTCATCCCTGCGGGATGCCACCTCTCCTAATAGGAGAGGCAAGCCCCCCTATTAGGGGAGCTGGTGCGAAGTACCTGAGAGGTTCGCCAGCGCCGCCCCGGTCAGCAGAGAATTCTCTTCGTTCACACAAACACCCTCTTTTCACAAAAAAATAAAACCCGCACGGAACCTGTCGCCCAGGCCCCCTGCGGGTTCTTTTTCAGTTGCGCCAGCAGGAGTCGAACCTACGATGGGGGAGTCAAAGTCCCCTGCCTTAC
>ERZ857840.3475-NODE-3475-length-13345-cov-5.134086_pt1 | contig 13345 bp, 10 predicted proteins | sample MGYA00519760_ERZ857840 | MGnify/ENA primary metagenome ERZ857840 (study PRJEB31778, sample SAMEA3449371) | human gut metagenome | biome: human gut; feature: human-associated habitat; material: faeces | place: United Kingdom | collected 2010/2012 ... | reverse complement strand
ACGAGATCGCGCAGGGGCTGGCGGGCATGGTGCATATCTTCAACCCGCAGCTGATCCTGATCGGCGGCGGCGTCAGCGCACAGCAGGCGCTTCTGATCGACCCGCTGGCCGCGCAGGTGCGCAAAAGCATCATGCCCGCCTTCGCCGAGGGCCTTGAGGTCAGGGCCGCAGCCCTCCAGAACGACGCCGGCCTTGTCGGTGCAGTGTATTATTTTAAGCAGCAGTAAGGCGGATGGCCCGGGTCGCCGAGGGCGCCGCCTCCCTACAGCTCTACTATGAAAATTCCCCCCGCCGCGCCCCGGCGGCGGGGAATTTTTTTGTGGAAATACAATATGTAAAATCTGGAACGCAAAAGCGCAAAAAATGTGCGAATGATGGCCTTTTGTGGGTTCTGGACAAAAATATTGACTTTGAACCGATGATTTTGGCACGGCGCAGACGGGCGTAAATTGTTGCAATTACAGAGCGTGTGTGTTATACTCCCTATTATGAATAAGTGTGTAAAATTGCTCAAACGAGGCAGAGCGCACGGGACAAAAACCGGTCATCGACGGACTGACCGGCTCACAAAACAATAAAGGAGCGCACTATGAAAGTAGTAATTCTGGCTGGCGGCCTTGGCACGCGCATCAGCGAAGAAAGCGTCTACAAGCCCAAGCCGATGATCGAAATCGGCAACATGCCCATCCTGTGGCATATCATGAAGGAATATTCCTACTACGGCTTTCACGACTTTGTCATCTGCGCGGGCTACAAGCAACACATGATCAAGGAGTGGTTCGCGGATTACTTCCTGCATACCAGCGATATTACGTTTGATTTCACCCGCGGCCAGAACGAGATGATCGTCCACAACCACCACACCGAGCCGTGGAAGGTCACCGTTGTGGACACCGGCCTCAACACGATGACTGGCGGGCGCATCAAACGCATTCGTCCCTACATCGGCAATGAGACCTTCATGATGACCTACGGCGACGGCGTCTGCGATGTGGACATTGCCAAGCTGGTGGCATTCCACCGCGAGAACGGCAAGATCGCCACGCTGACCGCCGTTCAGCAGGAGCAGCAGAAGGGCGTTCTGGATATTGCCGAGGATAATTCTGTCCGTTCTTTCCGTGAAAAGAAGGCCAGCGACGGCGCGCTCATCAACGCGGGCTATATGGTGCTGGAGCCGCAGATTTTCGACTATCTGGACGGCGATGCCTGCGTCTTTGAGCAGAAGCCGCTGCAGAAGCTGGCCGAGGAGGGTCAGCTGATGAGCTATATCCACAAGGGCTTTTGGCAGTGCATGGACACCGCCCGCGAGAAGCAGACCCTGGAGAAAATGCTTGCCACCGGCAACGCGCCCTGGAAGAAGTGGGAGGATTGATGATGGTACATTACGATCCTGAATTTTACCGCGGCAAGCGGGTGTTCGTCACCGGTCACACCGGCTTCAAGGGCAGCTGGCTCTGCAAGATGCTGCTGATGGCCGGGGCCGAGGTCACGGGCTACAGCCTGCAGCCGCCGACGCAGCCGAACCTTTTCTCCATCGCCGGCGTCGAGGACAAGATGCACAGCGTCATCGGCGACATCCGCGACTTTGACGCGCTGAAGGCCGCTTTTGACGCGGCGCAGCCCGACATTGTGCTGCACCTGGCCGCGCAGCCCATCGTGCGCGACAGCTACAAGGACCCGCGCTACACCTATGAGACGAACGTTATGGGTACGGTCAACCTGCTGGAATGTGTGCGGCTGGCCCGGCAGCAGGGCAGAGCGCCCCGCTCGGTGCTGAACGTCACCACCGACAAGGTCTACCACAACAACGAGTGGGCCTGGGGCTACCGCGAGAACGAGCCGCTGGACGGTTTCGACCCCTACTCCAACAGCAAGAGCTGCTCGGAGTTGGCGACGCACTCCTACATCAACAGCTTTTTTGCCGATAAGACCGTGGCCGTCTCGACGGCCCGCGCGGGCAATGTCATCGGCGGCGGCGACTTTGCCAATGACCGCATCATCCCCGACTGCGTCCGCGCCATGGCCGCGGGCCGTAAGATCGGCGTGCGCAACCCCTATTCGACCCGCCCGTACCAGCATGTGCTGGAGCCGCTGGCGGCCTACCTGCTGATTGCCCAGCGCCAGTACGAGGACAGCCGCTTTGCGGGCTACTATAATGTAGGCCCCGACGACTGCGACTGCGTCACCACCGGCACGCTGGTGGATCTGTTCTGCCGGGCCTGGGGCGGCGACGCCGCCTGGGAGAATCAGGCCGAGGCCAATGCCCCGCACGAGGCCAACTTCCTGAAGCTGGACTGCAGCAAGCTGAAAACGACCTTCGGCTGGACGCCGCGCTGGCACATGGCCGAGTGCATGGAAAAGACCGTCGCCTTCAGCAAGATCTGGCTTGCCAACGGCGACGTCCCGGCGGAGATGGAAAAGGAAATCAATATTTTTTTGGAGGAGCAATAATTATGTGGAAGAACGAGGCAGAAGCCCGCGAGCAGATCAAGGCGATGGTCGCCGAGTATTATCACGACTTCAAGGAGAAAAAGACCCCCTATCAGGAGGGTGATCGCATCACCTACGCAGCCCGCGTCTTTGACGAGAAGGAGATGTGCGCTCTGACCGATGCCACGCTGGACTTCTGGCTGACGACGGGCCGCTTTGCCGACCAGTTCGAAAAGGAATTTGCCAAGTGGATCGGCGTTAAGTTCGCCCATCTGGTCAACAGCGGTTCCTCCGCCAACCTGATCGCCTTCATGGCGCTGACCGCCCCCGAGCTGGGTGACCGCCAGATCAGAAAGGGCGACGAGATCATCACCGTGGCCTGCGGCTTCCCCACCACCGTGACCCCGGCCATCCAGTACGGCGCGGTGCCTGTGTTTGTGGATGTGACCGTGCCCCAGTACAACATCGACGTCACCAAGCTCGAGGCCGCTCTCTCCCCCAAGACGAAGGCTGTCATGATCGCCCACACGCTGGGCAACCCGTTTGACCTGTCCGCTGTCAAGGCGTTCTGTGACGCCCACAACCTGTGGCTGGTCGAGGACAACTGCGACGCGCTGGGCACCCAGTACACCATCAACGGCGAGACCCGCTTTACCGGCACCTGGGGCGACATCGGCACGTCCAGCTTCTACCCGCCGCACCACATGACGATGGGTGAGGGCGGCTGCGTCTACACCAACAACCCGCTGCTGAACCGCCTGATCCTCTCCTTCCGCGACTGGGGCCGCGACTGCATCTGCCCCTCCGGCCAGGATAACTTCTGCGGCCACCGCTTTGACGGTCAGTTCGGCGAGCTGCCCAAGGGCTACGACCACAAGTACGTCTACAGCCACTTTGGCTATAACCTCAAGGTCACCGACATGCAGGCCGCCATCGGTTGCGAGCAGTTGAAAAAGTTCCCCACCTTCATCGAGCGCCGCCGCCACAACTGGGACCGCCTGCGCGCCGCGCTGGAGCCCGCCGCCGACAAGCTGATCCTGCCGGAACCGGCCGCCAACAGCCGCCCGTCCTGGTTCGGCTTCCTGATTTCGGTCAAGCCGGAATCCGGCCTGGACCGCAACGCCGTGACCCGCTATATTGAGGACCACAATGTCCAGACCCGCCTGTTGTTCAGCGGCAACCTGATCAAGCACCCTTGCTTTGACCAGATCCGCGGCACCGACGCCTACCGCGTGGCAGGGGAGCTGACCAACACTGACTTTATCATGAACAACACCTTCTGGGTCGGCGTGTACCCCGGCATGACCGATGAGATGATCGACTATATGGCAAAGATCATTATTGAAGCGGTGAACCAGTAAAAAGCGCTGATAAGATGAATCAATAAGAAAAAGCAAAGCCGTGCTGATAAGAAAAAATGGCTGCTGCACTGCGGTAAATTATCAATACAGGCTTTGCTTTTTGATTGCTTATAAAGAATAATAAAGGAACGGGATCCATGCAGAAATTGTTGGCGCTGTTGGGAGCAAAAAGCAAAAAGGAATTTGTTGCGCTGCTTGCACAGTTTATCAAGTTTGGCCTTGTTGGCGTAAGCAACACGGCGGTATCAATGGCGGTGTATTATATCTTTTTGTGGATCAGCCCAGACCTGTATATGGTAGGCAGCGTTCTGGGAACAATTCTGAGCATTGCCAATGCCTTTTTTTGGAACGATAAGTTTGTGTTTACCGGGAATGCAAACGATTGGCGCAGTAAACTGAAACGCCTTGGAAAAACATATGTCAGCTACGGCGGCACGTCGATCCTTTCTAATGTTTTGCTTTGGATAGAGGTTACGTTCTTCAGCGTCAGCAAAACGATTGCGCCGATTGTAAATTTGCTGGTCACGATTCCGCTGAATTTTATCATCAACAAGTTGTGGACATTTAAGGAAAGATAAACGACAAAATGTTTCCTGTCAACGATGTGGAGCTTATCCGGCACGGAAAAGTGCGGTATCGGGATCCCTAACCATCATCCGACTCAACGAGGTTGGTTGGCGGTGCTTTATTGTTGAAAATAAGACTGCAAAATATATCGGTAAAAAATATGGGAAACCAGGGAATATCTGATACATAACCGGGAACAGAAATAGGGCAAGGCTGTGTATGGACAACATGACAACAAATAGCGAGAATAAATCTGGTATCAGCATTGGATTAGATCAGCTGTTGCCGGAAGACAACAAATCGGTGCAGCTGGGATTGAATTATGGCCAGAATGAATGCAACAGCCAGCGCGTGCTGAAAGAGAATAACACGAAACGGGGAAAAGGCCTTTTTGGTAAAAAAGGAAGAGGGAGCAATCCGTTCTGGAAAAAAACGGCCAAGTTGTACTGTGTACTCAGCGCAGTGTGTGCCATTGTGGTTATGGTAACGCTGTATGTTACCCATGGTGATTTTCTTTCATACTTTTTATACCATGATACACTGGATGCCGGCATGGATTTTTTCCATAGCATTGAATATGTTCGTGGACGCCAGCCGTATGCGGTGTTTGACACACTGTATCCGCCCTTGGCAAATTTGTTCTTTTATGCCCTGTTTTTACTGGTGCCTGCTTCGGTATCTGATAACTGGACCTATGACTTTGAGGCGTCAGTTGCCATGCGCGGCACAGAAACTGATTTACGCACAACACAGTCGTGCTTTTTGCTATACGTCTTTTTTGTGGTGCTGGCGGTTCTTTTGCTGGCGGTTTTGCTCCGTGACGTGATGCAAAATGCCCAGTGGGCCAGGGCCAGTACGTTTTTTGCCTTGTTCAGCTTTGGTGTGCTTAATGCGGTAGACCGCGGCAATATTATTTTGCTGGCGGCGGGGCTTTCGCTTTTTTTCGTCATGTATCACCGTTCAAAGCGCGCATGGGTGCGGGAACTGGCATTGGTTGCACTGGCAGTAGCAGCCGGACTTAAAATTTATCCCGCATTCTTAGGTGTTATGCTTTTAAGAAACCAGGATTTCAAAGCAGCAATCCGCACGGTGTTTTATGGCATTGCAGCGTTGGTGCTCCCGGTGTTTGCCTTCCAGGAGGGCGTGTACGGCTTGCAGCTTTGGCTGAAGATTTTGTTCTCTTTTGGAAGTAAAAGTAAAACACCTTGGGCAGGCAATGGCATCAACAGCATGTTCGCACATGGGGCGCATCTGGTGGACCTGATTGCCGGAACCAGCAATGCAACGGTATCTTTTTTTGCAGCAGCCTTTGCTGTGGCGGCGGTACTGGTTGTGTGTGCTCTGCTCTGCCGCCAGGAATGGCAGGCGTTGCTGCTGATTACCGTGGCTATGATGTACCAAAGCCAGGGCAACTATATTTACTGCATGGCGCTGATTCCGCTGGCGTATTTTCTTGCACAGGAAAAGGTGATGACACGTCAAAATATATTGCCTTTTGCGGTTTTGATGGTATTTAATCTGCCGCTTCCAATCTTTGAAGAGCGTAACTCTTATATTCGCAACACCATTGTACAGTTGGCAATACTGACAGCTATCATCTGGGGCGTTGTACAGGCAGTAAATTGTGTGTTGGCAGCGCTGAAAACCAAAAAGCCTGAACAATCAAAACTAGATAAAAAAGCTGCACGCAGCACGCTGGTTACTTTCGGCGCTTCACTGGGGGCATTGGCAGTTTCCCTTGCCGTTTTCTATGGCGTGTGGGTGCTGTATAATGTGCCGTCTATTACCATGCAGCTGGGGGATGGCATTTATAACACAGAATATTATACTCCTGAAAACTCCAACAAAGAGCTGCCGTTTTACTGGTGCAAGAAAAGTGCGGAGATCAAACTGGTAAACCCGCAGCTGAATACGGAAAGGTACACCTTTACCTTTACAGTGGGGGATTATTTCTTTGATATTTCTGACCGCCCCAGCATTACCATTACCTTCGGTGACAGTAGCCAGACCTTTGTGGTCAGCCAGGAAAACATGAAAATCCGCTATACCGTGGATGTTCCTTTTGGTGAAAGTACAATCGATATTAGCTACAGCGGCAAGCGGGTCGATGCCCCGCAGGATTCCAGAACTTTGTATTTTGTAATGGTTCAGCCGCAGCTTGAACGGATTAAATAAAAGGAGGACACTCTCAATGAAACAGCGTCTGGCCGATTATGTGGCCGATTTTCTTGCGGCGCACGGCGTTACGGATGTGTTCAGCGTGGTGGGCGGCGGCGCCATGCATCTGAATGATGCACTGGGCCACCACCCGGCGCTGCATGTTACCTATAACCATCACGAGCAGGCAAGTGCCATTGCGGCGGAAGCATACGCCCGCATTGATAACAAAATTGCCGCCCTGTGCGTTACCACCGGCCCCGGCGGCACCAACGCCCTGACCGGTGTGGTGGGCGGCTGGCTGGATTCCATCCCTATGTTCGTGATCTCCGGCCAGGTTCGGTACGATACCACGGCCCGCTATGCCGCGCAGTTTACCGATGGCCTGCCCCTGCGCGCGGTGGGCGACCAGGAATACGATATCACCAAATCTGTTGCCCCCATGACCAAATACGCCACCATGCTGGAAGACCCGAACCAGATCCGCTATGTGCTGGAAAAAGCCTGGCACCTGGCAACCACCGGCCGCCCCGGCCCGGTGTGGATCGATATCCCGGTCAACTATCAGGGCGGCTACATTGAAACCGACAGCCTGCCCGGCTATGACCCGGCGCAGGACGATGCCCGGCTGCCGCCCCCGGTGGACGATGCCACCGTGCAGATGGTGCTGGAAAAGATCCGCCACGCCAAGCGCCCGGTGTTCCACGCCGGGTACGGCATCCGGCTTTCCGGCGGGTACGCAGCGTTCCGCGCCGTGGCGGAAAAGCTGAACATCCCCATTGTGACCTACTGGAACGCCGTGGACCTGATCGAGGACGAAAACCCGCTTTACTGCGGCCGTGCCGGCAATATGGGCGACCGCCCCGGCAACTGGGCCATCCAGAACGCAGACTTGATTCTGGCTGTGGGCACCCGCATTTCCATCCGTCAGGTGGGCTATAACTGGAAAACCTGGGCCCGCGCGGCGGAAGTCATCATGGTGGATATTGACCGCGCCGAGATGAAAAAGCACACCCTGCATGTGGAGCACCCCGTGTGGGCGGATGCCAAGGACTTTCTGCAAAAGCTGGATGCCGCCGCAGCGCCGCTGACCCCTGTCAGCCAGGCAGCGGACTGGCTGGCAACCTGCCAGCGATGGAAAAAAGATTACCCCGCCGTGCTGCCGCGCCAGTGGGAAGAAAACGGCACCACCGCCAATGTGTACGCCTTTGTGCGCTACCTCAGTTCCCGCCTGCCGGAAAACAGCCTGACCGCAGTTTCCAACGGCGCCTGTTGCGTGGTGGGCAATCAGGCGTATGTCATCCAAAAAGGCAGCCGCATGGCCAACAACAGCGCCATTGCCAGCATGGGTTACGGCCTGCCCGCCGCCATTGGCACTTGCATTGCAGGCGGCCGCCGTACCACCATCTGCCTGGAAGGCGATGGCTCTATCATGATGAACCTGCAGGAATTGCAGACCATCCTGACAAATAAGCTGCCGATCAAGATTTTCCTCATCAACAATAACGGCTACCACTCCATCCGCCTGACCCAGAACAACCTGTTCAAAGATCATTGCAAGATCGGCATTGGGCCGGAGAGCGGGGATCTGTCCTTCCCGGAGTTCCGCAAAATTGCCGAAGCGTTCGGCTACCCGTATTCCTGCGCACATTCCAACGCTGAGATGAAACAGGTGGTGGATGCCGCCCTTGCCGCAGAAGGCCCGACTTTCTGCGAGATCTTTACCGATACCCAGCAGGTCTGGGAGCCGAAGAGCGCCACCAAGCGCCTGCCGGACGGCACACTGGTCAGCCCGCCGCTGGAGGACCTGGCACCGTTCCTGCCGCGGGAAGAGCTGGAAAAGCAGATGTTTATCCCCCTGGTGCCGGAGCAGTGAATGATGATAGAACGTAACATTAAAACCGTAATCGTAACCGGCCCCACCGGGGCCGTGGGCACAGCATTGTGCAGCCGGCTGCTGCAGGCCGGGTGTACCGTGGTGGCGGTCTGCCGCCCCGGCAGCCCGCGGGCTGTAGCGCTGCCCAAGGATGCAAACCTGTATGTAGTTGCCTGCGATGCCGCCAACCTGGCGGATTTGCCGCAGTGCATGGCCGCAGCCGGGCTGCCCGTGCAGGCGGATGCCTTTTTCCACCTGGCGTGGGCGCACACCATTGGCGCGGGCCGCAATGATATGCCGGCTCAGATTGAGAATATCCGCTATACCATTGATGCCGTGCGCACCGCGGCGGCAATGGGCTGCCGTGTGTTTGTTGGTACCGGCAGCCAGGCAGAGTATGGCCGTGTGGACGGTGTTCTGCGGGCCGATACCCCCACAAACCCCGAAAACGGGTACGGCATGGCCAAGCTGTGTGCAGGCCAGATGAGCCGTACCGAGGCCGCCGCCCTGGGCATGGACCATGTGTGGGCGCGTATCCTTTCGGTTTACGGCCCGCATGACGGCCCCAACACGATGATCTCCGCCACCATCCAAAAACTGCTGGCCGGGCAGTGCCCGGACCTGACGGCAGGGGAGCAGAAGTGGGATTATCTTTACTCCGCCGATGCTGCGGATGCACTGTACCGCATGGCCTGCCATGGCCGCAGCGGTGCCGTGTACCCGGTGGGCAGCGGCACCGCCCGCCCCCTGCGGGAATATATTGAGAACCTGCGTGATGCCATCGACCTGGCCCTGCCGCTTGGTCTGGGCAAAATCCCTTACGGGCCGCAGCAGGTCATGTTTTTGCAGGCGGATATCACCCAGCTTGCGGCGGATACCGGCTTTGCGCCGCGCACCGCCTTTGCCGATGGCATCCGCGCCACCATTGCGTGGGCAAAAACGCAAAAGCAAACCAATTAAGCCAATAAGGAATAACCCCGTCCGTGCGGGCAGGACCCGCATGGACGAACAGGAGCCAGACAGTATTTATGCAGTTGACCTACCAAAAGTTAAAGCCGTTTGCCTTATCCTATCTCACCGCGCCGCTGGCGGTGTTTTTTGCAGGGTATCTCCGCGCGCCGTTTGCCGTTGCGGGCCTGGCCGTGCTGGCCTTTGCCTGGTGGTATGCCGTGTGCAAAACGCCGCAGGTTAAGCAAGTGGGGCAACAAGAGCAGGGCATTACGCTTTCGGTGCCAAAGCTGGTGCTGCTGTTTGCCCTGATGCTGTTGTGGGGCTACCTGGGCGGTCAGACGGGCTTTTTTTACCAGAACTCGGACTGGGGTTACCGCAACGCCATTTACCGGGATCTGATCACAAACAGCTGGCCGGTGTATTACCCGCAAAAGGATACGGCGCTGGTGTATTATATCGGGCACTGGCTGGTCCCGGCGGCGCTGACCAAACCGGTATACGCCCTGTTTGGGCTGGATGCCGCCTGGATGTTCGCCCGTATGGCCCTTTGGGGGTGGACGGCGCTGGGCACCTATCTGGCGGCGCTGAATTTGTTGGTCTACCTGCGTGCCGATACCGGCAAAAAGCAGGGGATCGGCCTGCTGTTTTTGATTTTCTTCAGCGGCATGGATATTCTGGGCGCGCTGTACAGCAGCCGACTGCCGGACCTGCTGGCCTATGACGCTATGCACCTGGAATGGTGGACGAATGATTTCCAGTTCAGCTCCCTGACGACCTGCCTGTTCTGGGTGTTCAACCAGACAGTGGGGGCATGGCTGGCAACCGTCTGCTTTTTGCAGGAGAAAGACTGCCGCAACTACCTGCTGCTGGGCACGGCCTGCCTGATGTGCGGCCCCTTCCCATTTGTGGGGCTGGTTATTTTTATGGTGGTGCGCGGCATTGTTCTGCTGGCACAGCGTCAAAAAGGCGTGCTGCAATCGGCGTTCTCCCCGGCCAATGTGCTGGTGCTGGTTGTGGTGCTCAGCATTACGGCCAGTTATTTTTTGGCCAATAACGCCTTTGGCTACAGCGTTCTGGGCGAAACTGTCGCCGGGAACCAGGCAGCGCAGCAGACTTTTGGCCAAAACGTTCTGACCAGCCTGCAAAAAGGCATGCTGGTATTTTACCTGCTGGATGCCGGCATCTATCTGCTGCTGCTCTGGCGGCAGAACCGCCGCAGCTGGCTGTTTTATACCTGCGCCGTGTCGCTCTTCATCATTCCGTTCTTTAAGGTGGGACAGGGGTGCGATTTCTGCATGCGGGTATCCATCCCGGCTATCTTTATCCTGATGACCCTCTGTGCCCGGTACTTTATCGCCTTGGTGGGCACCAAATGGCGGGACGGTACGCTTGCACAGCATGCCGTGACCATTCTGCTGGCGGCAACGCTGCTGATCGGTGCCTGCACCCCGGCCATGGAAATTTACCGCGGCATCTGCCACATTGCCAAAGAGGGGACTTTCTGCCTGGAAAACGAGGAGCCCTACACCCTGGCGGACCGCCCTGTAAGCCTGAACTTTGAAACGCAAAACTGCGAAAATAAATTGTTCTTTACCTATTTTGCAAAATAGTGTATAGTGATAAGGGTCTGCCCGGCTATTGCGGCAGTGGGCCAAAGACTAAACTTAAAGGAATGAAACCTGCATGAGCGAGAAGAAAAAAGTCATCTCTGTTATGATCCCTACCTATAACGAGGAGGAGAACGCCCGCCCCATCTATGAGGCGGTGCGGGATGAGATTCGGAAGGACTGCCCGGATTATGACTATGAGATCCTTTTTATTGATAATAAAAGCCAGGATCGTACCCGCCGGATCATTACGGACATCTGCGCGCAGGACCCCAAGGTCAAAGCCATTTTTAACAGCAAGAACTTTGGTCAGTTCAACAGCCCCTATTACGGTATGATCCATACCACAGGGGACTGCACCATTACCATCTGCGCGGACTTCCAGGACCCGGTGGAGATGATTCCAAAGTTTGTGGCTGAATGGGAAAAAGGCTACAAAATTGTAATCGGCAAAAAGACCACCAGCCAGGAAAACCCTGTCATGTACTTTTTGCGGGACTGTTACTACAAAACCATCAAAAAGATGAGCAATGTGGAAATGATCGAGCAGTTTACCGGGTTTGGCCTGTACGATAAAAGCTTTATCCAGACCCTGCGTGATTTGCATGACCCCACCCCGTTTTTGCGCGGGATTGTGGCGGAGCTTGGCCCCGAGCGCAAGGAGATTGAATACACCCAGCCCAAGCGCCGGGCAGGCAAGACCCACAACAACTGGTACAGCCTGTTTGATGCCGCCATGCTCAGCTTTACCAGCTACACCAAGATTGGGATGCGGATGGCGGAGTTCTTCGGCTTTTTCTGCGCGGCGGTCAGCTTTATCCTGGGGCTTGTGTTCCTGGTGGCAAAGCTGATCCACTGGAATACCTTTGCTGCGGGTTATGCCCCGATGATTATTGCTGTGTTCTTTGTGGGTGGTGTGCAGCTGACCTTTCTGGGATTTTTGGGCGAGTACATCATGGCAATGAACGCCCGTATTATGGACCGCCCCCTGGTGGTGGAAGAAAAGCGGCTGAATTTTGAACCCGAAACGCCGGAAAGTGATGTTGTCCGCGCCCAGTGATAACGGCCGGATGGTTACAATAGATTGCGAGTTGAGAGTAAAACAATGATTCCTTTTAATATTCCCCCACAGGTTGGTACAGAGCTGGACTATATGCGCCAGGCCATGGCCAACAATAAGATCTGCGGCGATGGCCCTTTTACCCGCCGCTGTGATGAATGGATGGAACAGCGGTTCCATGCGGGCAAGGTGCTGCTGACCACCAGCGGTACCACCGCGCTGGAAATGGCTGCCCTGCTGTGCGGCATCCAGCCCGGTGATGAGGTGATCCTGCCCAGCTACACATTTTCTTCCACGGCAACGGCCTTTGTTTTAGCTGGGGCCAAGCTGGTGTTTGTGGATATCCGCCCGGACACCATGAACATTGACGAAGCAAAAATTGAACCCGCCATTACCGAAAAAACAAAAGTCATCTGCGTGATGCACTATGCCGGTGTGGCCTGCGATATGGATACCATCATGCAGATTGCGCGCCGCCATAACCTGAAGGTGGTGGAAGATGCCGCCCAGGGCGTGATGGCCAGTTATAAGGGCAGGGCACTGGGCACCATCGGTGATTTTGGCTGCTACTCTTTCCATGAGACGAAGAACTTCTCAATGGGAGAGGGGGGCGCGCTGGTCATCAATGACCCCGAAACCGTGACCAAGGCCGAAATCCTGCGGGAAAAGGGTACCAACCGCGCCAGTTTTCTGCGCGGCCAGGTAGATAAATATACCTGGGTTTCTTATGGCTCCAGCTACCTGCCCAGTGATCTGAATGCCGCTTACCTGTGGGCACAGCTGGAACAGGCCGATACCATCAATACAGACCGTACCCACAGCTGGGATTATTACGCACAGGAGCTGGCACCGCTGGCTGAAGCAGGCCTATTGGAGCTGCCCACCGTGCCGGAAGGCTGTGTGCATAACGGGCATTTGTTCTATGTCAAGCTGCGGGACCTGGAACAGCGCACTGAGTTCATTGCCTATTTGAAAGCCCACGGTGTGGCATCGTCTTTCCATTATGTGCCGCTGCACAGCGCCCCGGCGGGCATCCAATACGGCCGCTTTGCCGGTGTGGATGAATACACCACAAAGGAAAGCAACCGCCTGACCCGCCTGCCGCTGTACTATGGTCTGACCGAAGCCGACCGCGCAGCCGTGGTGCAGGTGGTCAAAGACTTTTTTGCACAGAAATAACATGCCCAGTGCATGAAATCAGCAATATAACAAAAATCCGTATCCCGAATGCCAAGCAGGGCAGGAGGATACGGATTTTTCTGTTTGTTCTTTTAAAATTAAGGCAACACCGCACAATTCCCGCCTTACGGCTTAAGCACCGCTTCGGCGGCTGCGG
>ERZ857840.3472-NODE-3472-length-13356-cov-4.307646_pt1 | contig 13356 bp, 9 predicted proteins | sample MGYA00519760_ERZ857840 | MGnify/ENA primary metagenome ERZ857840 (study PRJEB31778, sample SAMEA3449371) | human gut metagenome | biome: human gut; feature: human-associated habitat; material: faeces | place: United Kingdom | collected 2010/2012 ... | reverse complement strand
TGGGGGCACTGGTGTTTGTGCTGGTGTTCGGGGTCAGCACACTGGATGTAACCAACGATGCCTTTTGCCGCGGTGGATATATTGAAAAGGACATCCAGCAGCATTATGCCGGGTGGCTGTTTTACCGCCAAAGCTCCGCTGGCTGGCCGCTTTGCATTGCCCGCGGCATCAACTACCCGGATGGGCTGAGCGTTGCTTATACCGACTCTATCCCGCTGGTGGCTGCCCTGTTAAAGCCGGTTGCCAACCTTGTGGGCGGAACGTTCCAGTATATGGGGTGGTTCACGCTGGTCTGCTTTGCGTTGCAGGGCGGGTTTGGCGCGCTGCTGGCAGGGCTGTTCCTGCCGGGGTGCGCGGCACCGCTTGCGGCGGACCTGCTGTTTGTTACCAGCCCGGTTTTGTTTGAGCGTGTGTTCCGGCATACCTCGCTGGGGGCACAGTTTTTTGTGCTGGCTGCACTCTATTTTTATTTTGCTGCACGGCGCAAAGGGCAGTATGCCTCCCGCGGGCTGTTTGTGCTGAACGTGCTGGCGGTAGGCATCCACCCCTACTTTCTGCCGATGACCTATGCCATCACACTGGCACTGCTGCTGGAATCTGCACTGCACAACCGCAAGCTTGCGTGGCCCGGCCTGTACCTTGCTGCCAACTTTGGCGGCACGGCACTGCTGGGCTGGGCACTAGGGCTGCTGTACGGCAGTGCTTCCAGCGGCGGGCAGGCATTGTACGGCTATTTCTGCATGAATCTGAATGCACTGTGGAACCCCGTGGGGGTAAACGGCGTGCTGTACAGCCGGGTGCTGCCCGCACAGAACCAGGTTTACGGCAATTATGATGCCTTTGCCTACCTGGGGCTGGGCGTGCTGATTGCCCTGCCCATTGCGGTGGTTTTGCTGCGGCGGCAACTGGGCGGCATGCTGCGCCGCCACTGGGCATTGGCCTGCTGCTGCGCGGTTTTAACGGTGTTTGCCATCAGCAATGTGATTACCGCAAACGGCGCAACGCTTGCCACGCTGCCGCTGCCCGCTTCGCTGATCAAACTTTTTTCCATCTTCCGTTCCAGTGGGCGGCTGTTCTGGCCAATCTATTACCTGCTGATGTTGCTAACCCTTGTGGGCCTTGCCCGGCTGAAAGGCCGCTGGCTGCTGGCGGGTGCTGCCCTACTGGCTGTGGTACAGGTTTGGGATGTAAGCCCCGGCATGGTGCAGCGCAGTGCGGCAATGCAGCAGGCCATGCAGACCGATGCGTTCCCCACCGAGATGGAGAGCGATTTCTGGCAGGCAGCGCAGCAGTATACGGCGGTTGTCTCAATGGATGAAATTCAAGATGACGCGTTGCATCTAGCCCTGTTTGCCGCGGACAACGGCATGACGACCAATGACCCGTTTGCCGCCCGCTATGATGAAACGGCACTGGTCGCCCAACGGGAAACGCTGCTGGCGGAGCTTGCTGCCGGAACCGTGCGGGAGGATACGCTGTACCTGTTTGCAGAGGAAGGTGCCTTTTTGCCGGCCGTGGAACCGGTGAAGGACAATGCCTGGTGCGGCAGGGTAACGAGTACGGACGGCACATGCAGCTGGTATGTGATTGCGCCGGGGCTGCAGGGGCAGAACTTTGATGCGCTGTGCACCCCCTATGACGAAAATTATCCCCTGCGCCTTGCGGATTACACTGACGCCCTGTGGAACCGCGGTGTGCTGGACGAAACGAAACAGACGGTATGCTTTGCAGATTCCCCCTTTGTGCGCCGCAAGCTGAAACATGCCAGTGTGCTGTGCGCCGATGGGAAAGAATACACAATTAAAACGATTGACGACCACGATGCAGGCTGGCTGATGGTGACACTGGATATACCGGACGCGACCGTTTTGTGGGATAAAGAATTGGAGAGTAAATAATGCAGGAACTACATGTAAAAAGCCTTTTGCCCGTGCGGCTGGACAAATACCTGATGGAGCAGTTCCCTGCCCTGGGGCTGGGGCGGCTGAATAAGGCACTGCGGGAAAACAAAATTAAGCTGAACGGCAAAAAGCAGCCCCTTGCCACCCGTGTGCAGAACGGCGATGTGATCCGCGTTTACCTGCTGGACGACCAACTTGGACTGACCTCCCAGGAGGGGCCGGAGTTTTTACAGGCACGCGCCCCGGCGGAATTTATTTATGAAAACGATGATTTGATCGTGGCCAACAAGCCCGCGGGTATCCCGGTGGATGGCGACGAATCTGACACCCTGCTGAACCGCGTACTGCGCCGCCTGTATGAGGAAAAGCGGTGGGACGCCGCCCATGAGCCGCGCCTGTGCCACCGGCTGGACACCGGCACCAGCGGCCTTGTGCTGCTGGCAAAGACCGCGGCGGCGGAAGAATTTTTGGTAAACGCCATCAAAGAGCGGTTGATTCGCAAAACTTACCTGTGCGTAACCTTTGGCCGTCCGGTACCACCCGCTGCCACGCTGCACAGCTTTTTAACGAAAGATTCTGTGCATGGCATTGTGCGCATTCTGGACGAGCCGAAATCCGGTGCAAAAGAGATCATTACCGCATATGATACCATTGCCGTCAGCGGACGTTTGGCACTATTACGGGTGGAGCTGGTAACGGGCCGCACCCACCAGATCCGCGCTCATCTGGCCAGCATTGGCTGCCCGATTTTGGGCGATTCCAAGTATGGCAACAATGCCGCCAACCGGGAGCTGAAGCTGAAATATCAGGCTCTGTGCGCCTGGGAGCTGGCGTTCCCCAAAAAGATCAGCGACCCACAGTTTGCCGCTTTGGCTGGCAAGGTGTTCCGCGCACCCAAGCCATGGTATTACCAGCAGGTACTGGATGGAACGCTGAAATAAGCGTTATGCGCCAGGGGATTGATTTTTCGCATCCTGCATGCTTTTACTGCTTTATGATTGCTGCCTTGCAAATTTAATCACAAGCTCTAACCACATTTTCCTATATTCCTGATGGCAGCAATAAGCACAGACACGGAATAGAACAAATAGAAAACCAGCCGCCGGCTTCAGGGATTTTCCCCTGCCCGGCGGCTGGTTTTGGTTTATTTTGCTTTATCCTGCCCGGATAAATATCAGCGGGTCAGCCCGCCTTTGCCGATAAACAGCAGGCGATCAGGCGATGACAAAGTGGTAGATCAGCGACACAGCAATGATGAGCGCACAGACCACTGCGGTGATGGGCGGTGCCCAATGGATGATACGCTCGGCCATTACATCGTCCTCGCTCTCCTCGTCATCGTCCGCATAACGGCCACGGCGGGGTTCTTCGTCATCGTCGCTTTCCTCTTCCTCATCATCGAACATGCGGGTATGCTCGTCCTCTTCATCCTCTTCATCGGCAAACAGATGGCCTTTGGGGACATAGCGGCGCACGCGGTCCATTTCGGCGTTGGTTGCTTCGTCGTCCTCGTCCTCTTCTTCCGGTTCCTGGGCCGGGGCGGGCGGGGTGAACTGTGCGGTGGGCTCCTGGCTGATGGCTGCCTGAGCCGCGGCGGCGGTGGCAGCGGCCTGAGCTTCCTGGGCTGCCTGGGTTGCTGCGGGGTCAACGCCATTGGCCACGGCGTTGATTTCGCGCTGCTGCTGTTCGGCGGCCTGCCGGGCTTCCTCCAGGATGCGGGTCAGGGTTGCCTTGATGTAAGCGCGGTCGCCGCCGCACTCGCTGCAGACTGAAACAGCTTCCTCGTTGGGGTGGAACGCGCCGCAGGCGCAGAACCAGCCGTTTTCGGTATCCTGCGGGACGCAGGTCAGCATCTTATTGTTGGTGCGGGTCTGAAGTGTGCGGGCAATAGAGCCAGGCAGCACACGGGGGGCCTGCAGGCGGACACGCTTATAATTACGCAGATCCACGCCGCGGCCGTTCAGGAAAGCACGGTCCTGCTCAATTTCCACGCTGGAAACCGGCGTATCGCTGACAAACACAGCGTCATCGGCACCAAACAGTTCGCCGGGCTGCACATTGAGCTGCTCATAATAGAAATCATCCTCGCACAGGATCTGACCAGAAGCATCTTTGCACTTGAAGTGGATGATAAAGCCGGTCAGCGGTTCTGTGCCAACATTCTTAAAGGTCAGGCAGACCGCAACTTCACCCGTGACATCCCCTTTCAGCAGCTCAACACGGACAAACTGGACCGGGCTACCGGCAGTGTAATAATTGGCACGGGATTGCGCCATCAGGGAAAAATTTTGATCCATTGTGTTTCACCTTGCCTCAATTTTCATCAGACGGTTCGGAGGGCTGTTCCGGCGCGGCGGGCTGCTCTGCCGATGCAGGGGCTGCGGCAGGCGCGGGGGTATCCAGCCCAAAGGGTGCCAGGTTTTCGCCTTTCATCAGGGCGTCAAACTCTTCGCCGCTGATCTTTTCGCGTTCCATCAGCACACCGGCCACACGGTGCAGCTCAGTCATGTGCTCGGTCAAAATGCGGCGGGCCGTCTCGTAAGATTCATCCATGATATCACGGATCTCATTATCAATTTCGGACGCCGTATTTTCGGAATAGCCCTTGCCCTGGCCAAAGTCTCGGCCAAGGAAGGTTTCGCCAGGGTCGGTGCCATAAACCACCGGGCCCATGCGCTCCGAGAAGCCATAGCGGGTCACCATGGCGCGGGCGGTATCCGTGGCACGCTGCAGGTCGTTGGAAGCACCGGTGGAGATATCATCCAGCACCAGCTGCTCCGCCACACGGCCGCCCAACAGGCAGACAATGTTCTCGTTCATGGCGGTCTTGGTCACATAGCTGGGGTCTTTTTCCGGCAGATACATGGTAAAGCCGCCTGCCGAACCACGCGGGATAATGCTGATCTGGTGCACGGGATCATGCGTTTTGCAGAAATAGCCGGTAATGGCATGGCCGGCCTCGTGGTAAGAGGTCAGGCGCTTTTCGGCATCGGTCACAACGCGGCTCTTCTTTTCGGGGCCAGCCACAACCTTGATGGAAGCTTCCTCGATTTCGGGTTCGGTGATGGCCTTTTTGCCCTTGCGCGCAGCCAGCAGGGCGGCTTCGTTGACAAGGTTTTCCAGGTCGGCACCGGAGAAGCCCGCGGTGGACTTGGCGATGGTTTTCAGGCTGACATCGGGGCCAAGGGGCTTGTTCTTGGTGTGAACGCGCAGAATCTCCTCGCGGCCCTTCACATCCGGCAGACCAACATAAACCTGACGGTCAAAACGGCCGGGACGCAGCAGAGCCTTATCCAGAATATCGGCGCGGTTGGTGGCAGCCATCACGATAACGCCGTCGTTGGCGTCAAAGCCGTCCATCTCAACCAGCAGCTGGTTCAGGGTCTGCTCGCGCTCGTCATGCCCGCCGCCAAGGCCGGCACCACGCTGACGGCCCACGGCATCAATCTCATCAATAAAGATGATGGAGGGCATTGTCTTTTTGGCTTTTTCAAACAGATCGCGCACACGGGATGCGCCGACGCCGACATACATTTCCACAAAGTCGGAACCGGAGATGGCATAGAACGGAACGCCGGCCTCGCCTGCACAGGCACGGGCCAGCAGCGTTTTGCCGGTGCCCGGAGGGCCGACAAGCAGAACGCCGTGGGGAATGCGCGCCCCCAGGGAGTTGAACTTTTCCGGTGCTTTCAGGAACTGAACCACTTCCTGGAGTTCAGCCTTTTCTTCATCCGCACCGGCAACATCGGCAAAGGTTGCCTTGCGCTGGCCTTCCTGCTGGTCCTTGACCTTGGCACGGCCAACATTCATCAGGCCGCCGCCACCGGCACCGCCGCGGTACATGGACATGAAGAGCAGCACCACGCTGCCGATCATAAAGGCGTACAGGATGATCTCAAACCAGGGCACGTTGGTCTTAACGGCGACCATATCGTACTGCATGGGCGCATCCGGGTTGGCTGCATTATACTGGTCGATATAATCCTTGAGGTAGAATTGCAGGAAATAAGAAGGATATGGCAGCTTGTAGGTAATGACCGCTGCCCCGCCGTTCTTGGGGGCGTAAGCATCGGTGCCATCGCCGTAAATTTCTGCAAGCAGGCCGTTGGATGTTTCGCTGGACGTGCCGGATTCCGGCAGCGGATGTTCACCTTCTTTCACGCTCATCTCGATAACGCCGGTGTTCAGGTCCAGGTTAAAGTAGGTGACCTGATTGGATTCAAAGTACCCCATGGCTTCGGACAACATCATGGTGCTCTTGCTGGAGGCAAACAGGCTGGAATAGCTGGAGATCATCACGAGTGCTGCCACCATCAGGACAGCGGCAATGATAATGCCGCTGAAACGCGGTTTGTGCTGCAAAAAATCAACTCCCTGTCAAAATCCGCCAAAACGGCGGGCGATTGGTTATTCTGCCAAGACAGAATTTATTTGGAATATACTTCCGGTTTTAACACGCCGACATACGGCAGGTTGCGGTACTTTTCGTCATAGTCAAGGCCATAGCCCACAACAAATTCATCGGGCACTTCAAAACCGCAGTAGTCCGGCTCAATATCCACCTTGCGGCGGCTGGGCTTGCTGAGGATGGTGCACAGGCGCACGCTGTTGGGGCGGCGCAATTTCAGCATGGGCACCAAGTGAGACAACGTGACGCCAGTATCCAGAATATCCTCCACGATCAGAACATCCTTGCCGGAAAGATCCTGATCCAGGTCCTTGACGATCTTGACAAGGCCCGTAGAAGTGGTGTTGGCACCGCCATAGCTGGAAACCACCATAAAGTCAATGCTGCAGGGTTCCGTGATGGCGCGCATCAAATCGGCCATGAACACCACGGAGCCTTTCAGGATAGACACCAGCAACAAATCTTTGCCCTCGTAATCGCGGCTGATCTGTGCCCCCAATTCAGCCACCTTGGCCTGCAGCTGCTCTTCCGAAATCAAAACCTTGGCGATATCATTGTTCATATCATGCATGATCTGTTCCTCCAATATTATGATCTTGTTCCTGCTCCGGGGCCGCAGGTTGGCGGCTTTGCCGAATCAACAGGATCTGCTTTGTCCCATCATCCGGGGACAAACCGTCCGCAAAGCCTGCCCCCCACAGCCAAAGCACCTGGCTACCGCAGGCCAGCAGCGGCATCAGCGTCCGTTCAGCCACAGGAACTTTTGCCTCATTCAGATATTTTTTGAGCGTTTTGCCAACGTGACGTCCCGCCGGGCGGAACGTATCGCCGGGTTGGCGGGTCCTCACAAAAATATTCTTATTTATTTTAGCATAATCTGCACAATAGGTGTAGTCTTTTTTCAAAAATGATGGATTTTTCAAAAAAACTTCATAATTTAGTTGTTGAATCTCCAGCTCATAGCCCCCTGGCAGGCAGTAAACGCCGGTTTTTAGCAGCTGGTGCGGCGCGGGAATGGCTTCCGGCTGCATTTTTAGCACTGAGCGGCAGTATAAAATGCCGTTTGCCGCGGTCCAGCAGGCATCCGGCGTCAGCTGTACCGCACCGCTGCCCTGCCGAACAATGGCCGCAAGAGCCTGCACATATTTTTCTTCAGGGTCACGCGCGCGGGCTGCCAGCATGCGCAGGGCAGCAGCCAGCACCGGGGCATCCGCCGCGGCAAGAATCGGGATGCTGTACCCGCCCCCGCAGGCAGCCTGCGCCAGCAGTTTTTCGGCCAGGTTTTCCAGCCAGATGTTCAGCTCCTGCAGCTGGTTGCACAGCCGCCCCACGGCCCGCTCTGCCGCCGGATTGATGGTTTGCAGCGCCGGAACAGCATAATGGCGGATACGGTTGCGGGCATAGGCATCGCTGAAATTGCTTTCGTCCTGAACATAGTGTTGCCCAAGGGCGGCGCAGTATGCCGTGGTATCGCTCCTTGTCAGGCACAAAAATGGCCGGCGGTACACGCCCCGTACCGCCGGAATACCCGCCATGCCGTGCAGGCCGGTACCGCGCGCCATGCGGAACAACACCGTTTCCGCCTGGTCAGATAACGTATGCGCTGTGGCAATGCAGGCATGCTGCTGTGCGGCCAGCGCATCAAACCAGGTATAGCGCAGGCTGCGCGCCCAGTTCTCGCTGGGGTTTGGGGGAATCTGCACCCCGCTGGCAGCGGCATCGTACAAAAAGAACGGCACATGATGCGTGCGGCAGAACTCCGCCACAAAGCGGGCATCCGCATGGGCAGCTTCGCCCCGGATTCCGTGGTCCACATGGGCCGCCATGACGGTGATGCCAAGTTCCGCTTTGCAGCGCAGCAGAAAACAGAGCAGCGCCATCGAATCCGCCCCGCCGGAGCAGGCAACGATGACACGGTCCCCCAACCGAAACAAACCCTGCCGGCGGCAATAGGCCAGCAAGGTTTGTTCCATCGTGTTTACTGGGTTTTGCAATGAATTGTCTGCGTCAGTACTGTTCATGGATCTCGTCCAGATTGCTGAACCGGGTATGGGCGCCATCCCAGCCAAGGCGGACCACACTGGTTTCGCCATGGCGGTTTTTGGCCACGATACATTCGGCTTCGTTTTCGTTCGCCTGTTCGGTTTCGCCGTTCTGGGAATTGTAATAGGCAGCGCGGTACAGGAAGAGCACCACGTCCGCATCCTGTTCGATAGAGCCGGAATCACGCAGGTCTGAAAGCTGGGGGCGGTGGTCCGAGCGACCCGCTGTTTTTTCGGCAGCACGGGAAAGCTGGGACAGCGCAATGACAGGAACGTTCAGTTCCTTGGCCATAATTTTCAGGTTCCGGGTGATATCGCTGATTTCCTGCACGCGGCTTTCGGTGCGCTTGGCGGACTGCATCAACTGCAAATAGTCGATGATGACCAGACCGATCTTATCCCGTTTGGGGTCCTGGTTGATCTGGCGGATTTTTGCCTTGATTTCCGGCACCGAAATACCGGAGGAATCATCCATGTAAATGGGAACGTTATACAACAGTGACGTTGCATTGGCAAAGTCGTTCCAGTCGGAGTTGTTCAGGCGGCCGGTGCGGAATGCCTGGCTGTCAATGCCTGCGGTGCTGGAAAGGATGCGGTCGGTCAGCTGTTCGCAGGTCATTTCCAAGCTGAAAATGACGGTCGGTATCTTTTGCAGGCGGGCCACATTGGTAGCAATGTTCAGCGCAAAACTGGTTTTGCCCATACCGGGGCGGGCCGCCAGAATAATCAGGTCCGAACGGCCAAGGCCGGTCAGGATATTATCCAGATAGTTGAAGCCTGTGGGGATACCGGCAAATTTATCGCGGTCCGCACCGGACAGCTTTTGCATGGTATCAATAACTTCCAGGATAGACTCCTGAATGGTTTTAACGCCGGAGCGGTCCTGGCCGTTGCGGATATCGTACAGCTTTTGCTCGGCGCTTTCCAGCAGCAGGTCAGAATCGGATTCCTCGCTGGACTGCTGCAGGATATCGCGGGCTGCTTCGATCAGACGGCGGGTTTGATATTTTTCCTTGACGATCTTGATGTAAGAATCGACGTTGGAAATCGCCGGGACGGTTTCCGCAATGCGGGTAATGTACACTTTGGCATCATCTGCGCCCTTGAACACACCGTTCTGAGCCAGAGAGTCCACCAGAGTGATAACGTCCACCGCTTCGCTTTCGCTGAACAGGCGGCGCATTTCCTCATAGACGGCCCGGTTCTGCTCCGAATAGAACATATCGGGGTCCATCTCGGTGATCAGGCGGTTCAGGATGGTTTCATCCATCAGCGCTGCGCCAAGCACGCTTTGTTCCGCCTGCATGTTATACGGCAGCTGAATGCCCAGGCTGGACAAGCTTAATTCATTGTTTGCCATTCAGGCACCTCCCTGCCGTTTTTGTTGGAATGTAATTACAAGCCCCCCTGCCAATTACAGCGGAGCCTCCTCGACCTTGACCTTGAACGCGGCCACAACACCCACATGCAGGCGGACTTTGGCATCATAACTGCCAAACTCCTTGATGCTGGCGGGCATTTCGATTTTTTTCTTGTCGATTTCGGTGCCGGTCAGCTTGTACAACTGTTCGGCAACTTCCTTTGCGGTCACTTTGCCGTGCAGCTTGCCGGAAGCGCCCCCCTTGACCTTGACAGAAACGATCTGGCCCTTGATCTTGGCAGCCAGTTCTTCAGCAGCAGCCTTAGCTTCGGCTTCATGGTGGGCTTTGGCTTCGCTCTTGGTGCGGGCGGTGTTCACAGCGTCAGCATCGGCCACTGCAGCCAGACCGCGCGGGAACAGGAAGTTGCGGGCGTAACCGTCCGACACTTCATGGATTTCATCCTTTTTACCAATGCTCTTGACATCCTGTTTGAGAATAACTTTCATCGTGGTGGTTCCCCTCTCTATGTAGTAATTGATATAATTTTCTGCCATTGGCAGGGATTCGCTGATAATTTAATTTGTTAAACTGCACCCACCAGTTCTTCCTGGCATTCCTGGTTGGCGCGGTATTCGTCGATCTGCGCGCGGATGCGGGCTTCGGCTTCCTTTACGGTACAATCACGCAGCTGGGCACCGGCCATCGTCAGGTGGCCGCCGCCGCCCAAGGGCTCCAGAATGACCTGTACGTTCAGCGCACCCATGCTGCGGGCGGAGATGTTGACACCGCCGTTTTTGGCGATTGCCACAAAGCTGGCATCCACGCCGTTGATGGTCAGCAGGTCATTGGCTGCCATGGGCAGAACCACACTCATGGCGGGGTCAAGCTCATCCGAAGTGGCGATAGCGCAGCCTTTGTAGAGGTAAGCGCCCTCCACAATAGCGGCGCGGGCTTCGTATTCTTCTTTGGAAATATTGAACAGGCGCTTGGTCGCGGCGGTTTCGGCCCCGCGGCTGCGCAGCCAGGCGGCAGCCTCAAAGGTACGCACGCCGACATGCAGCGCAAAACTGCGGGTATCCAGCATGATGCCAGACAGCAGCGCCTGGGCTTCCAACTGAGTGATGTTGTTTTGGGCGGGCATGAATTGCAGCAGTTCACACACCAGCTCGCTGGCGCTGGAAGCAAAGGGTTCATGATACAAAAGGATCGGGTTATCAATATGCCCTACCGCCATGCGGTGGTGGTCGATAACAACCACGCGGCTGCATTTTTCGTAAATCTTTTGGTCTTCCAGCAGGCGCTTTTGGTATGTATCGGTTACAATCAGCAGGGTTTTTGGGGTAATGAGCTTATAGGTTTCTTCCGGTTCAATAAAGTTGTGGTCCTCCCCCGCCTTGTTGAACACATCCAGCAGCTGGCCCGCCAGCGTTGCCTTGCTGCGCACTGCGATGACCGAAGGCACATCGCACATTTTGCACATGCGCAGCAAACCGATGGCGGAGCCGATGGCATCCAAATCGCTCTGGCGGTGGCCCATGATAATGACGCTGTCGCTCTGGCGGATCTGGTCTGCCAGGGCGTTGGCAATGATGCGGCTGCGCACATGGCTGCGCTTTTCGACACCATGGGAAATGCCGCCGAAGAACTCAAAGCCATCGACTGTTTTCACGGCAGCCTGGTCGCCGCCGCGGCCCAAGGCAATATCAATGCTTTCTCGGGCCATCTCCTGGCATTCCTGCATAGTAGCGCCGCCATGGCCTACGCCGATGGAAAGGGTGAGCATTCCGCCGGGGTGCAACGCACGCACTTTATCCAGAATATCAAAGCGTTCTTCCATCATCCAGCGGATATCCCGCTCTTCCACCACCGCAATATAGCGGCTGTTGGACACCTTGCGCAGGAAACCGGTCGTGCGGCCGATGTATTCTTCCAGCAGGGTGTTGATGGCCTCCAGCTCGTGCGCCTGCTCGGAGTCCTTCATATCGTTGAACAGCTCGTCATAGCTGTCCACCCCAATAATCAGGTAAGCCGGGCGGCTGGCAGTGTATTCATCCAGCGTGTTTTTGTAGAACGTATCGTTGACCAAAAACAGCAATGTGGCCGTTTTGCTGCTGCGGCTGGTTGTGGCATAGGCCGTGTAGCGGTTTTCGTCAATGGTCAGGTCCTGGCCGTGGGCGCGGGCACAGACGGAAAGGTCAATGCCGGTCATCAGGCGGTCCGGTGCAGCCAGCAGGGCATCCCGCCCCGCCAGAATCTGCTCCCGGAAGGCCGGATTATACCACACCACGGAGCCTTCGGTAATCAGGGCAGTGGGGATGGAAAAATCCACCAGCGAATACTGGGTCTTGCTGCCCTCAAAGTTGGTCCCGCACAGCATATCGGCCACAAAGCGCCGCAGCCGGCGGATGCCAAGCACCGCCACCACCAACGCAAACACTACAAGCAGCGCCGGTGCCAGCAGCCAGCGCGGGTTGCTGAACGCCAGCGGCACAGCCAGAGCGATGCACGCAACGAGCAGCAAAAAGATAATGACAAAGATATCACGTCTCAGCTTGTTTTTCATCATCGTTCCTCGGTGCCTGCAATGTGGGGCAGGCGGTCACGGTCAGATATGGTTTGGATCAAACTTCCATCAGAATGGGCAGAATCATGGGGCTGCGCTTTGTCTTGCGGTACAAAAAGGCGGACACCGTCTCGCGGATACGCGTTTTGACGCTGCCGAAATCGCGCTTGTCCGCCGCACTCATGCGGCCCAGCACATCGCGCACCTGGTCGCGGGCGTCGTCCAGCAGCTTTTCGCTCTCACGCACATAGACGAACCCGCGGGACACAAGGTCCGGTCCGGCCAATACTTCGCCCGTGCGGGCGTCAATGGTAGCCACAACGATAACAAGGCCGTCCTCAGAGAGGTGGCGGCGGTCCCGCAGAACCACGTTGCCTACGTCGCCCACGCCCAGACCGTCCACCATCACCGCACCTGCGGGCACCGGCTCGCCCACGGTAAGGCCGTCGGCGGAGAGTACCACACAGTCGCCGTTCTCACCGATATAAATATTCTTTTCCGGAATGCCTACGGCAGCAGCCGTCTGGGCGTGCTTTTTCAGATGCTTGTATTCGCCGTGCACAGGCAGGAAGAACTGGGGCTTTGCCAGCGTGAGCATCAACTTCTGCTCCTCTTGGCAGGCGTGGCCCGAAACATGCACGTCATACATGGATTCGTAGATGACCTCGGCCCCCAGCTTCAAAAGGCCGTTGACGACCTTCGTCACCATTTTCTCGTTGCCCGGAATAGGGTTTGCCGAGATGATGATAAAATCGCCCTCGCCCACACGCACGTTGCGGTGACTGGCAGCAGCCATGCGGGACAGCGCGCTGAGCGGTTCCCCCTGGCTGCCTGTGGTGATGAGCACGATCTTCTCCGGCGGATATTTGTTGAATATCGATGAGAACAGTCTCCGGAGCGTGCAGATAGCCCAGCTCCAGCGCCATCTGAGTGTTGTTCACCATGCTGCGGCCCGACACGGCCACCTTTCGGCCTGCCTTTACGGCAAGGTCGATGAGCTGCTGCACGCGGTACAGGTTCGAGGCGAACGTGGCGATGATGATGCGCTTTTTGCCCGCGCGGCTGAACAGGGCCTCCATGC
>ERZ857840.3471-NODE-3471-length-13356-cov-5.025261_pt1 | contig 13356 bp, 11 predicted proteins | sample MGYA00519760_ERZ857840 | MGnify/ENA primary metagenome ERZ857840 (study PRJEB31778, sample SAMEA3449371) | human gut metagenome | biome: human gut; feature: human-associated habitat; material: faeces | place: United Kingdom | collected 2010/2012 ... | reverse complement strand
ATTACTTCAAACTGAAATCGCTTGTCCGCATCTCCGGTCATGGAACAGCCGAAGTTCTCCGCCAGTTGATTGCCGCCGGTCGTGTGCGCGAGCGTCTGCGCCGCGAACATCTCGACCTCATGTCCCAACTCAAAGGTATGGCCCGCAACCTGAACCAACTAACCCGCCTTGCCCATGCGAAAGGATTGACGGGAATAGTATCCAAACATGCGACCATTGTAGCAAGTATTGAAACTCTGTTAAGGAATCTTCGCGATGATAGGTAAAATCATTGCCGGAACGTCATTCATGGGGACGGTTGGCTATGTAATGAAAGAACAATCGCGGATATTAGCAGCCGAGGGCGTAACCCCGCCGAATGTTCGGGAGATGGTGCAGGACTTCAAAGGCCAAACCTTACTGAACCCACGTATCAAGAATGCCGTCGGGCATATCTCCCTTTCGTTTTCATCGAAAGATGCGCCGCGCATGACCGATGCTTTGATGCGGGATATTGCCAAAGAGTATATGCAGCGTATGGGAATTACCGATACACAATATCTACTGGTGCGTCATCTCGACCAACCGCATCCGCACTGCCATTTGGCCTATAATCGAGTGGGGAATAACGGGCAGACCATATCAGACAAAAACATTAAAATACGAAATACAAAGGTTTGTCGGTCATTGACCGAGAAATACGGGCTACATCTTGCGCCGGGCAAAGAATCGGTACGCCGCGAGCGCCTGCGGGAACCGGACAAAACCAAATACGAAATATACGACGCAATCAAAAAGAATTTACCGAATTGCGGCAGTTGGAATGATTTGGAGCTTCGGCTGAAAGAGCGAGGTATTAGTATGCACTACAAGTATTGCAGTTCAACCAATCAAAAGCAAGGAATACTATTCAGCAAAAACAGATTCGAATTTTCAGGTTCGAAGATAGACCGACAATTCAGCTATTCAAAGTTGAACCGACACTTTACGCAGGCACAGCAGCAGACCCAATATCGAACGATGCTCACAAAGAAATTCCATGCAGCCGTAGGCAATTATCTGTCGGCATACACCGGTTTATTCGGCAATATGGGCAGTGGAGGGAATAAGGATCAAGCAACAGATGCCGGTTCGATAAACTTCGGTGGCAATATCGGAGCATTGCCGTTACTGCCCAACGATTCGTCCGTCGAATTGTCGGCAGCTCAACTCCAACGCAAACCCGGCGAAAGCCCCGAAGAACATATCGCCCGCATTACGGCGTTGCTCAACACCGTTGCCGAAGCGATGGCGGTAGCAGCAATGGAACAGAAACGCCGCCTGCGCGAACGCAAGAACAAACCTAAAATGAAGCTATAATTTATTATGAAAGAAAACGGTATGATGTCTTACGAAATGTACGAAGATTTCAAGGAGACGATGGTTAAGACCATCAAGACCGAACTATCGGCGAAGCATAATCAAACGACCGATACGGATTTGCCACAACGAATAGAACAAATCGTTCGTGCCGAACAAGAACAGCAGCGGACAGTAATAACCCAGCTTATCGGACGATTGGAAAGCATCGAGCATAACAACATAAAGACTCAAACTGGAATAGATAACCTGCGAGCAGCCGTCGAATCAATCGAAATTCCCACCGAACTACCACCAAGAATAACACAGCACAAAATATCGCTTGCCATCGAATCGAAAGGAGTATTCTGGACGATGATAGGAATGATGACGACAATCGTACTGCTATGTATGATGCTGTATTGGACTGCCAGACCGAACTACGACCGTATCGACAATGACCTGAAATACCGCGACATCAAAATGAAAGGCGAAGCGACACCCGAACGTATTGCCGAACTGGAAGAGCTATTCGAGCTACACCGCGACAACGCCAAAATCCGAGAGATGAAAAGAGATGTCGAAGAATATGAACGAACCATACAACGCAAAATGCAGTTGGAAGAACAAGCGAGGCTCAAAGAACGGGAAGCCGAGAAACTCGACAACAAAGCGTCCAAATTGAGAGGAGAATCAATCTCCTCTTTTTATTTACAACGAATTTTGTTACCTTTGTTATATTAATATTTTATATAAATGGCAACTTTTATCGATATACTAAATAAATTCCGCAAGGAATCTTTTTCGCAGAAAGACAAAGGGTTCCGTTTCGAGCGCTTGATGCAGGCTTATTTGAAGACAACGGCGCTTTATATTCATCTTTTCGAAGAGGTGTGGTTGTGGAGTGAATTTCCGCATCATGACCAATTTGGCGGTAAGGATACAGGAATTGATCTTGTCGCAAAAACATATACGGGAGATTATTGGGCGATACAATGCAAGTGCTACGCGGCAGATAGTTATATTGATAAACCATCTGTGGATTCCTTTTTGGCCACCTCTGGACGAAGTTTCGAGAGCAATGGAGAGTCGAAGGCATTTTCTCAACGATTGTGGATTTCGACCACGAACAAATGGAATGCAACAGCCGAGCAAACTATTAAAAACCAAAATCCGCCGGTTATTCGTCTCAATCTGATCGACCTCGACAATGATGCGGTGGATTGGGTTGCTCTCGAAAAAGGCGTGTTCGGAGCCTCTGCCAGAACTGCCCAGTTCACTGTATTAGATCATCAGAAAACAGCAATCAATAAAACACACGAGTATTTCCAGATTGAAGGGAACAACCGGGGTAAGCTGATTATGGCTTGCGGAACGGGTAAGACATTTACTTCGTTAAAAATTGCCGAGAATGAAACAGATAACAAAGGTCTGATATTGTTCCTTGTGCCGTCTATCGCGCTATTGGGTCAGACACTGCGCGTGTGGAAAGCACAATCGGCTCAGCCTCTTGACGCAGTTTGCATTTGTTCTGATGCACAGGTGGCGAAACAGGTGGCGAAGAATGATGACAATTCGACTTTTAGCACGATAGACCTTGCGCTGCCTGCAACAACCGATGTTCACTCCATTGTTCGTCAGTTGCGATATTTGCGAGGCAAGCAACAAGGAATGACGGTTGTGTTCTCGACCTACCAATCTATCGAGGTCGTGTCCAAGGCCCAGCACAAACTATTGGAAGAAACCGACGATGAGTATGGTAAATTCGACCTCATTATATGCGACGAAGCACACCGTACTACGGGGGTTACACTAAAAGACGAGAACGAAAGTGCGTTCGTAAAGGTTCATGACAACGACTTTTTGAAAGCCGACAAACGAATCTATATGACCGCGACACCGCGTCTGTACACCGATGCGATGAAGGACAAGGCCAAGCAGAGCGATGCTGTTTTGTGTTCTATGGATGATGCGTCGATGTATGGCGATGAAATTTATCGGATTGGCTTCGGTGAAGCGGTCGATAAGAAGCTGCTTACAGACTACAAGGTACTGATTCTGGCAGTCGGTGACAAAGATATTACACCGGTATTGCGCAATGTACTGACGAATGAGGACGGCACAATCGAAACGGACGATGCTGCGAAATTTGTTGGCTGCATCAATGCGCTGTCGAAACGGGTGCTGGGAGATGAAGGGCTGGTTAAGGATGCCGACCCGCTCCCGATGCGTCGTGCAGTGGCGTTCTGTCAGAATATCAAGAAGTCGAAGGAGACGGCAGAGATATTCTCCTCCTGCAAGGAGAGTTATATGGCAGATGTTCCCGAAGATGAGAAGTTGCAATTGGTCGATGTCGCCGCCCGCCACGTGGACGGCACGATGTCGGCAACAGCGAGGGATGCGGCTCTGATGTGGCTTAAAGAGCAGCCCGAAAACGAGAAAGAGTGCCGTATGCTGACCAATGCGCGCTGCTTGTCGGAGGGCGTCGATGTGCCGTCGCTGGATGCGGTGGTGTTTGTGTCCGCCAAAAACTCGCAGGTCGATGTCGTACAGTCGGTGGGACGTGTGATGCGCCGCAGCGAGGGCAAACAGTATGGTTATATCATTATCCCTGTTGTAGTTCCTGCCGATGTAGAGGGAGACAAGGTGCTGGAAAATCATCCGAACTTCAAAGTCGTGTGGACGGTGTTGAACGCATTGCGCGCTCATGATGACCGTTTCAATGCGGAGGTAAACAAAATAGAACTGTCTAAAAAGAAACCGAAAAACATTATCTTCGGAGGTGTCGGTGGTAGCGGAGATGACAATAGCACCGGCGACGGAACGCCTAAAAAGAGTGCCGTGCAGGTTATGGCCGAACAGTTGGCGCTGTCGTTCGACGAGTTGCAGAATGTCTTTTATGCCAAGCTGGTTACGAAAGTCGGCACGAAACGCTACTGGGAGCAGTGGGCACGCGATATCGCCCAGATCGCCGAACAGCACATCGAACGCATACGCCAGCTTATATCCGACAACGACCGCCACCGCAAAGCTTTCGAGCAGTTGATGCGAGGTTTGCGTCGCAATATCAATCCGAACCTGTCGGAACATGATGCTATCGAGATGCTGTCGCAGCACATTATTACGCGACCGGTGTTCGAAGCTCTGTTCGAAAACTACGAGTTTGCAAAGAACAATCCTGTATCGAAATCGATGCAGCGAATGCTCAATTTGCTGGACGACGAAGCCAAGACGGAAGAGGAGCACGAGAAACTGCAAAAGTTCTACGATTATGTACGCACGACGGTCGGCAATATTGAGGATGCGGCAGGCCGTCAGCGTATAATCGTCGAGCTGTACGACAAATTTTTCAAGACAGCATCGCCGAAGACGGTCGAGAAGCTGGGCATCGTCTATACTCCCGTCGAGGTCGTTGATTTCATTATCCGTTCGGTCGGATATATCATTCAGAAGGAGTTCGGGCGCACCCTCTCCGACGAGAATGTACATATCCTCGATCCGTTTACCGGTACGGGAACATTCATCACACGACTGTTGCAGAGCGGTCTGATCAGCCGCGATGCGCTGGAACGCAAATATCGCAGCGAAATCCATGCGAACGAGATTGTGTTGATGGCCTATTATATCGCATCTATCAACATCGAGAATGTCTATCACGAACTGATGGGTGCCGATGCAGAATATCGTTCTTTCGACGGCATCTGTCTGACCGATACATTCCAGCTGGGCGAGGAAGCGTCGGAAGAAAATCTCTATTCCGAGCAGTTCCCGATTAACTCAAAACGAGTGATCGAACAAAAGAAGAAGCGGATAACCGTTATCGTCGGCAATCCGCCGTATTCTGCTGGACAAAAAGACGCCCATGATGATGCAAAAAATCAAGCATATCCTTATTTGGAATCCCGTATTGCAGATACATATGCCCAAACAAAGTCCATGAAACGGTCTGTTTACAATTCATATATTAAAGCATTCCGATGGGCCTCTGATAGGATAAACAATGAAAATGGTGGCGTAATAGGATTTGTTACAGACGGAGATTGGCTTAATGGAAAAGCACAAGATGAAATGCGCAAATGCTTTGAAAAAGAATTTTCGTCGATTTATGTCTTTAATCTTCGTGGCAATCAACGTACAAGCGGTGAGTTATCCCGTAAGGAAGGTGGTAAAATTTTCGGGTCAGGATCTCGCACTCCGATTGCCATAACCATATTGGTTAAGCGACCCAAAGATGCGAATCAGAAAGCACGTATATTCTATCGTGATATTGGTGACTATTTGTCAAGAGAGGAAAAGTTGAAAATAATCAGCAACCTAAATGATATTAGCAATCCATTGATGTGTTGGAGAACTATTCACCCTAATGAATTCGGAGATTGGATTGAATGCCGAAATTATTTATTCGACTCGTATTATCTTTTAGGAGAGAAACGCGATAAAAAAGCAAAAACTATTTTTTCAAAATTTTCGGCAGGTGTTATTACTAATAGGGAAACGTGGGCCTATAATTCCTCTCAACATAAATTATCCACAAATATAGAGAGGTTGATTGATTTTTATAATCTACAAGTTAACATATATAAACAGACGACACGAAACGAGAATTCACCCAAAATTCAACAGGTTGTTTCAATGGATGAAAGAATGATAAAGTGGGATGAGGGTTTATTGGGTTATGCAAGCAAAGGCGTGTTGTTAAAATATAAAAATGCTGATATACGAGTTGGAATGTATCGTCCCTTTTTTAAGCAAAATTTATATTTTAATGAGCATCTGAATTGGAGTAGATATTTATTACCAAAACTTTTGCCTACAAAACATCATGCTAATCTGTTTATCTGCGTTGTTGGCAATGGGACACCAAAAGAATTCTCAGTGTTAATGACCGATGTAACTCCAGATAGGCAGTTGATGGCAAATGGGCAATGTTTTCCGTTGTATTGGTATGACGATAGCACAGCTGATATTGCAGACCTCTTTTCAGCGCCGCAGAACGAAGAGGATAAATATGTCCGCCGCGACGGCATAACCGACTGGATTCTTTCGACCGCCCGCAAACAATACGGCAGCAAGATTGATAAAGAGGATATTTTCTACTATGTCTATGGTATTCTGCATTCGCCCGAATATCGCACTGCTTTTGCCTCCGACCTCAAAAAATCATTGCCTCGGCTTCCGTTAGTGGATTCTGCCGATGATTTCTGGGCATTCAGCAAAGCTGGTCGTGCTCTTGCCCAGCTTCACCTCAATTACGAGACAGTCGAGCCATACAAAGGCTGTCTGCTGGTATATGGTGCGAACACCAATCAGGGCGACGGCATGAACTATCGTGTCGAGAAAATGCGTTTCGGCAAACTCGACAGCAAAACGCCCGACAAGACGAAAATCTATTACAACCAGCATATCTCCATCGAGAACATTCCGTTGGAAGCATACGACTATGTAGTGAACGGCAAATCCGCGATTGAGTGGATAATGGAGCGTTATGCGGTTACTGTACACAAGGACAGCGGCATTCGCAACGACCCGAACGATTGGGCTGCGGAACACAACGACGAAAAATATATTCTCAATCTGCTGCTGCGCATCATTACCGTTTCGCTCGAAACGCTAAAAATTGTCAAGGCTTTGCCTAAATTGAAATTTGAAGAATAATTTATTGTATTTATATGGAACATATTAGGAAAGAATTATTAGAGGATTACGAACGAGTTTGTAAAACATATAATACGAAAAACAACACTTGTAATGATTGTGTAATTACTGAAAATGATGTCTTACGAGCGCACTATTTAATATCTGACTATTTTCTTGACGAAGAAGAAGTTATATTTGGTGTAAAAAACTATGGCCTGCTATCTTCTGCAGTACATAGACAGGTTACGAGTTATGGTGGTGTTGATAAATGGACGACGGGCTACCAAAAAATGGCAACACTACTATATGGTTTAGTGAAAAATCATGCGTTTCATGATGGGAACAAACGCACTGCTTTGTTGGTATTGTTGCTATATATGGATAGAGAAAAGCTGCAATTACGAAAACAGCAGTCAAAATTAGAAACATTAGTTGTGCGTATAGCGGCAAATACATTGAATGAGTATGGTTCATATCAGAGATATCAAAATAGCGAGGAGCCAGAAATCATGTTTATCGCAGATTTGCTTAAGCACTACACCAGTCGTGTGGACAAACGTTATTATCCTATTACATTTGCAGAATTCAATCAAAAACTCAATCGTTTTAATGTAAAACTTGACAATCCTAAAAACAATTATATTGGTGTATACAAGTGTCAAAAAAAGGAGTCTAAACTATTTGGGCTAATAAAAGGCACGTCTGAATACGTGAAAATATTTGATATTGGATTTCCTGGCTGGAAACGACAAATAAATCCCAAAGCACTAAAAGAGACTCTGAAAGCGGCTCATCTGACTACTGAATATGGTATTGATTCAGAAGTATTTTACAATGGAGAAGAGCCTATGTACACACTTATCAATGAATATCGAGAACCTTTAGCTCGATTAAAAGATGAATAATAACTATGGCTATCATCAATCACCATAGTAAGCCTTTCGATGAGGGTACATTAACCAAATTGGAACTATTCGAGGATTATGCCAAAGAATGGATTCCGACATTTGTCATGAGTACCCATAAGAATATTTGGATCTTTGATTTCTTCGCTGGCCCAGGTTATGATCTCAATGGTATTCCTGGTAGCCCTATTCGCTTACTTGCTCAAATTGATAGTCAGGTTGGGAATATTTTCCAACAAAAAATTAAAGTTAATGTTTGCTTTAATGAATTTGACAAAAATAAACACGATTTATTAAAAACTGCGTGTGATGATTATATTGCCACACATGCCAATTTACAGCGAGCCAAAGATTGCAAATATTTACGGATTGAATATCGCAATTGTGATTTAGCAGAGCTATTTCCGAAAACCATTTCAACAATAGAAAAATATCCTTCATTGGTTTATTTGGATCAGAATGGAGTGAAATTTTTAGCAGATACTTATTTGTTGGAATTAGAGAAGTCAGATACCACCGATTTCCTATACTACGTTTCATCATCGTATATCTTAAGATTTGGTAATACGCCTGAGTTTCAGAGTTGTCTATCTATAGATGTTGCCAAAGCAAAATCTCAGCCATATAAATATATTCATCAAGAATTATTAAATCAGTTGAGGGCAAAATTGCCGGTTGATACCAAATTGTCATTATATCCATTTACCATAAAAAAACGGACCAATGTGTATGGAGTAATTTTCGGTGCATCTCATCCACGAGGTGTTGAAAAATTCTTACGAACAGCATGGAACAGAAATACTCAAAATGGTGCTGCTAACTTTGATATCGACGATGATGCTCAAAAAATACAATTAGATATATTCGAAGGAAAGCAACCTAATAAAATAGAGAAGTTTCAGCAAATGCTACGTAGTGAGATACTAAATGGACGAGTGACAAGCAATAAACAAGCTTTTGATTTCACTATACAACAAGGGCACATAACCCCTCATGCTACAGAAGTTGTGCGAGAACTTAAACGAAAGAAAATTCTTACATATAATGCAAAACAGCCTCTTATTTCGTATGAGAATACTTACGGTAAAAATAAGCGGATCATTGCATATGAATTAGTAAAATAATGAGAACAACCAAAATAGAGTGGACTGAAAGGACGTGGAATCCGGTAACTGGTTGTACAAAGATATCTGCTGGCTGCGAACATTGCTATGCTGAAACAATGTCTCGCAGATTGTGTGCAATGGGTAATTCTAAATATACGAATGGATTTCAATCTACAATGCATCCGGAGGATTTAGTTGAACCAATGAGGTGGAAAAAGCCATCTACGATTTTCGTATGTTCCATGAGCGATCTTTTTCATCCAGACGTGCCATTTGATTTCATCGATAAAATATTCGGAGTTATTCAAAATACCCCACGGCATAATTATCAAATCTTGACTAAACGAGCAGAACGGATGGCCGAATATTTTTCAACTCGGATTATTCCGCGCAATGTATGGATTGGAGTAACGGTTGAAGCAGTAAAAACAAAAAATCGCATAGATTATATACGAAACCTAAAAGCTACTGTTCGATTCATTTCTTGCGAACCGTTACTCGAAGATTTGGGAGAGTTAAATCTTAATGGTATAAATTGGATTATTGTCGGAGGAGAAAGCGGAGTGCAGGCACGACCTATGAAAGAAGAGTGGGTCTTGAATATCAAACGACAAGCCGAAGCAAATCACATTCCATTTTTCTTTAAACAATGGGGAACATGGAGTGCAGATGGAGTTAAAAGTAATAAAAAAGTTAACGGAAAACTATTGCAAGGAATGATTATTCAGAATATGCCGACAATAAAAAAGGCATAATCTTTACATTCATTTTTGTGGTTGCCGTACAAATACCGTACAAAACAAAAAGAAAACCGCGTTGCAGATAACTGCAACGCGGTTTTCGTGAGGTCTGAAGCGGATTCGAACCGCTGTACAAGGTTTTGCAGACCTTTGCCTAGCCACTCGGCCATCAGACCATTATTTCCCGCATATGCCCCTTCCTCGGCCAATCTCGAAATCCGACCCGGAAAACGCTAACGCCCAATTCCGCACGCATCGGGAATGCAAATATACAAACATTTCTAATTTCTGCAAAACTTCCGCCCAACTTTGCGTTATTTCCCGGATAAATTCTCGTTATTTCCCAAAATTCGTTACTTTTACCCATCGAAAAAAACGTCATTCCATTCGCGTCCATGACCATCGAGGATATTGCCCTTCAAATGACTCCGGGCATCGGTCCGAAAGGCGCCGTGCATCTGCTGGAGCAGTTCGGCGATGCGCGGAGCGTCTTCGCGGCCACCGCCGGCGAACTGACCGGCAAAGCGGAACTGCGGCCCGATCTGGTGCAGCAGATCGTCCGCCGGAAGGGCTTTTCCGCGGCTGAAAAGGAGCTCGCCTACTGCCGCCGCAACGGCATTGCGGCCATCGCCTCGACCGACCCGGAATATCCGCCGCTGCTGCGCGAAATCCCCGACTATCCCCACGTGATCTACGTCCGGGGCAACGTCGAGGCCCTCTCGGCACGGTGCGTTTCGGTGGTGGGGACGCGCGAGGCGACGCCCTACGGGCAAACGGCCTGCAACCGGATTGTCGAAGGGCTGGCGGAACGGGTTCCGGGGCTTTGCATCGTGAGCGGACTCGCTTTCGGCATCGACGTTGCGGCGCACCGGGCGGCCCTCGCGGCAGGCGTGCCGACCGTCGCGGTGCTGGCCAATCCGCTGTCCGGCGTAACGCCCGCACAGCATACGGATGTGGCGCGCGACATCCTCGCCCACGGAGGGGCGCTGGTCACGGAACTCCATTCGCAGTCGAAGCAAAACGGCAACTTCTACCTCGCCCGCAACCGCATCATCGCGGGGTTGAGCGCCGGATGTATCGTCGTCGAATCGCCGGACTCGGGCGGTTCGCTCTTCACGGCCCACTGCGCCGACGCTTACGACCGCACGGTGATGGCCGTACCGGGACGCATCACCGACCGGGCGTCGTCCGGCACGAACCACCTGATCCGCAACCGCAAGGCGCAGTTGGTGCTGACGGCCGACGACGTGGTGCGCGAACTGATGTGGGACCTCGGCGAAAACCCCTCCCGGCTGCGTCCGAAGCCCGCAACCCCGGAACTCACACCCGACGAAGCCGGACTGCTGGGGTGTTTCCGCACTGACGATCCGCTTTCGGTCGAGGCCCTCGGAGAGCTCAGCGGGCTGAACCCCGGCGAACTGGCGACGCTGCTCATGGGACTGGAGCTGGCCGGCGCCGTGCGGCAACTGCCCGGAAACCGATACATGAAGCTATGAAACTGATCGACACCCATTCGCATCTCTACGACGAGGCGTTCGACCCCGACCGCGAAGAGGCTCTGGCACGCGCCGCGGCCGAAGGCGTCGAAACGCTGCTGCTGCCGGCCATCGACTCCGAAAGCCACGAAAGGCTCTTCGAACTCTGCCGCCGCCATCCGGAACGCTGCGTCCCGATGATGGGGCTGCACCCCACATCGGTCAACGACAACCCCCGCTGGCGCGAGGAGCTGGCGTCGGTCGAACAATACCTGCAAACCCCGCCCGAGGGCATTCCGGCCTTCTGCGCCGTGGGCGAAATCGGGCTGGATTTCTATTGGAGCCGCGATTTCCGCGAGGAGCAGACCGAAGCCTTCCGCCGCCAGATCGAACTGGCCCTGCAATACGGACTGCCGATCGCCGTGCATACGCGCGATGCGTGGCCCGAGACCGTCGCCCTCGTGCGCGAATTCCGCGGCCGGGGGCTTCGGGGCGTCTTCCACGCCTATTCGGACGGCATCGAAACCTGCCGGGAACTCCGGGAGCTGGGCGATTTCGTCTTCGGAATCGGGGGCGTGGTGACCTTCAAAAAAAGCCGGCTGGCCGAGGTCGTGCGCGACATGGAGCTGCGGGAGATCGTCCTCGAGACCGACTGCCCCTACCTGACGCCCGCACCCCACCGGGGCGAGCGCAACGAATCGGCCTACGTGCGCTACGTGTGCGAAAAAGTCGCCGAAATCAAGGGGCTGACGCCCGCGGAAGTGGCCGCCGCGACGGCCGAAAATGCAAAACGAATCTTCAAAGGAATCTGACCCTATATGCGTTCATCCATCCTGATCATCTACACGGGCGGAACCATCGGCATGAAGACCGACGACGCCAACAAAGCCATCTGCCAGCACATGGAAGAAAGCGGCGCCCTCTTAAAGCTCAGCTTCTTCAAGCACCAGTATCCACATTGCTGGCGCTGCGGCACCCCAACCCTGTTCCGCGCCACCAACCAGTGGTTCGCATCCATCGATGGCTTCCGCGAAAAAGCCCTCGACGAGATCGAAAACAACATCAAATTCACGCCAGAATGGGGCAAGGAACGACTCTACAATATGATCCGCGATCGCGGCGACTGGTGCATCTCCCGTCAGCGCGTCTGGGGTGTACCAATCCCAGTGTTCTATTGCGAAGACTGCGGCGAGACCATCCTCGACGACGATACCATCGCCAGCGTGCAGAAGCACCCGTTTCTGAAGATCCACAGCTATCGCTGTCGGCATTGTGGCGAGGAGTTTTTCAACTATGAGGAACCGCTGAATGCGATTGATTTCCGGCTGTACGAATATACCCTGCGGCTGGGGGAAGGGAGTGACCGGCAATGACATTTCAGTGCATCTGCGGGCATGAGGCCGATATGGTACGGGAAACCGAAATCGGCTTGTATCACGCCGTTCGGCGGGACTATCGCTGTCCGGAGTGTAGAAAGGAATTCCATAACTTCGAGATCAACAACTCTGTCAACATGGCGGACCCCCGTTGGGCGTATGGTGTGGAGAAAGAGAAGTTAAAGTAAAGCGAAAGCCAAGCGGTGTGTGAAAACACATTGTTTGGCTTTTGCCTTTTAAACTCAATTGCAAGAAAAATAAATTTTTCAAAAAATTTTAGAATACAATTTGTGATTAGCTTCCTCTATAATAAAAGCAGAACAAAGCAGGAGGGTATTTATATGCAAAAGAGTATTTTTATCAAGTCTTCATATACCTTCTTTGCGAACAGCCCATTAGAACAATTCACCGAAAATGTTTTGTCGAGATTATAATTATTGACATTTTGTTAGATAATTGGTATATTGAAATCGGAAAATACAACCTATCAGGGGCGAAAAGGGTGTGATTCCGACGGTTCATTAATCTTCTTGCGGTTGTCCGCTACAAAAATGCGAAATTTATAATAGTGAAAGGGTGTCAAAATGTGAAAAAGATAATGAAATCTATCGCTATCGTATTATTGATTGCCTTAGTTAGCGTTAACACACCCCTCTCTGCAACAACAGCACCACTGTCCGTCGCAGCAAACACTATTGAAAACAACTCCATGTCATCTTCACTTACGGAAACGCCTACGGTGGTAAGTGAAGAAGTATCATTGCGAGAACAAGGCATTAAACATTTTCAATTATCTGATG
>ERZ857840.3470-NODE-3470-length-13358-cov-2.491243_pt1 | contig 13358 bp, 12 predicted proteins | sample MGYA00519760_ERZ857840 | MGnify/ENA primary metagenome ERZ857840 (study PRJEB31778, sample SAMEA3449371) | human gut metagenome | biome: human gut; feature: human-associated habitat; material: faeces | place: United Kingdom | collected 2010/2012 ... | reverse complement strand
CGGCAAGCTTGTTTACACCTGTGAGAAGTGCGTTTCTTGCGTCTGTTCCGTACATGATTTCTTTAGCCATAATAAAAACCTCCTATGAAAATTACTCAACCTTGGCGAGAATGTCGCCCATGTTGACTATGATATATTCTTCGCCGTCGATTTTGACTTCCGTGCCGGCATATTTTGAAACGATGACCTTGTCACCGGCTTTTACTTTTACGCAGATGGCTTCCTTTGCGCCGTCGTGCGATTCGCCGCTTCCGACAGCAATGACCTTTGCTACCTGCGGCTTTTCCTTTGAAGCTGCGGCAAGAACTATGCCGCTCTTCGTAGTTTCTTCTGCTTCTTCCATCTTGACCACAACGCGGTCATAAAGGGGTACGAGTTTCATAATAAAGACCTCCGTTTGTATTGAATTTGAATTAAGTTTTCTGTTTCAATGTTTGGCACTCAATTTATCTGAGTGCCAATTTCGTATCATATTCTACTATTATTTGCGGAAAAAATCAAGTGTTTTTTTGATATTTAACATAAAATTCATAAAATATTTTTGGCGAGTGCCAAAAAACGCTCTTATTTGTTCTTTTTCGCGGTATAAAGAAGACGTGCATTTAATATTATTTAACAAAAATGAAAAAAGGACAAGTGCAAAATGAAAGAATTCATACATTCATCGCTTCTTGCGGCACTTCCGCCGGTGATTCTGTTCTGCGGAATATTCTTCATTATATATCTTCGCGGATTTTTTGTTTTTCATCCTATAAAAACTGCCGGACTTATGTTTTCGGGTAAATCAAAGCTTCGCGAGCTTTCGGTATCGCTTGCCGGTGCGCTCGGCGTCGGAAATATAGTCGGCGTTGCGGTTGCCATGAGCATAGGCGGGGCGGGAGCGGTGCTTTGGATGTGCGCTTCGGCATTTATAACGATGGTGCTTAAATACTGCGAAATACTGCTCGCTGTGAAATACAGAAAACGCAGTGGCGGAGAATTTTTCGGCGGACCTATGTATTATATGCGGGACGGTGTCGGTGGAAGGACGGGGAAAATACTTGCTTCGGTATTTTCCGCTTTCGGGCTTTTCGGTTCTGTCATTATGGGGAACATAGTGCAGACGGGAGCCGCCGTTTCGTCCGTGAAAGAAGCTGTGGGATTGCCGAAGATAATCACCGGCGCGATATTCTGCGCGGTGTGTTTTCTTGTTGTCATGGGCGGATTTACGGGAATATCGAAATTTACATCGGTTGCCGTTCCGCTTATGAGCGCGCTCTACATAGCTTTTTCGGTTTACGCTTTGGTATATCGCAGGGAATACATCCCTTCCGCAATAGAAAGCATTTTTTCGTCTGCGCTCGGAAAAGAGGCGATATCGGGCGGAGTTTTCGGATTTCTGTTTTCCGATGCGGTAAAGCAGGGTGTGGGCAAAGGTGCTTTTTCAAATGAGGCGGGAGGCGGAACGGCGCCTATGGCGCATGCCGGCGCCGACGCGATATCTCCTGCGGCGCAGGGAACGCTCGGACTTTTTGAAGTCTTTTTTGACACGGTGGTTATGTGTACTTTGACTGCGATCGTTATCTTGACGTCGGGCGTGCCTCTTTCGGGCGACGGAACCGAGCTTGTTATAACGGCGTTTTCTGTTTCGTGCGGGGATATATCAAAGTATGTTATAAGCATTTCCGTTATGATATTTGCGCTTTCCACCGTTATCTGCTGGGCGCATTACGGAACTACGTGCCTTACATATTTTACTCCGTCCAAAAAAGCCGGGCGGATATATCTGCTCGGCTATTGTGCTTCTGTTATTGTAGGTTCGCTTATAAGCGAAAGCGCTGCATGGGAGCTTTCCGATGTCTGTGTTGCGGCGATGACGCTTATCAATATATCCGCAGTAATGCTTCTTCGCAAAAAAGTGAAAGAAGAAACGGAAATTACTTTCGGCGGGAAATAAGCGTTATCTTTTAAGCCTGCCTATCACTCTGCCGAAGCATTTTATATCGTCTCCCTCGCCGAAGATTATATCGGAATATTCGGGATTCAGCGATATAAGTCTGTCCCCGCCGAACTTTTTGAAATAGCTTTCGCCGTTGAGCATAAATATTCCAAGCTCGCCGCGTTCTATTTCATCGGCGTCAGATACAAGGAGAATGTCTCCGTCCTGATATTTCGGATTCATACTGTCTCCGCTCACTCTTATTGCAAAATCGGCAAGCTCGGTAGTCGGATTGCAGTAAACGTTGATTTTTGAATATCCGACCTCGGAGGTGAGCACGGAGCCTGTTCCCGCGGAAGCGGCAATGTCATAAAGTCTGAGTGACAGTATTTTCTGCGGTTCTGCGGAAAAAGCTTTTTGGCTTTTTTCCGAAAGGGTGCGACGATATTCTTTATTTATTATATAAAGAGCGGTTTCTTTGCCGCCGGCATCGAGCATACGAAGCTTTGTAATAATATCGCGTTCCTCGCTTGTAAGTTCTTCGCCTTGTGCTTTGCCTGTAAGCATTTCATCAAGCGAGCAGCCGAACGCTTCGGCGAGCGCTGTAAGGGTAGAGAGCTTCGGATCTCCGGTGGCTCCGGAAAGAAGCTTGTTGAGCGTTCCGATCGATATTTCCGAGCGTTCGGAAAGAGCTTCGTTTGTAAGTCCCTTTTTCTTTTTTATGCTTTTGACGTTTTCGAGCCAATTCATAGGCGCCCTCCTGAAGCAAGCTGTATTTTTACAATTAAAATTATATCACGCGGTAAAACATTTGTAAAGACTTTTGGAATAAAAAATTATATTTTGCGGTAAATTTTTTTCAAAAACTATTGACAATTACCGTCTGCGGTAGTATAATAAGCTTACAAAGTTACCGCATACGGTAAAATTCACGGAGGAATAAACAATGAATACGCCCTTTTATCCCGAAAATTATGATATTATAGAAGGCTGCAAGGTATACACCTTTTATGTAGAGCCTATGTATAAGGCGGGCAAGGATGTTTATCCCAAAAAGCCGCGTCGCACGATTGCTTCCGCAATAAAGGCTGCGGAGGATTCCTTCTGCACAGCTGTTGCAAAGCTCATCACTTCGTCACGCAGACGTAATGCAAAATCACGCTTATCGGGAGAAATCTCCTTTTGATAAATTTCTTTTTCTTCATCTGAAAACAGCGGAGAGGATACGCCCTCTCCGCTGTTTTTTTGTTGTTTGAAATGGATGGTGCAACAATAATCTGTTAAATTAAACAAGCTGATATGCGCTTGTTTATGCAATCGTCACAAATGAAATACAATTCAATTTATTTCATTGATTTTTTAACAATTATTTATTATAATCATTTATAGCGTTATACATAATGGGAGGAATTTATATGAAAAATAAATCCGTTTTAAGAGGAGCAGTATCGCTTTTGCTGGTGCTGACTATGATCGTTGCTTTTACACCGGCGATATTTGCGGCAGACACGGGCAAAAGCTCGACTCTTACCGAGCTTCCGAGTGAGACATTCTCTCTGAGTCCCATACCGCTTCTTATACTTAAAGTGTCGTTTGATGCAAACGGCAACGGTAAAAACGATTTTGACGTAGCGAACGGCAGTGCGCTTTACGCAAATAAAGATTCCGAGCTTTACGGTGAGCAGTGGTGTTATTCTTCGGATAAATATTGGTATGATACTTTCTTTTCCGATGATAAATCGTCTATGAAAACTTATTATAAGGAAGTATCAAACGGCAACTTTTATTTCTATCCTGTAGAAGAAACATACGCTTCCGCAGCTTCCGACGGCGTTGTAAACGACGGTGTGGTTGAAGTGGTTATTCCATACAAACATCCTATGGCGTCGACGGGTAGCGAATCGAATGAAGACGCCGTATCGAGAATGGCTGCGCTTGAAGCGGCAACAAAATACATAGATTTTGCAAAGTATGATAAAAACGGAGACGGATATATATCTTATACCGAGCTTGCGATAGTTTTTGTTTGCGGCGGATACGAATATTCATTCACCAGATCAAGACCGTGCGACAAGATGGCTTTCGGCGTATGGGCGCATCGCACATCGGGCTCTGGCATAAAGACAAACGGCGTTACGGTGGGAAGAACATTTCTGCGCGTAGGCGAATATCTTACCGATACTCAGCCGATAACAATGGGAACGGTGGCGCACGAGCTTGGCCACCATATCGGCGCTCCAGACCTTTATGATGAAAACAAAACAAGCTCAAGCAGCAATTGGAGCTACGCAGGCGACGTTTCACTTATGGCGTCGGGATCGTGGAACAATATCAGCGGTAAGCAGAGAGGCTCATCTCCGTCATATATGGATCCGTACAATGCAATCGAATGTGGACTTTTGCCCGTAACAGAGGTTTACGAGGACGGAGAATATACAATGTATTCACGCCACAGCAGCAAGGGAGAATACAATATTCTTAAGATCCGCACGGCAAACCCGAAGGAATATTATCTTGTTGAAAACAGATATCACGAGGAAGGCGACACGCAGTTTGATGCAATTGCAAGTACGAACCGCGCAATAATGATATGGCATATCGATGAAAACATAGCTTCGGGTTCCGGAGTAAATACATCGGGCAAGGGACACGATCCCGGCGTTGTGCCGATGGGCGTGTCGGGACTTTCGGCAAGCAACTGCGGATTCAAATATCTTGACAACTCTCTTGACGGTAGAAGCTACACATTTGAATCGAATTCAAGCAAATATCGTTTTCCGATAAGCGGAACGAGTTATACATCCGTTACGGAAGAGGAAGCAAGTACGTTTGCTATAAAAATAACCGTCAAAGAAGGCTCGTACGCCGGAGACGAAATGGTTATTTCGGTAAGCGTAAATGCAAAGCTCGCACCTGAATTTTCCGTTTCGACCGAAGAGAAACTGACTACTGCGCTCAGTTTCAAAGGAAAGATAACAAATCTTTTCGGCGGAGATGTTACGTCTGTAAAGGCTATTATTTCAAAGAAAACGGATGCAACAGAAGCCGACGGAATAGTGAAAACCATTACTCCCGATTCAAACGGTGATTTCAAATTCACATTTGACGGACTCGATACGAACACAAAGTATTTCTGCAAGGTTATAGTTGAAGGCAAGAACGGAGCAAGGGAAAAAACGTATACGGCTTTTACAATGCCCGAAAAGAAAGAACACACGGATTATTATGAAATCTTTTTATACAAGGGGCTTACAGCCGTTGAAAAGAGAAACCGTGTCAAAGTAAAGCCCGGCGAAACATTCAAATATACGTTCCCTATGGAAAAACGCGGATATGACTTCTGCGGTTGGTATACTGATCCGGAGTTTACAACACGTTACGATATGGGCTTTACACAGACGGTTTGCGAGGACTTCACACTTTATGCAAAATGGGTTGAAACGGGAAACACGGCGTCGCTTAAGCTTGTCGGAGCGGAGTCAAAGTATCTGCTTTTCGCGTGCGAGATAGGCGACAGCTTTGACGCTCCCGTTCCTGCCGAAAAATCAGGGTATAAATTCATAGGCTGGTATGCCGATGAATCGCTCACCGTTTCTTATGACTTTGGTCAGAAGGTTGAAGAAGCCGGAGAGATAACAATTTACGCAAAATGGGAATCGACCGGTGAAGAAAAACCCGAAACCACGACAGAAACCAAGATAACGGAGACAACGACAAAAATCGAAACGACAACATCGACAGGTGAAACAACGACCGCTGCATCGGCTGCGACCACGACTTCCGACACAGGCAAAGGCGGATGCAAATCCGTTATGGGAGTAGGAGCTTCGTTTGCGATAATCGTGACTTTGGGCGCGGCACTTGCCGTTAAAAAGAAGAAATCAGAATGAAATAAAAAATGCCGCGCGTATGCGCGGCATTTTTATGTGCGGACAGTATTTTCCGAAAGAATCTCACATATATATTTATCAGTAGAAAATATGTGGGAGGCATCATTTTGAAAGATATTGCAATGAAACGCGCCGCAATTCTCGGGAAATATATAGTTGAACATAATGCTACCGTCCGCGATGCCGCAAAAGCTTACAGAATAAGTAAGTCTACCGTGCATAAGGACGTGACCGAACGGCTTTCCGAATTTGCGCCTTCGCTTGCGGCGCAGGTAAAAGCGGTGCTTAAAAAAAATAAATCCGAGCGGCATAGAAGCGACAAAACGCAAATACATAGAACTTAAAATGGAAAAGGAATCAAGAGAGTATACAAACGTATAAAACCGAAAAACACAGATAAATGCAATGAAAAAACCGCACCGAAAAGGTGCGGTTTTTACTTGCGGAGCTATCAGTTGTTGTAGATTCCGCGTTTGATATAGCTTGTGTGGAGTATTTCGTGAGCCTTGTGGCTGCCGGGTTTTTCAAGGAACTCCTCGTAGAGCTTAAGCACTTCGGGGTTATCCTGAGATTTACGGTAGGTGAGAAGGTTCTTATCCGCATTGTAAAGGACGGAAGCACGAGCAGATTTGAGGTCGATCTCGGCTTTTGTCTTTGCGCTCTGAACGGGCTGACCGCCGCCGTTTACACAGCCGCCGGGACAGCACATCACTTCGATGAAGTCAACTTCAACTTCGCCGCTCTTGACTTTGTTCAGAAGCTCTTTTGCATTCTTTGTTCCGCTTGCAACGGCAACTCTTACGGTTGCGTCGCCGAGCTTGTATGTTGCGTACTTGATGGGAGCCGTGCCTCTTACCTCTTCAAAGTCGACCTTTTCGAGCTTTGTTCCGAGAACGACTTCAGCAGCCATACGGAGAGCAGCCTCCATAACGCCGCCTGTTGCACCGAAGATAGCGCCTGCGCCCGAACCGATATCAAACGGAGCGTCGTACTTTTCATCGGGAAGAGTCCTGTAGTCGATGCCGGATCTTTCGATCATGCGGGCAAGCTCTCTTGTCGTGATAGCGTAGTCAACATCGAAAATGCCGTTTCCTGCCGCGCTCTGATCGGGGCGGCGGCACTCAAACTTCTTCGCCGTGCAGGGGATTGCCGATACGAAAACGATATCTGCGGGATCGAGGCCTGCTTTCTTTGCGTAGTAAGTTTTATACATAGCGCCGAACATCTGCTGAGGAGATTTGCAGGTTGAAAGATTGTCTGTAAATTCCGGGAAATAATGCTCGCAGAATTTGACCCAACCGGGAGAGCATGAAGTCATAAGCGGGAGATTCTTCTTGTTTGTGAATCTGTCAAGGAATTCCGTAGCTTCTTCAAGGATGGTAAGGTCGGCTGTGAGGTTCATATCGTAAACGCCGTCAAAGCCGAGACGCTTTGCGGCTGCAACGAGTTTACCTTCTGTATCTGTGCCGGGAGCGTAGCCGAAGCATTCGCCGATAGTTGCACGGATCGAAGGAGCCATGCAGATAGCAACGTGCTTTGTGGGATCGCTGATAGCTTCAAATACTTTGGCGGTATCGTCCTTTTCATAAAGAGCGCCTACGGGGCAGGCAACAACGCACTGACCGCAACCGACGCATGCCTGCGTCATAAGGGGCTTTTCGAAAGCGGACGCGACGTGAGTGTCGAAGCCTCTGTCAAGAGAGTTGATAACGCCGATACCCTGTTCGTTACAAGCCGCTATGCAACGACGGCAAAGAATACATTTGTTGTTGTCGCGGATGAGAGAAGGAGAGCTTGTGTCAAGCTCGTAGTGGATCTTTGCACCTGCGTAGTAGTCCTCGTCTTCAACTCCGAGATCGGAACAGAGCTTCTGAAGCTCGCAGCTCTGGTTTCTTACGCATGAAAGACATTTCTTTTCGTGCGTGGAAAGAACGAGCTTGAGGTTGAGCTTTCTGTTCTGACGGACTTTTTCCGTGTTTGTGAATATTTCCATTCCTTCGTTTACGGTCGTAACGCAGGCAGTCATAAGACCGCGCGCGCCTTTGACTTCAACAAGGCAGAGACGGCATGCGCCGATCTCGTTTATACCTTTGAGATAGCAAAGTGTTGGAATATCGATATGTGCTGCACGGGCAGCTTCGAGAATTGTCGAGCCGGCGGGAACGGCAACCGGTATTCCGTTGACTTTTACATTAACCATGTTTTCCATTTTTCACGCAGCTCCTTTCTTACTGTTTATAGATAGCGCCGAACTTACATGTTGCCATACAAGCACCGCACTTGATACATTTTGCGGGATCGATTTCGTGAGGCGTTCTGACCGCGCCGGAAATAGCGTTTGTCGGGCACTGACGTGCGCAAGCCGTACAACCGCGACATTTTTCTGCGTCGATATGATAATGAAGCAGCTTTTTGCAGACGCCTGCGGGGCACTTCTTGTCAACGATGTGTGCTATGTACTCGTCACGGAAGTAACGGAGAGTTGAAACAACGGGGTTCGGAGCTGTCTGCCCGAGACCGCAGAGCGATGTGGACTTGATGTAGTTGCACAGCTCTTCGAGCTTGTCGAGGTCTTCCATTTCGCCGTTTCCGCTTGTGATTTTCTCAAGAATTTCAAGAAGTCTTCTTGTACCCGTGCGGCATGGAACGCACTTGCCGCATGATTCGTCAACCGTGAATTCAAGGAAGAACTTCGCGATATCGACCATACAGTTGTCCTCATCCATAACGATAAGACCGCCGGAACCCATCATCGAACCGATAGCGAGAAGGTTATCGTAGTCGATAGGTGTGTCTATAAGGGAAGCGGGGATACAGCCGCCGGAAGGACCGCCGGTCTGTGCCGCTTTGAACTTTTTGCCGTTCGGGATGCCGCCGCCGATATCTTCGATGATCTCGCGGAGAGTTGTGCCCATAGGAATTTCAACAAGACCTGTGTTTGTTATCTTGCCGCCGAGAGCGAATACCTTTGTACCCTTGGATTTTTCCGTACCCATTGAAGCGAACCAGTCTGCGCCCTTGTTTATAATCTGAGCGATGTTTGCAAGCGTTTCAACGTTGTTTATGATTGTGGGCTTGCCGAACAGACCTTTGACTGCCGGGAACGGCGGACGCTGACGGGGTTCGCCGCGCTTACCTTCGGTGGAGTTAAGAAGAGCGGTTTCTTCGCCGCAGACGAAGGCACCGGCACCCTCTTTAATATGAATAGTAAAGCTGAAATCGCTTTCAAAAATATGCTCGCCTAACAGGCCCATTTCTTCAGCCTGAGCAATTGCGGTACGCAAGCGTTTGATAGCAAGCGGATATTCCGCACGTACATAGATATAGCCTTCATCCGCACCCATAGCATAACCACAGATAGCCATGCCTTCCAATACACGGTGCGGGTTACCCTCCAATACGCTGCGGTCCATAAATGCGCCCGGATCGCCCTCGTCCGCATTACAGATAACATACTTTTTATCGCTCTCGGAGTTTTTGGCAAACTGCCATTTCATACCGGTCGGGAAGCCGCCGCCGCCACGACCGCGCAGGCCGGATTTTTTAACCTCGTCCACAACCTCCTGCGGAGTCATCTGCGTAACAGCCTTAGCCAATGCCTCATAACCGCCTACGGCGATATATTCTTCAATAGCTTCCGGATTGATAGCGCCGCAATTAGCCAATACCAGGCGATGCTGCTTTTTGTAGAAGCCGATTTCCGAATAACGCGGAACCTGCTCCTGATTTATGGGTTCACGATAAAGCAGACGCTGTACGATGCGTCCTTTATATAAATGTTCTTCAACAATGGTTTTAACGTCCTCCGGCTTTACACTGCAATAGAAGGTACCTTCCGGATAAACGATAACCAGCGGTCCGTGCTCGCAGAAGCCATGGCAGCCTGTTTCAACAACCATAACCTCATCCTGCAGGCCGAACTTTTGCAGCTCTCTGGCAAAAGTCAGCTGGATTTCCTTCGAGCCGTTAGCCTTACAGCCCGTACCGCCACACACTAAAACGTGAGCTCTTATATGCTGCATAATATTTTCCTCCACCTGTTTTGTTTACAAACTACGATACATCAGCTTCTCCAACAACTGTGTACCCTGCCTGCGGCTTATTCCTGATCCAGCCTGCCTACGACAAGTTCTTCCACAATATGACCGTTTACCACATGCTCTGCGATAATTTTGGGAACATCCTCCGGGGTTACCTTGCCATAGGTAATGCGTGCTTCACCCGGACGCACTACATCCACGAGCACCTCTTTTTCGCACATGCCGATACAGCCTGTCTGCTGCACCTGCACATCAAATAAATGACGCTTGTTCAGCTCCTGCAGGATAGCGCTCATAACCTCGCGCGCACCGGCAGCAATACCGCAGGTACCCATGCCTACAATAATTTTAGTTCCGGAACTCTGACGCAGCTTGATATCTGCTTTCAGCTTATCTCTCAAAGCGTGTAAATCCGCTAAGCTTTTCATTCGTTTATACCTCCTTACCCTGCACCTGTGCCAGCTGTTCCTTTAAATAAGCACCCAGCCAGGCATATATTTCAGGATTGGCAAAGTCACACGCTTCGCCTAATATTTCTCTGACCTCCTGCGTTCTGAACACCAGCGAGCCGTTGGCACCGTTATAGGCAAATTCCAGCTCCAGCTGCGGCGCCCCTGCCAACAGCACCTGCACGCTGCTCACAATATCTCCCAGCGGTGGCCGGTCAATATTATCTGCCACAAAATATGCAGTCAGCTCGGTTCCCTTTCCGGGCGCAGACTGCAGCTCCAAATGTCCGCCGCATTGCTGCGTAACCATATCGATAAAGGGAATCCCCATGCCTACCTTTCTGGTAGTACGGCTGGTAACAAAGGGGTCGCGCACCCGCTGCAGCATCTCGCTGTCCATACCCTTGCCGTCATCGCGAACGCTGAAAACAAAGTACCCCTGTTCATTTTCGCTGACAGTCAGCCAGATGTGACGGGCACCGGCAGCCACAGAATTTTGGGCTATATCAAAGATGTGTAATGCCAGCTCCCGCATTTTATTTATACCTTGCCAAAATGCCTGCCAGCTTATCGGTAGTCAGGCGTCCATGCGTATCATCGTTAATCTGCATAACCGGCGCCAACCCGCAGGCACCGATGCAGGCTACAGTTTCCAGAGTAAAGCGCAGGTCATCGGTCGTATGTCCGGCCTTAATACCCAGCTGCTTTTCCAAAGCCTGCAGAATTGTTTTGCCGCCACGCACATGGCAGGCAGTACCTTGGCAGACGCGAATAACATTGCGTCCGCGCGGATTAAGATGGAACAATGAATAAAAGGTTACTACGCCGTAAATTTCGGAAATCGGCGTACCTGTTTTATCGGCAATATACTCCAGTACATCCTTAGGCAAATAGTTGTACAGGTTCTGCACTTCCTGCAGAATAGGAATCAACGGTCCTTTAACATCTGCGTATTTTTCCAGAATGGCATCTATGCGCTGCTTTTCCGGATTATCGCCGCCGCAGCAGCTGCATTTACGCTCAAGACGGTTTTCACTATTGTTCATACTACCCCTCCTCTAAAGGATTTTTTGTAAACTTACTCACTCAGTATACCATTTAACAGATAATTGCACAATACTATTTGCGTAAATTTCATCATATAGCATACTCTATTTATATTATTCTTTGCAAAAGTCTGAAAATTGTCCTGCAAGGACAGCTCGCATCCCTTTACCTGCCAAGGCCAATTTCAGCTCTGCTATCGTTAATTCCTCCACCTGTAGTAAATTTTTCGGTCCCTGTACAAAATCATAAATATTATGTGCATCGGAATTCGTAACAAACGGCAGATAACCTGCCAAACGCTGCAGCTTCGACTGCATCTTGCGACGCCAGCCTGCTGCAGAAATTTCGGCAGCAGCAAAGCCGAAGTCCGGCTCAATAAAACCAAGCTGTCCCAGAATGCTGTAGGAAGGACGGTCAATGTGAGCGGCAATGGTAAGGCCGCCCAAAGCTGTAACCTGCTGCACAATCTGCGCCGCTGTCAACGACAGCGGTGCGTGCAGCAAACGCTGCTCCTCACGCACAAACTCGTCCTCGGCATCTACTACATACTGGGCGCCGAAACTTTCGACATCATTCAGTATACCGTTCATATGCTCATCAACCAGCAGCTGCCATCTCTGCAGCTGCTCCAGCGTATCAAACAGCGCCACAATATGCGCCTCTTCACTGCTTTCCACTTCCATACCGGGAAATACCTTCACGCCGTAGCGCTGCGCTGCCTCCAGCGCAGCCGGCACGTTGGCACTGGCGTTATGGTCGGTAATAGCAACCGCGCCAATGCCATACTCGGCGGCACGCATCACAATATGATGCGGGGTCATTTCTACCTCAGCACAGGGCGAAAGCAGCGTATGTACATGTAAATCCGCCAGAACTGTCCGCATTGCTTAGTCCTTCTTGCCAACACCCAATTCATACAGCTTGCCGATAACCTCAAAAGCAGGCTCCTCGGTTGCCGCAACAACAACATCATTCAGATTTGCCTTATGCAGCGTATCCTCCGCAACCGGACCGTCGCCTGCTACGATAACTGCCGCAAAGCCAATCAGTGAAGCAACAGCAGCAACATTCTGATGTCCCTGCATAGTTACCCAAACCATACCGGTCTGGCCCTGGCCCATAGCATTACTCAGTAAATCGGAAGCATAACCGCCTTCTACCTCTGCATATAAAGCGTCCTCGCTTACATCCTTAGTCAGAAGCTTCAAATCAAGCTTCTCAATCATCTCTTTAACCTTCATCGTTGTCTGCCTCCGTTTTATTTATTTCTGCCGGCTCATGATAAATAGGTATCTGCTTAGCCAGCTCCAGCATGCCCTGTGACAATTTATGTACACTGGCACGCAATTTAAAAATACAATCTATCTCGTGCGCCTTGCCCTGCACGATATCCTCCGCCAGTCCCTGACAGCTGGGTGCGCCGCAGGCACCGCAGTCCAGACCGGGCAAGGAACAGAGCACTTCTTCCATGCGCTCAAATTTTTTCATCGCTTCCATGATATCATCATCAAGCTGCATCATCGGACGCGCCACCAGCTTCTTGCGGTAAGCCTCCGAATGAGGGAAATCCTCCAGCACCATCGTGCGCGCCATCGCCTCACGCCTGTCCGCCGGCTCCTGTTTCCGCAGGCTTGCGATACGCCTGCGCAAATTGCATTCGGCCACGAACTTGTTTTCTGCTGCCAAAAGACCGCCCAGGCAGCCTCCTTTGCAGGCACTGCATTCCACATAATCAAGCTGCGGCATTTTATTCATAGAAACCTGCTCCAGCAGGTCATACACATTATCAATGCCGTGAATTGCCAGACCGTTGGTAATTCCGGCGCTTTCTATTTCGCCGCCGTAGGTTCCCCAGGCCATGCCGTAAGCGGAACCGGTGCGCACATTCAGCTCATGCGTACCGCCAAGATTCTTCAGCAGCAGGCCGTAAATCTCCGACAGGCTGAAGCTGCCGGTAAGCTCTGTGTGATGCACATCTACCGACTGGCGGATATTAGTTTCCTTGGACGGACAG
>ERZ857840.3468-NODE-3468-length-13358-cov-4.976622_pt1 | contig 13358 bp, 9 predicted proteins | sample MGYA00519760_ERZ857840 | MGnify/ENA primary metagenome ERZ857840 (study PRJEB31778, sample SAMEA3449371) | human gut metagenome | biome: human gut; feature: human-associated habitat; material: faeces | place: United Kingdom | collected 2010/2012 ... | reverse complement strand
GTCGAGCAGAAACACCTTGGGATTTCTCACCATAGCTCTGCCGAGAGCCACTCGCTGCCTCTGCCCGCCCGAGAGGGCGCGGGGTCTGCGGTCGAGGTAAGGCGTGATATCGAGGATATCCGCAGCCCAGCGCACCTTCTCGTCTATCTCTCTTTTAGGCAGTTTTTTGAGCTTCAGCGCAAACGCCATATTCTTATAGACCGTCATGTGCGGGTAGAGCGCATAGCTCTGAAAAACCATTGCGATGTCCCTGTCCTTGGGGGCGACGTCGTTCACCCTGCGCTCGTCGATATACAGCTCGCCCGAGGTTATCTCCTCAAGCCCCGCTATCATGCGGAGCGTTGTGGATTTGCCGCAGCCGGACGGACCAACGAGCACCACGAATTCCTTATCCTTTATCTCAAACGACAGGTCGGGTATGACCGTCACCTTGCCGTTATCAAAGGATTTAACAACGTCTTTGAATACGATTGCCGCCATAAACGATACCTCTTATCCCTTAACTGCGCCTGCCACCACGCCTTTAATAATATATTTCTGACAGAAAAGATAAAAAATGATTATCGGCAATATTGAGAGCACGAGCATCGCCATGAGTGCGCCCATATCCTTGTTGCCGTAGCCGCCGGTCAGCGCCATCTGGACGGCGACCGGCAAGGTCTTGCTGCTGCCCGAGCCGAGCACGAGATAGGGCAGCAGATAGTCATTCCACACCCACATGGCGTTGAGTATCGCAACGGTTATCGCCGTGGGCTTTAGTATCGGGAATACTATCAGAAAGAAGGTTTGCAGAGGGGAACAGCCGTCAATGGTCGCCGCCTCCTCGATCTCATTCGGTATGCTCTTAATGAAGCCGCAGAACATAAAGACCGACAGCCCCGCCCCGAAGCCGAGATAGATAAAAACTATGCCTATCGGGTTATTGAGCCTCAGCTCAAAGGCAAAATAGGTCATCGTATACATGACCATCTGAAACGGCACTATCATGCTGAAAATAAAGAGATAATAGAGCGCCGAGGTCAGCTTATTCTTGACCCTGACGATATACCACGCCGTCATCGAGGTCAGCAGAACTATCCCCGCCACGGCAAAGACGGTGATGAAAGCCGAATTGCCGAACGAACGCATGAAATCAGACTGCGTGAAGCCCTTGACGAAGTTATCGAAGCCCGCAAAGGTCTCGCCCCTCGGCAGGGTAAACGGAGCATCCGAAATATAGAAATTGCCCTTGAACGAATTCATCACGATGATGAATATCGGGGCTAAGAAAACAAAGGCAAGGAAAACAAGGATGATATATGCAAGCCCCTGTCTTATACGCTTTGCGCCCGTCATTGCTCCACCTCCCTGCTGCGGGTCGCCCTGAGCTGAATGAAGGCTATGACCGCCACAAGAATAAAGAATATGACCGCCTTTGCCTGCGCCATGCCGTGCCACTGCCCGAGCTTCAAGCCCGTATGGTCATAGAATGTTTTATAAATATCGAGTGCGAGCAGCGCCGTATCCGCCGACTTGCCGTTGAGCGCCAGGTTTTGGTCAAAGAGCTTAAAGGAATTCGTCAGCGTCAAAAACGAGCATATCGTCACCGAGGGCATGACCATCGGTATGGTTATGCGGGTGAGGGTCTGCCACGGGGTCGCGCCGTCTATCGCCGAGGCCTCGCTCAGCTCGTCGGGGATATTTTGCAGCCCGGCGATATAGATTATCATCATATAGCCGATGAGCTGCCAATTCATCAGTATCACCAGCCCCCAGAAGCCGTACTTCGGGTCATAGGTGATATCAACGCCGAAGTAGCCGAGCACGCCGTTGATTATCAGGCTCCATATATGGCCGAGCACGATGCCGCCTATCAGGTTTGGCATAAAGAACACCGTCCTGAAGGCGTTGGTGCCCCGCAGCCCCCTTGTCATCAGCAGCGCCACGGCAAAAGCTATGACATTGACCGTTATCACGGAGACAAAGGTGAATTTAACCGTGAGCCACAGGGAATTCAGGAAAGTCTCGTCGCTCGTAAAAATGCGGATATAATTCTTAAAGCCGACCCATTCGCTCTCGTTCACCACCTTGAACTCGGTGAACGAGAGATATATGCCCATGAAGAACGGGGCGAGGAACGATATCACAAACGCCGCAAGGGTCGGCAGCACAAAGAGCGGGAAATATTTTTTGAGCGTCTTTTCCATAGCGGCTGCGGTCCCTTCCTTTCCTTTTTCTTTTGCTTACTTATAAAATGGGGGAGCCAAGCTCCCCCATTTTGCTGCGGTATTCGCTTACGCCGCGTTCAGCGCGGCCTCGCTGGCCCAGCCGTCCACGAAAGCGGAGACAACGCCGTTCCAGTCGCCCGTGCCGGCGGCATACGCTGTCAGCGCGGAACCAACGCCGTTTTTCCATTCCTCGGAAGGCATGGTGGTGAAGTTCCACGACACCGGGGTCTTGCCCGCGGCGGTCATCTCGGCGTCCTGCTTTACGAACAGGTTCGGGGACTCCTGCGCGGTTTTGAACGGGATGACAAAGCCCATGTCGTCGGCCATGGCCTTGGTGCCCTGCTCGGAGGTGACGCACCAGTTGATGAAGTCCAGCGTGGCCTGGATGTCGTCCTCGGAGGCTTCCTTGTTCACGCACCAGTAGTTCTCGGTGCCGGTGCACAGGCCCTGGTTGGCCTCATCGCCCACGCCAATGTAGACGGGGATCATGGTCAGGTCGTCATCGGTGAAGGGCTTGCCATCGCCGACGAGGTTGGTATATTCCCAAGAACCGTTCTGGAAGAAGACAGCCTCATTGTCCAGGAACTCGTTGCGGCTGTCATCGCCAGTCTTGCCAGCCAGCTCAGTGGGAGCACAGGTGGAGTTGTTGATGTACAGGTCAAACATGTCCTTGTAGTTATCCAGGTAGGTGCCCTTGATGGCATCCGTGGAGCCGATGCCGTCAGCCTGGTACTCAAAGTAGATGGGCAGGTTGGCCAGGTGGGTCTTGAAGCGCCAGTCAGAGGAAGAATCCATACCGGCGGAGGTGAATGCTGCAAAGCCAAGTTCGTCCTTGCGGGCGGTGATGTCCTCGGCAACCTTCTTCAGGTCTGCGAAGCTCTTGATATCATCGGTGGTGTAACCGGCCTTTTCCAGCAGGGTCTTGTTGGTGATCAGGCCGTAGCTCTCGATAACGTAGCCGATGGCCACGGTGGCATCGCCATCTTTCAGGGCGTAAGAATCGCTGGTCAGGTCGCCCAGGATCTTGGAGCCGGTCAGGTCATAGCAGTAATCCTTCCAGTTGGCCAGGCCGACAGGGCCGTTGACCTGGAACAGGGTGGGCGCATCGCTCTTGGCCATTTCGCTCATCAGAGTGGTTTCGTACTGGCCGGAAGCAGCGGTCACAACGGTAACGGGAACGCCGGTCTCTTCGGTGTAGGTCTTTGCCAGGGCCTGCCAGGCTTCATCCTGCTCGGGCTTGAAGTTCAGGTAGTAGACCTTGCCGGCGGCAGTGGTATCTGCCGGGGCGGCTGCTTCAGAGCTGGCAGCTTCGGAAGAAGCTGCGGTGCTTTCTGCAGCAGAGGAAGCAGTGGAAGATGCGGTGGAGCCGCAGCCTGCCAGCAGGCCGGCAGCCATCATGGATGCCACGGCGAGAGAGATTGTTTGCTTGGATTTCATGGTATTATCCTCCTTTTTAAGTGGAACCAGTTGCACCGTTGCTGACGGGTGTGGTTCACGGGTTGGTAACGTTTCCAACCTTGCTATGGCTTTATACTACACCCGTGTTTTGCAAAAATCAATCGTTTTTTGGATTTTGAGTGCAAGATTGTAGCCTTGCACGAATCGCAACCGTTTTCCTTGTCGAATATAACAAGAAAGTAGTATTCATTTTGATGAAACGTTTCAATTTCACGGCAAAATGCGACTTTATAAACCAAAAGCAGCCCCGCGGCGGCGGGAGCTGCTTTTGATTGTCATATTTTTGCGCAACTTGTTTCACACCTGCTGGTAAGCGAACCAGTAGAAAGCGGCGTGGTTGGTGCTGGCGGTGCCGTTGGCGGAGGCATACATGCCAACGGTGCAGCCGGTAAAGCCGCCGGTTATCTCGGTGCTCAAAAAGCTCAGGGCAACACATGGATTTTTCGGTGCATTTTCGGCCCGGCCCTTACACTTTTTTCGTTTCCGCCTGCACCAGGGCGCGGTACAGGGTAAAATCCGGCACGGGGGCCGCCGGGGCACCAGGCAGTGGAGCCTGCCAGGCGGCATAATCCGGCCCGTCCCCGGCCGCGCGGGGAATCGCCATCAGACCGGTCAGAACGCGGGCGGTCAGTGCGCCGTCCAGCATGGTATCGCTGCAAAAGCCGGCCCAGAACCCAGTTTTGGGCTGCAGCAGAGCCGCCATGGCACCAAAATCATCCGCCGCACGGCCCAGGGTGCAAAAGCAGTTCTGCCAGTCCTTATCCAAAAACTGCTCCCGCGCGGTGCAAAAGCGCACCGCCCCGCGCAGGGCGTACAGGTACAGCCGCACGCTGAACACCACCTGCTCCTGCCAGAGCGGCGTGGTGGCCCGCCCGGCGTAAGAACAGCCGGGCAGCAGCGTTTCATAATTTTCCAGCGCGGAAGTGCAGAGCTGCTGATAGGCAGCCAGCTGTTCCGCATAGCTTTCTGCGGGCAGCAGAGCGGCAAGTTCCTGAATCGGGCCCTGCGTTTTGCCGCACAGCCAGGCCGAAGCAAACAGCCGGGTGCTGCGGGTCAGGAACGCTTCGCCCACCGGCTGCGGCGGGCTGCCCGCCTGCACGGCGCTTTCGGCACGGGCGCGCAGGCAAACCGAAAGATCCTCCAGTGCGCTGTCCGTCAGTGCCCAGCCATCCGGCGCACGGTAGGTACAGCGCAGGTAAGCCGTGCGCTGCGCGGCGCAGTCGGTATCCGGGGTACACCACAAAGCACCGGTCAGGTTCAACTCCATCAGGGAGGGGCGCAGGTCCCCGGTGCCAACCATCCAGAAGCTGCGCACCCCGCCGCGCCAGGCTCCCTGCAGCATTCCGTTAACGGCGGTATCGCCGCCGGGGTAGGCGGTCATGGGGTTGCCGGTCAGCTTATCGCGGCGGCAAAGGCTGAACCACAGCCCGTGCTGCGCGCCGGGACCAGGGCCGCCCGCACTGCTGGCACTGGGGGCCGGGGTTAAAACGGGGATAACGCTATCCGGGATTTTGAGTTTTCCCTCCTGGTAGAGCGCAACGGTTTCGCCCTGCAGCAGAATATAGGCAGCGGCACCGGGCACCGTGGCGTTCAGCAGCTGCCATTGCTCTTGCAGCGCCGCAGTGCTGGCTGTGCCATCGGGATCACCCCCCATCCCGTCAATGCCCAGCGCCCAGATGCGCGGGCTGGTTTTGAGAGTGCGGATAGAATCCTGCCAGATTTTATGGCGTTCTTCCGGGTTTTCCGCCGCAGCCTGCTGCGGGGCAGCCCCCAGCGGGGTCTGCGGGTTCTGCACAGGGCGCAGGCCCATGGCGGCGGCAAGGTCCGCCTGTTTGTCGGTGCGCACCATATTGCCGCGGTAGCGCAGCAGGGATTCAAAAATCATCTCCCAGCCGTTTTCGGTGGCATCCGCCCAGGCGGACAGCCATGGTGCATCCGAAAGATCCCACCCGCGCAGGCCGACAGCGGCGGCTGGCCCGGTAATGCGGCCCTCCGGCACAGTGGCAAAGGGTTTGGGCTCAAACTGCTGCTGGTTCCAGAACCAGAATGGTGCTACCCCCAGGTAATGACGGCTGATATCCAGCAGGCCGTACACCGCGCCCAAATCATCCGCCGCGCAGAGGGTGAGCTGGTTTTCCGTCACATCCAGCGTATAACTTTCCGGCGGCAGGGCGGGGGCAAGGCAGATCATCAGGCTGTTATCCGGCACAAAACCGGTGGTGGAAAGAGTCATTTCCATATCACGCCAAAAGCGCGCCACGGCATGCTGCACGGGCGCACTGGCCCACTGCGCCGTGACCCGTGTGGCACGGCTGAGCATAAAATCCATTGTTTTCCTGCCTTTCAATACACTCTACCATCATCCCCGCCGTATCGGCGCTTGGATGGATGCAATATTCCCTTACTGGTCCAAAAATTCGCGGATCTCGGCTTCCGCGGCACGCACCTCGCGCTCAAATGCGCGGGCGGATACCCGTAGCGCACCGTTGCCCAGAATAATGATCTGTTCCGCACCATCGGAGCTGACCACCCGCACGCGGTGGTTTTTGGCCAGCTCATGGGTGGCGCGCTCGATGAACATATCGGCGGTTTCGGCTTCGCGGGTATAAATCACATGCAGGTTGTGCCAGGTTTCTTGTTCCCGCCCGGCGCCCTTGACGCGGTAGGCGTCAAACACCAGGATGGGCACACACTTGCGGTAGCCCGCATAGTTGCACAGAATGTCCATCAACCGGCGGCGGGCGGCATCCAGGTTTTCCGCCGCGATCTTCTTTAATTCATCCCACGCAAAAATCACGTTGTAGCCGTCTACCAGCAGGTACTCCGGCCCGCTGGGCGGCGGTGCAGCGGGGGTACGGTTCTGGCTTGGCCCCACACTGCGGAAGGCTTTGCGCGCGGCAAGCTGGTCATGCTGACCTGCGGCTTCCCCCCGGCGCTTGATCGGCCCATAGGTGCGCTCAAAAATCGCCAGCAGCTCTTTGTCCTGCTCCAGTGTGCCGCAGTAAGCGGCAGCACGGCGGCGGGCATCGGATGCTTCATCGGAGGCATCCGCTTCTTCCTGTTTCGCCTGCTGGGCACCGGGCGCGTTGCGCCCCAGGCCGCTGGCCACATGGGCGTGGGCGGGAACTTCGTCCCATTTGACAAGGTAGCCCGCGCCGTGGCTGCAAAATACGGAATCCGCCGGGTTTTCAGTATCGGCATCCGGCTGGTAGCCAATGGCTTCCAGCACGGCTTCGGTGTTGTGGCAGGGCGCATAGCCGCGGGGCATACAGCTCAGGCGGCCCGCACCGCGGGTGTAGGCGGTCACTTCCCGCGCACAGCCCCGCATTTCGGCAACCGGGGCTTTGCCGGTAATGACGGCCAGGCCATCCTCGTTTTCCGGCGTGCTGAATTCCGCGCAGCGGCGCTGCAGATCGGCCATGGCGCGGCCAACACAGTCCTGCGGGACTTCCAGCCGGAAGTCATACCAGGGTTCCAGCAGGACCGCCTGCCCCCGGGCCGCCGCGGTGCGCAGCCCCTGCCGCACGGCGCGGTAGGTTGCCTGGCGAAAGTCCCCGCCCTCGGTGTGCTTGATGTGGGCACGGCCTGCCGTCAGGGTGATTTTCACATCGGTCAGCGGCGCACCGGCCAGCACGCCGGGGTGGCTGCGCTCCGCCAGGTGGGTCAAAATCAACCGCTGCCAGTTCAGGTCCAGCGCATCGGTGCGGCAAATGCTGGCAAACTGCAGGCCGCTGCCCGGCTCGCCGGGTTCCAGCAGCAGATGAACCTCCGCATAATGGCGCAGCGGTTCATAATGGCCCACGCCCTCCACCGGGGCAGAGATGGTCTCTTTGTATAGAATGCCGCCCTCGCCGAAGGCCACCTCCAATCCAAAGCGGCTTTGCAGCACGCTCTGCAAAATTTCCAGTTGAATTTCACCCATCAGCTGCAGGTGGATCTCGCCCAGAGCGGCGTTCCACACCACATGCAGCTGTGGATCCTCGTCCTCCAGGGTGCGCAGGGCCAGAAGGGCATTGTGGGGGTCAGCTCCTTCCGGCAGCTCCACCCGGTAGTTCAGCACCGGTTCCAGCATCGGCTGGCGGGCATCCGGCTGTACGCCAAGGCCCTGTCCGGGATAGGTTTTTGTGGGGCCCAGCACCGCACAGACGGTGCCCGCCGGGGCTTCGCTGACCAGGCGGTATTTGCTGCCGGAGTAGACCCGCAGCTGGTCGGCCTTTTCTTCAAACTCCACACGGGCATCTGGGCGGGATACCAGGTTGGATTTGACTTTCAGCACGCCGTCCGTCACTTTCAGGTAGGTCATGCGCGCGCCGGATTCGTCTGCCCCGATCTTGAAGATGCGCGCGCCAAAGCTGCCGGCGTCCGGCGGCATGCGGGTATCCCGCTGCAGACCATTGAGCAGGTCGTCAATGCCATCCAGCCGCAGAGCTGCGCCAAAATAGCAGGGGAACACCTGCCGCCGCGTGATTGCCGTGATGAGATCCGCCTGCGGCACCGTTCCTGTTGCCAACACGGCTTCCATCAGCGGTTCACTGCACACGCCAAGGGCTTCGGCGCGTTCTTCTGCCGGAACGGTGGGGGTAAAGTCCACACAGCCATCCCCAAAGCGGCCCCGCAGCTCCCGCAGGCGCAGGGCTTTGTCCGCACCGGGCAGATCCATTTTGTTGACATAGATAAAGGTTGGCACATGGTAGCGCTCCAACAGCCGCCACAATGTCATCGTGTGGCTTTGGATGCCGTCCGTGCCGGAAATGACCAGCACCGCATAATCCAGCACCTGCAGCGTGCGCTCGGCCTCCGCCGAAAAGTCCACGTGGCCGGGGGTATCCAGCAGGGTGATCTGGGTCTCTTCCAGCGGGGTGCCCGTCACCGTTCCGGCCGGCAGGGTAAGCACGGCCTGTTTGGCAAAAATGGTAATGCCGCGGGCTTTTTCCAGCGCATCGGTGTCCAAAAATGCATCCCGATGGTCTACGCGCCCCAGCTTGCGGATGCTGCCCGCACGGTAGAGCAGTGCTTCCGAAAGAGTGGTTTTTCCGCTGTCCACGTGTGCCAGAACCCCAACGACCAGACGTTTCATAACTTTCCTAACCTCATTCACAGCGTTCCCGGCTGCTGCGCCAGGGGCACCGTTTATTTTTTGCACCGCCGCCCGCCGGGCAAGGGATATCTACCGGATTTTGGCGATCCTTTTCTATTATAATAGTACCCGTTTTAACTAGGGGATTCAACCACTAATTTGCACGGGCTTTTGTTTTTGGGGCAGGATGCAAAAAATATTTTATAAAGGGTATTGACATTGCGGGATGTGGATGCTATACTATTTAGGCACTCAAGAGAGAGCAACTAAATATCGCGGGGTAGAGCAGATGGTAGCTCGTCGGGCTCATAACCCGGAGGTCGCAGGTTCAAGTCCTGTCCCCGCAACCAACAGGCTGTGACAAAAAAGATGTCACAGCCTTTTTTCTTTGTTGTAACGCCAAAAAATGGCGATTTCGACGTCCTGTTTTCAAGGTCGTATTTTACAAGGTTGTCCAACCGTTTTACTGCGGTTGGGCTTTTTTGTTGCCGTTTTTCCACAGCGGTGCGCCCGCATTGTGGAAAAAATGAGCGCATTTGTAGATAAATCTCAAAAAGATTCGGTTGTTTTCAAAAAGTTTTCAATCCCGGCTGTCGGTTTTCCACACCGATAGCCGGGATTTTTGCGTTTTTTGAAGAAAAAAGCGAAAGTTTACAATTTGTTAATGATCGGGAGCGGATTGATGGCTAGGAAAAGCCCTATCTCCCCTGTTTGAGGGCAAATTCTCTGGCAGTTTTCAGTTTGTTTTCAAGTTTTCCATTTTATACCTATTTACAATAAGGAGGATTTTCACTATGAGCATCATTATCGGTATCGACCACGGTTACTACGCCATTAAAACAGCGCATTGTTCATTTCCGGCATGGCTTACAAGTTACAGTGAGAACACGAACCCTGCGGTTGCTTATCTTTCACTATCTTTCTGTGTCTTATAGCAGATTTAAGCGACAAATAAGCGACAAGCCACAAGTTACAGTGCTATGAAAGTGCATAAAACTACAATATATAGCGCAAAATGGCAAGAAAACACCCTGCATTTGGTATTGAAATCAAATACGGGGCTGTTGCGATATACTCCTTTTCATACTGCCTGCCGTGGTGCTTCGTTTGCACAGGAACGGGAATTCCGCTTTGATTCCACCGGCGGGCCGAATCTTGTCACGCCCCAGTCCACAATCGACACATGGATGGACGAGGTGCGCGCACTGCTGTAAAATCTATCTTGTACAAATGAAAAGCAACATTCAATGTGATTTTGAATGTGACTTTTTGTTGTATTTGAGAACCCTGCCTTTTAACTTAACCGTGTAGAAATAGATGAAGTTAGAATCGGAATATCCATTGCTTTGACCTGGGTAAGCAGAGATTCCCAATCGGAAGAACGAAAAGGCGCGGCGGAGATGCAGATGCTATCCTTCAAGGAAATGCGTGCTTTGTATAGGCTCTCCGGCGCGGACAAATCTGTGCGGGGAGCGGCGGAACGGCTTACTAAAATCATGAGGAAATGTCCCGACAGGACGGCGCAGAGGATGCGCTTTTTGGGCAGAACGGCAAGCGGGCCGTCAGCGGCAGGTTGATGTAGAGATGTGCAGCGAATGGAGCTGTCGCTGCAAAACGTGACGGTTTGCTTGCACAGAGCATCCGCGCCGAAGCAGCGGCGGAGTCTCCACCTTATGGCATGACGATGAAAAAGGCGGTAGCAAAATACAAAATAAGCCCGCAGATCATACAACAAAAACACATGCAGAAGCAGCAGGCAGACGACACCAAAAACAACCGCATACTGTGGGCCGTACCCGGGCGAGGTACACAGCGCCGGAATTTCTGTGACATAGGAGACCAGCAGGAAAAAGGCAACGGCGGACACCGCAAAAGACACGCCCCGCGGGAAGGTAGCCCACTTGGACAGTGCGGCCATGCGCAGCAGCGGCTCGGTGGATACAAGGTATTCGTCGGCGGTCATTTCGATGGTGCAGGTTACGCCGTTGGCGCTGTGGGTAATTGTGGACTCGGACATAAAAATCAACTCCTGATAGAAAATTGGGTAGAGACGATAGGGGGTAAACATGGTTCGCCCGTGGCTGTGTTCAACAGCCGCAAAGTGTCCGGGCGGATATGGAATCCGCCCCTACGGCGGTAAACCAACTGCTGCTCGTCGGTCAGAAACTCCGGCGCAGGAACGTTCAAATCCTGCTCACTCCGCCTGCTCCACAAACGATTTCAGCAGCATGGCCCGGGCGCGGTGGATGCGAGTCTTGACGTTGGACTCGCTCGAATCGGTGATTTTGGCAATCTCGCGGATGGAATACCCCTTCACGCGCAAAACCAGTGTCTGGCGGTAAATCAGCGGCATTTCGTCCAGCAGGGCAATAGCCTTGTCCAGCTGCAAATTTGTCAGGGCCACTTCCTCCGGTTCCGCGTAGTTGTCCAGCGCGGCGGCCAGGCTTTCGTAATCGGGCTGGGCACCGCGGCGGCGCTCCCACTTGCGCAGGAAATCAATGCTCCGCTCCCGGGTCACCATATAAAGGTAGGATTTCAGAGCTCGCTCGTTATCAATGCGCAGCGTGTCGATTCCACGCAGCAGCTGCACAAACGTCTCATGCACCGCATCCTCGGCCAAGGTGGGATTTTTAATAATGCCCGCAGCCGTGTGCAGCATAAAGCGGTAATATTTGCGGTATATGTATTCAAATTTGTTTTTGTCGTCGTCGCTGTCCAGCGCGGCAAGATAGAAAACCAGCACGTAGGCTCCTCCTGAATATAAACTTCCGTGTTATAAGGTATCCGTCACAAGGCGGCGTTTGGTTACACAATTTGTCAAATTTATTCCAGCACAATGCCCTGGGCAATTTTGATAAGCTCATGCAGGCTGATGTTGCCCTCTACGGAGCAGGCGAGTTTGTTATGCTCCCACAGCAAATCATTCATTTGGCCTTCAAACATATCGCCCCAAATCGCGTCGTGGCCGTCAAAGGTAATCGAGTAATATTGGGAGTGTTCATCGTCCAGGAAGACATCCTGCCTACCCTGAATGGGTACAATCATTACGGTAAAGAACGCTCCGGTCTCCGTATTATCATACGAGGCATAGTAGTGCCCGACATCCTTCGGCTCACTGACCTCGGTCAGGGTAAAGCCGTCCGGTAGATGGGACAGCGTCACTGACTCCGGCATAACGCCCCACTCCTCGCTGACATAGCTGACCGCCACAAATTGGTCATGCCACGTCATCAGTGTTTGGACAACCGCGTCCCGCACGGCCTTGACGGGCAGCATTGTGCAGGAGAAAATCGCCATTGCCACGGCCAGCGCAATTAAAAGCCGCTTGGCCGCCCGCAAATGCCGCTTTCGGTCAGCCTTGCGCCGGGTATTGCGGACCAGCGCGTCCATTTTGCGTAGAAACGCATCCGACGGCTGCACGTCCCCGGCGGCCTCCGGCCCCGACATCTGCGCCAGCGCGCGGTCCTGCGCCTCGGTCACGATCATAGCAATCAGGGCATCCGGGGAAATGCAAAGCTTGTCATCGTTCATGGTCTTCTCCTCCTGTTCAGCGGTGTTTCTATCTATAATCCGTAGTATACCGCAAAAAAGTTTCACTGACAATATAAACTGTGCCGCCAGCACTCCGCCCGGGGGATTGCAAAGCACCCTGTATCGTGCTATACTATAATAGCAGTGATATAAGTCATACTTGTCATGAACGGGCAAAAGGCTTGTAAAACCGGCAGGAAGGCCGGGATTGCAAGCCTTTTGTTTTTTGCGGCAAAATTGTGGATGGCATTGTCGATACATCCATACAGTGCAGTTGCGGTGTCATCCACGATTCCGTGGTAATCTTCGCGCATGCCATTTTTGATCCAGTCCAGCATAATGCCTACAAAGCTGTATTTATAGAGATCTGCGATAAAAATTTTCTGCTCTTCTGTAATGAGGATGTCTTTTGATTTCTCAGTTACCACACCCATCAGCAGATCACAGGTGAGCGCAAACAGATAATTCTCGATCTGTTCCCGTCCAACGCTGCGGTATACATTTAAGATGAACGGTTTGTTTTCCATTACGGCATCAAAGATCTGAAGAAGTCCCTCATGCCAGGTAGAAGAAGTTTTTTTGCCCTGGAGGGCGATCCTGGCATCCTCCAGACAACTCCACTCCACAAGATCGTAGATATCTTTGAAATGATAATAAAAAGTCATGCGGCTGATCCCGCAGTCTGTAGTCAGGTCGTTGATGGTGATCTTATCTAAAGGCTTCTTAAGAAGCAGATGTTTCAGGGATTCTTCCAGGGCAAGCTTGGTTGCGTTTGTCATGTCTTGCGGCCTCCTTTGGCAAGGTTATAGTTATTAATATAACATGAAAGTGCACAGAAAATCCATGTTAAACAGTGACTTTTCTGTGAAATTATGATAAACTGGATCTGGAATATTTTGCGGAACAGAACGGAGTGTACTATGAAGAAAAAATCACTTTGTATCCTGCTGATCTTTGCTGCCGTGATAGTACTTACTTATGTGACAGGAGAATCCTATTACAGAGGAATCAGTGAAAAAGCAGGGTTGGATAAACAGGAAGAGAAAATATATAAATACCAGTACGACATGATCGTGGACAGCCCC
>ERZ857840.3459-NODE-3459-length-13370-cov-7.082163_pt1 | contig 13370 bp, 13 predicted proteins | sample MGYA00519760_ERZ857840 | MGnify/ENA primary metagenome ERZ857840 (study PRJEB31778, sample SAMEA3449371) | human gut metagenome | biome: human gut; feature: human-associated habitat; material: faeces | place: United Kingdom | collected 2010/2012 ... | reverse complement strand
CGAGGTTCACGGGGTGCTTGAGCGGCAGGTTCCAGATGGGGAAGGTCTCAAACTTCGCGTAGCCCGCGCTCACACCATGCTTGTGCTCATGGTAGAGCTGGGAGAGGCAGGTGGCCATCTTGCCGCTGCCGGGGCCGGGGGCGGTGATGACGATGAGCGAATGCGTCGTTTCGATATATTCGTTGCGGCCGAAGCCCTCGTCGCTGACGATGTGGGCAACGTCGGAGGGATAGCCGGCGATGGGGTAGTGGCGGTAGTTGCGCACGCCCAGCGTGTTGAGCCGCTTGATGAAGGCGTCCGCCGCGCTCTGGCCGGCGTACTGCGTGATGCACACGCCGCCGACATACAGGCCCAGCGAGCGGAACGCATCGATCAGGCGCAGGCAGTCGTCATCGTAGGTGATGCCGAGGTCGCCGCGCACCTTGTTTTTCTCAATGTCGTTCGCACTGACCGCGATGACGATCTCTGCATCGTCGCGCAGCTGCTGGAGCATACGGATCTTGCTGTCGGGCTGGAAGCCGGGCAGCACACGCGAAGCGTGAAAATCGTCAAACAGCTTGCCGCCGAATTCAAGGTACAGCTTGCCGCCGAACTGGCCGATGCGCTCGCGGATGTGCGCGGACTGCATGGCAAGGTATTTATCGTTGTCAAAACCGATCGTTCCCATCGTAAAAAGCACCTCATTCTCTCAACACATAATATAGAAACATTATATAGAAAACAGGGGGAAATGACAAGAAAGGCGCACGCAGAAAAATGACTGAAAAAGGCGGGACAATTTCTGCTATTTTCCCCTCTTTACATTCCTGCCCGCTTAGCGTATGCTGTAAATAGTCTCCCTCTGCGAAAAAGAAAAACTGGATTCCTGTAAAAAAGTGTTGACAAAACATAGCGGGTGTAGTAGTATATCACTGTTCGGTTCGCGCGGTTAGCTCAGCTGGTAGAGCACATGCTTGACGTGCATGGGGTCACAGGTTCGAGTCCTGTACCGCGCACCAGAGACAAAAAAGCCTTGTAGCCTTAGTGCTGCAAGGCTTTTGTCATTTATAACGAAAAAATGGGAAAAATCGTCTGAATTGCTGGTGCCCAAAATTGAAGAAAAGTTGCAAAAGCAGCTCTGCGCATTAAAATTGCGCAGAGCTGCTTTTGATTATGGACTATTCCTTTTCATCGGTGCGGCACATGAGATAGTCGAGGGACACTTTGTAAACATCAGCAAGTCTCACCAATGCTTCGAGGTTCGGTTCGTTCTTTCCAATCTCATAGCCGGACAGCGTGACCATGTTGATGCCGGTTTTGTCTGCGACCTCTTTTTGCATCAGCCCCCGCTCCTTACGAATCTGTTGCAACCGGTCGGCAACAGCTTTCTTTCTCGTGGCGCGCTGTTCCTTGTAGTTTGCAACAGTAGCGGCTTCGTTCTTGATAAGCTCCCCAAGTTGGTGTAGCTTCTCACGGTCTGACAGGCTATCGTCCATGCCGAACTTCCATGCATTTTTTGCTGCTTCTTCTGCTGTAGTAGATTTTTTGAAATACTGTTCGGCCTTGTTTTCCTGCTCGTTCATGGCTGTTTCTCCCTCATTATTTTTACTCATTGTATACTATTCGTTTTGGATAGTCAACAAAGAATACTATCTGTTTTAGATATTAAGGAAGTTATCTATTTCGGAGAATTTCTTTACTTTTTTGCATTTGACAATATCTGAATTGGATAGTAGGATGATATCCGAAACAGATACCACAATAAAAAGAGTGTTAAGGAGGTAAATTATGGAACTGACTATCAAAGGAAAGAAAGCTATCGATGTTTTTGAGGGTGATTTGCAATTCTTTTGCGAACTCCTCGATGAATCAGGCTATAGCGTTAAGCACGATGACAAATATGAGCTTTTGTGGGAAGACTTGCGTACCTCGTTGAATGTTATTGCAGACGAAAGAAAATGCTCTGGTCTCATCCTGTATGCCTTGGTTGATTAGTAGTGTTGCTTCGCTGCGCGTGCAGGACCCGCCCAAACGTTTGAATTCAGTGAGCAGCGCGCAAGCGCTGTTCGCTGAATTCAGACGTGCGCAGGGGGAAAGCTTAGCCTTCCGTTGAGCTGCGCACCATGCGCGGGGGGGGCAGCCCCCCGCCGCAGGCACTAAGTTTTTCGCTATTCTCATCCCTGCCGTTGCAGTTGCGGGTGCTGGACGTCGCAGCGTCTTACTTGACTAAGTATCACTTTTCACTCACGTTGGAGGGCAGCAGTTGGGACACTTATTTCACCCGTACTAATAGGTGAAATAAGTGGTATTTTTACCATTTGGGAGGAACACCATTTGGAATATTACAGATTCAAAGAGAAGAACGGATGTGTGTATACGATTGACTGGTTTACGCTTGAATTCCATTTGCTGCTTTCTCTTGCACAGTGGGAAGAGTTGGAAGAAGCTGTCAAGAGTTTAGGTGAAAAGTCCAAAGATTACTCGTTTAAGTCCGGAACGAAACTGAAAGGAAAATATCATCATTACCGCGCCTATCAAATTGGCGGGTTACACGTTCAATTTTATGAAGATGCGCCGTTTTTCGATTTGAATTTTAATCCAAATACAGTGCATCTTGCTAACGACGATACAGCGGTAAAATGCTTGCAGTGGTTATTGTCTTATTTGCGCGCTTCTGTTGCGCTTTACAATGTCCGTATCCGCAGAGTTGATTATACTTTTGATGTTCCCTGCAAATACGACAGCCTTTATGTTTATTCCCGCAAAAATGAATCGCATTACAAAAGCACCCGCTATTATGGCGATGCAAAATGCACGGGGCGGCTGCGCGTCTATGATAAGACGTTGGAGCGGTTGCAGAAAGCAAAAATAGAGCTTGACAAGCAGATAACGCGCTGTGAATGGATACAGCGCAATGAAAAGTCTTTTACTTATGACAGTATTGGTATTATGGATTTCTCTGGCCTTTCGGGGGCTGTGTCGATTCTTTCTCTTGTTCCCCCTGAGAACCTTAATGAAGCAATGCGTAGATTGAATCCTAAGACCCGCAAAAAGGTGAGGGAGAAATGCTTCAAACCGTTAGATATTGATACTTCGCTTTTTGAGCGGCTTATGGACGAGTTCACAGAAGAATATGCTCTTGCCGATCTGCGGCTTGTAGCGCTCCAAAATAGGGCTGATAGTGCCTTTGTTTGGAGTGACGGTCAAGACTTCGATGAAGATGTTCCGGAAGAAGATTTGATTCTTTCTGATGAAGATATGGAGACCGAATGACGTTAGGACAATGGATACCGCAGTATTTGCGGTCTTATAAATTGAATACCATACGGCCAGATTCATATTACACGCTTGAGCTTGTAGTCAGCAAGATACCCGATTCCCTGCGGGCAATGGAGCTTTGCGACATTAAGCCGATGCACTTGCAGGAGTTTGTCAATGCGTTTGGCTGCACCGCTTCAAAATCATACATGGACAAAATGCACGTCATGCTCAACGGTCTGTTTACTGCTGCGGTGGACAATGAGCTGTGTGAAAAGAATCCTGCTGTACGGCTCAAGTATCCGCGAATCAAAGAGCAGCCCCGTGAGACGTTCACCAAAGAAGAGGTAAAAAAGATTCTGGCCTTTGCGATGGTCTATGACAAGCAGCGTATCGGCGTTGCTGTTATGACGCTGCTGCTTACTGGCCTGCGTCGTGGTGAACTGCTGGGACTGAAAGAGACGGATATCACGGACAACACGTTGAGCGTCAACCGTGCCGTATATCTTGAAAATCACAAGGCGTGTGTAATTGAGCATGAAGCAAAAACCGAAAGCAGCTTGCGCACAGTGCCGCTGCTCCCTGAGCTTTCCTATCGGCTGCACCATCTGCCGCACAAAGGCGAGTTCCTTTTCAGTACGAAAAGCGGTACACTGCTGCACCCTCGGAACTTTACCCGCGACTATGATGCGTTCTTTGTGCAGCTACGGGAAGCTGAACCATCCGTGCGCCGTCTTTCCCCGCACTGCTGCCGCCATACCTTTGCCACCCTGACAAGGGAATCCGGTGCAGATATTCGTGTCGTACAGGAGCTTTTGGGGCATACGGACATTAAGACAACGGCGCGATACTCACACGCCTATCTGAATGAAATGGACGCTGCCGTCAAAAAACTGCATGATGCAATTTTGTTGCAAAAGTAGTAGTTTCTCTCTTGACCCTCCCGCTTGACGTGCATGGGGTCACAGGTTCGAGTCCTGTACCGCGCACCAGAAAAAACCTTGAAGCTTCAGTGGCTTCAAGGTTTTTTGTTGCCCTGAGGTGCCATTTACCCTTTATCGTACCCTTTATAAATTGAGAACATTTGTAATGAAGCCTTCCATACGCTGCGCGCTGACCGAGCGCATATCGTCTGTGAAATGACCGTAGACGTCAAGGGTAAAGGCGGCAGTCGCATGACCGAGATTGCTCTGCACGGTTTTGATGTCATCACCGGCGCGGATGCAGTTCGCGGCGTAAGTATGGCGAAGGTCGTGTATCCTTGCGTCGGGAAGGCCGATGCGTTTCACGATACGCTTGAAGCAGTCGGAGATCGCACGGTAGGAGACATAGCGTCCAAACTCATTGGTGAACACCAAGCCGCTGTCCTCCCACGCCGGACCTGCCATCAGACGATGTTTGGCCTGCTGCACTTTCTGTGCTTGCAGCAGCTTCATCACATACGGCGCGGGTGTGATGGTGCGGCTCTTGTTGTTTTTCGGTGGGGAGAAGTAATAGGTCCCGCCCTTTCGCTGACTTCTGCGAAGCTGCTTATTGACGAGAATCGTACCCTTTTCAAAATCCACGCAATCCCACATCAATCCGAGCAGCTCACCTTCGCGCAAGCCGGTGAAGAGATCGACGGTGAGCGGAATTTCATACTTGCTGCCTTTCAAGAGATTCAAAAGCTGAGCGGTCTGTTGGTCGGTCAGCGGATGGATCTCTTTTTTGACGATTTTGGACAGAACACACGCGGTCGTCGGATTGTAGCGGATGTAGTTGAGAAGGACGGCTTGTTGGAGCGCTTTGTGCAGCACACCGTGGATGTTCTTGATGGTTTTAGCACTTAGGGCAGGTTGTCCGTCGTGTTCCTGTGAGAGCGAGTTATAAAGGCGCTGGATCGTGTGAGCTTTTAGCATTTCAAGCGGGATATTGCCGAGCGCAGGCCGCAGATAAAGCTTAGCCTGCCGTTCGTAGAGATACGTTGTGGAATCCTTGACGCCGATCTGATAGTCTTTCAGCCAAATATCAAGCCATTCGTTCACGGTCATCTTGCAAGGCTCCTGATATGTTCCGCTGTCGATCTCCGCGGTGATTGCGGTAAGCTTTTGCCTTACCTCCTTCTGCGTTTTGCCATAAACGGATTTTTGAATCTGTTTTCCCGTTCCGGGATCAATGCCGAGGGTATAGCGTGCCTCCCAGCGTCCATCAGGGCGCTGACGGATCGTGCCGCCGCCCTTGGCTCCTTTTGCCATTCGTGTTGCCAATGTTTCCTCCATTTCTTCTGAAATCATAAAACGGCCAGTCAGTCCGTTGTTTTATCGCTGTTTGTCACTATCGAGCCATGCGACAAAGTCTTCGAGCGGCAGCTTGCCTGCTACGCAGGCGTCGCGTTTTTCCCGCGCCTCTGCCGCCCATTTGTCAAACTCCTCGCGTGTCATCAGACCGTAGCGGATGCGGGCGTTGTGCGCCTTGTAGGAGCGCGTAAACTCCCTCGCGGCAGGATTCTTCATTTGCCTGCTCTGATACTGCACGACGGCTCCCATTTGGCGGCAGGTCTTTTCCGAGCCTTCCATCAACCGTGTGCAGTAGTCCTGCGTGATGTTGCCGGTCACAACAAAGTATCTGCCGCAGTTTTTGCACTTGTGGATCGGGAGCGGCAGGCGGAGACAATAGGCTTTCAGGTAGTTGTAGAGGTCTCGCACGGTGTTGGGATAGAGCACCTCGCGCAGTGCTGTCCTGATGCCACGCTCGCGCAGCAGCTCCACGCTGTAATGGTAGGCGCTGTCATACGCCGGACCGTCCAGCATGACCTCCTCGGTGGCAAGCTCGCCGTACCTCATATCGTCGAAGCGGAGCAACGCATCGTAGTGCGCCTCGCGGTATCTCTCTGCCGTGGAGTAGTCCGGCTGATAGCGGCCGTCTAGGCATCGTTCGATCAGCGCCTTTGCATCGCTGACGATGGCTTCAAAATCGTTGGCGAATGAAAGGACAATCGCTGCGTCAGCATCCTGACCGTGCGCGTATGCGGATTCCAGCTCGCTCAGCTCCTTTGCGAGCAGCCCAAAGAACGGATGCACTTTGCAAAGCGGCAGTGACAGCTCCAGCAGCTTCCTCCATGCGGCCTCGTCCTTTTTCGCTTGTACCAGCTTATTGATCTCAGATAATACGCAATAGGCCTCGTAAAAGTCCGCATCGTAAAGGTCAATGAGACATTGGCCGAGATCCTGCGTTTGATCGAGATAGGTCATGCGGCTTCCCAGCGTCTTGTCATATAGTGCAAAGCATTCTTTTCGTTCCGGGGTGATGTAATACCGGAATTCCATTTTCGAGGAGGTCACACATGAACAACAACTATGAAAATCTTCCCGCGGTGCTGAATGCCAATCAGCTCGCGGCGGCGCTGGGCATCTCGCGTGCGGGAGCGTATCAGCTCCTCAACACGGGGACCTTTCCCACGCTGCGCATTGGCAAGCGGCTGCTTGTGCCGAAGGACAAGCTCATTGAATGGATCGAGCAGAACACCGGAGGTGGCCATGTGGGAGGATAAAGAAACGACTGCCCCGATTCCATCTGTTGCACCAGATGGGGAGCAGCCGTCTGCGCTTGCACGCACAGTCAGTATAACAGAGATTGAAGAAACGCACAAGCAGTTTGGAAAGATCCAGATCATGACCATGCCGGAGCTGATGGAAACGCGCTTTCGCGTCCGCCCGGCGGTCATCGACGGGCTGCTGACGGCGGGGACGTACCTCCTCGCCGGTGCGCCGAAGATCGGCAAGTCCTTTCTCGTCTTGCAGATGGCCTATCAGGTGAGCATGGGAGCGCCCTTCCTTGGCTTTTCTTCCCGGCAGGGTACGGTTTTGTATCTTGCCTTAGAGGATACCTGTGAGCGATTGCAGAAGCGTCTGGCACAGATGACGGAGCAGGACAGTGAGCACTTGATCCTCTCCGTCTTTTCCGAAACACTGGACGAAGGCTTGACGGAACGGTTGAGCGACTTTTGGAGTGAGCACACGGACACGGTGCTCATCATCATTGACACGTTACAGCGGGTACGTGGACGAACGCCGGATAACGGAAGCTATGCCGCCGATTATGACACACTGGCAAGGCTGAAGGAGTTTTCCGACACCTACGGCGTCACCGTGCTGGTCGTTCACCATACGCGCAAGGAGGGGGCAGAGGACGTGTTCAACATGATCTCCGGCACCAATGGCTTGATGGGCGCGGCAGACGGCGCGCTGCTCCTACATAAAGATAAGCGCACAGCCTCGGACGCTGAACGCGCAGCAGGATACGCTGCTGCGGAAATACGACATTCGCTATGTTGCCCAGCGCACAAGAGAGGGCAAGAGCCTTTCGCTGCGGTGGGACGGTGTACGGTAATGTACGGTATGTACGGTAAAAATGGGAGTGGGGGTATCCCCTCAAAATACCGTACATTATCGGACATACCGTACACCGGCAGGGTCATTTTCCGTGCCGTGAGGCAGCGGGAAATGACCGCTTGAGGGAGTCCAGAGGGAACGGCTGGCACACGGATTTTGGCACAAAGTCTAGTGTGTTATACCCATCACGACGGGGGACGGGAAAACTGCGCGGGGACGCCGCTCCCCGCGCAGCTTTGACCGGGCCGAAAAAGAAGGACGACAGATGACGGTATCGTCATCTGTCGGGCGCACTTTTTCAGAAAGTCGTGATGGGGATTCTCCGCTCCCTCGTCCCCAAATACGACAAAGGAGGAACAGTGATGGCGTATGCCATATTACGATTTGCCAAGCATAAGGGCGGCGCGTCCAAGGCGCTGAGCGCCCACCACGAGCGGACAAAAGAAGTTTACGCCAGCAATCCGGATATCGACGCGGAACGCACGAAGCAGAATTTCCATCTGGTCACACCTCGTTGGAGTTACGAGCAGGAGATCCGGCACCGCATCAGGATGGCGGGCTGCCGCGTGCGGAAAGACAGCGTAAAATTTGTAGACACGCTGGTGACGGTCAGTCCTGAGTTTGCAAGGGTGCATGAAGCAGAAATGCCGGAATACTTCACGAGGGCATTCGATTTCCTGAAAGAGCGCGTGGGCGAAGAAAACATCATTTCTGCCGTGGTACACATGGATGAAAAGACGCCGCACCTGCACCTGTGCTTCGTGCCGCTGACGAAGGACAAGCGGCTGTCCGCAAAAGAAATTCTCGGCAACAAGAAAAGTATGATCCGTTGGCAGGACGACTTTTACGCCTGCATGGCGGAACGGTGGCCGGAGCTGGAGCGCGGCACACCTGCCGTTGAAACGAAGCGCAGGCACCTGACGCCGCAATGGTACAAGAAAGTGACCGCGATGGACGCCAAGCTGGAGGAGATAGAAACGGCTTTGAACGGCATCAATGTGCTGAATGCGGGCAAAAAGCGCGAGGAGGCCGTTGCGCTGCTGGCGCAGCTCTTGCTGGAGGTAGAGTCCTTTCAGGCAGAAATTCAGCAGATGCAGGCGGCCGTAACGAATTCGCTCTCCATGCAGCGATGCAGCGCCGAAGAAAACGAAGCGCTAAAGGATGAGCTGACCGCCGAGCGACGCAAGAGCGCCGAGCAGCGCGCAAAGCTCACGGTGCTGGAGACGCGCTACAAGCGGGCGGAAAAGCTGCTAGACGGAGTGCCGAAAGAACTGCTAAAACAGCAAATGGATAGTCGGCAGGAACGATAGATATTCGATATTCCAATGGTTTGCCTGATTGTCTCCACTAATATGAAGTTAATATAGCAGTAGGAGTGCGATACCATTGCAAATACAATGTGATACTGACAAATGTTTCCATTCGCATATCAATGCTCCCCACTTTAATTACACGCCACATCCATGATTTCAATATGCAGCAATCAATCCATCGGAAAGTTTGGGCGCTGCTTTAAGATGTCCTGACAATAGTTCTGACAGTGCTTGATAAATTGTATTGCCATCAGACTCAGCTGCTTGCCGCGTTTTGTGGCTATGTTGATGTCATATGCAGAGGAGATGTAATCTTCGAAAAAAATATAGCGGGTATCTGGATGGGGCAAGTTTTTAGACAACGAGCTGATTAAAAAAGAAGCTCCTCTCTTCTCACCTGCAAAAGAAACCAATGTGCTCCCTTCACGGCAGGGGAAAATATCAGGCACCTTTCCATACTCAGCAAATTTTGTCTGCAGATATGCGTAGTCATTGTAAGTTTCCGGCGCAGAAACGGCAATTTTGATTCCAGACAAGTCGGAAACCTCAATAAACCGCTTAGAGGGCGATACCATGTCTTTGGGAATCAGGAAACAACGGTAGTTGCGAAAAAGGTGAATATAATTCAGATTTTCGTTCTTCTTAGAATTGCTGCAGAATGCCAAGTCATAATCGCCATCAAGCAGCATTTCTTCAATCTCCATATCATTAGAGCAGCCATAGCAAAACTGGCATTCAGGTCTTTTCTCAATGAAATCAAAGATTAGATTCTGCGGGATGCAGAGAAAAAAGCCAAACGGGAAAAGAATATTTAACTTATTACAGTCCGTGACATTACATTTTTTCAAAATCGAATAGGACGACTCTACGATTTGCTTCATTTCTGGCAAGATGCGTTCTCCGTCGTGGGAAAGTGTAATGCCGGAAGATGTTCGTAAAAACAGTTGAACACCTAGTTCGTTTTCAAGACTTTGAATAGCACGGCTAAGTCCCTGCTTAGAAAAAAACATCTTTTGCGCTGCTTTTGAGATACTGCCCTCCTCAACTAACCTCAAAAAAGTTTCGCACTGTTTTATGTTCATCGGCATCCTCCTATGTTCTATCTCAGCTTATACTTGTTATAGGCTGTTTTGCAGAAAGAGCAAAAGCCTTCGATAACCTCAAGTTTTTTGGCTATTATATCATTCTCTGCACATTTTCGTGTCATTTTTTTGTTGACAAATGTCATATTTTTGATGCTGTGCGGTGCCAAGTTATTGTGCTAAACTGCAGTTACTGGGCACATAGTTTGGCAAAAACACCGCAAATATCGATGGACACCTATTTCGTGCGCAGAAAAAATAGAAGAGGAAGTGCTTTTATGTCTGAACAAGCTATCCTGTACGAGCAAGTAGACAGTATTGCCAAAATTTGGATGAACCGTCCCAATCAGGGCAATCGTATCAGCCGCAAACTTTTTTTGGAGTTGGATTCAGCAATGACTAAAGCAATCGCTGACCCATCTGTTCGGGTTATCATCATTTCGGCAAAGGGGGAAAACTTCTGTTGCGGCTTTGATGTTGGTGATCCCGATGCAAGTCTGAACAACAATGATGCCTGTGATGTCACATGGGAGTACCGCCGTGACAATACTCAGGAAGAGATTGATCTCTGGATGAAACTGTACACCTCAAAAAAACCCGTTATCGGCGCAATCAAGGGGCGTGTGTTGGGAGGCGGCTATTTCATGGCTATGATGTTCGACTGCATTGTAGCTGCTGACAATACGGTTATGGATAATGGAGAGTTTGCATTAGGGATGTCTTACACAGATTATGTCCCGTTTGATCTTTGGAAAATCCCCATGAATATTGCCAAGGAAAAATTGCTCACGGGTTATCCCATCACCGCAAAAGAGGGCTTCCGTTTGGGCCTGTTTAATCGAGTGGTCAGTGTCGATCAGCTTGACGAGACCGCCATGACACTTGCTCGCCGCATGCTTCGGCTATCTCCATATACCCTGAATATCCATAAGGAACTATGCAATATGGCATACGATCTGCAAGGTATTCGGAATATCGTCCCCTATGCAAAGGAAACCTTCAATATTGGAATGGAGTTGCCTGGTACCAAGGAAAATCAGGAAATGTGGGACTATGCTCGCTCCAATCCCCCGGGCGCACTTGTTGACCTGTTTGAAGAAAAACTTGCCGCCTTACGCAAAGAAGAAATCCAAGAACTCCCCCATTTAGACGATCTGCACTGACTCTCGACCAACGGAATCAAAATAGATTGAAGGGAGAACCATTAATGTCGACGCAAACTTTAATTATAATTGTTATGGCGGTTTACCTCGCCGGAATGATAGGTATTGGTCTGTATGGTCGCAAGTTTGCCGCAACATTTAACGACTCCATTACTGCGGCCAAGCAGTCTACAACTATAATGATTATCGGTGGAGCCGTCGGCGCGCACATTGGAAGCGGCTTTGTAGTAGGTGGCGCAGAGAGCGGCGCCATCTACGGAATAGCTGGTGCATGGTACGGCATCGGTTGTGGTATCTCATGGTTGTTAGTCGGTGTGTTAGTTGCCAAGTTTTTTTATCGCAACAGATATCTTTCCCTGTCGGATTATTTCAAAACTCGCTACAATGACAAGTCTACCCGTTTGATTTACAGCATTTCAACGCCACTTAGCTATGTTGCAATGTTTGCAGGGCAAATTCTTGCGGGCAAAGCGATCTTCCAAGCCTTCGGAATTGACGGCAATCTAAGCATAATTATTACCGCTTTAGTCGTTCTGTTTTACGCTTCCATCTCTGGTTTGTGGGGCGCTTACATGACCTCTGTTATCCAGGTTGCCGTAATTGTAGCTGGTCTGATTTTTGCGCTGATTTCCATGATTATTGATGGAGGATTTGCTGCTATTCAGGCAACTCTGCCCGCCACATATTTTGATCCTGTTCCTTTTAGCGCCGAAACGCTGGTCAGCCTGACAATCCCAACTATTCTCGCCGCGCTCTTTGACCAAACTGCTTTCCAGCGCACTGCTTCTGCCAAAAGCGAAAAAGCTGCGGTCCGTGGGCATATTTACGGAGGTCTTCTGCTAATTGTTATGGCAATCATTCCTCCTTTGCTGGGCATGTATGGCATCGCATTGTTCCCCAATGTCGACCCCGCCAGTGTCTTCATTGATTTGATTTTTTATCGCTTCTCTCCTATCTTTGGTGCATTTTTAGTTGCTGCTATTGTTTCGGCCATCATGTCCACCTGTGATGGTGCCTTCATTGGCATTGCCACTAATATCATTCATGACATTTATCAAGACATGATAAACCCCGATGCCAGTGAAAAGCAGCTTAAGGTTATGCAGAATATCCTGAATGTAATTGTCTGCATTGTCAGCATTGGTGTCGCTTTGATGTTTAACAACATTCTCAGCCTTCTTTCTATGGCATACACAATTCTCACCTCTGGTTGTCTCGTCCCCTTTGTCGGTGGTCTGCTTTGGAAGCGGGGAACCGCCAAAGGTGCTTTGGCATCCGCTATCGCTGGCATTGTGTGCGCACTGTTAATCAGCTTTGGTTTCTTCACACCGCCCTATTCCAGCGTGTTCCCCGTCCTACCTGCCGTGATCGTTTACTTTGCGGTCAGCCTGCTCACGCAGGGCAAGCAGGCTGAAGCCGCGTGATATCATCTCTCTTATAATCTCACAGCAGAACAGGGGCCGGTAAGATTTTTTCTTACTGGCTCTTGTTCCGTTGAGATTGAATTCTCCATTTGGTCGTAGTCTGTCGGTCGAGAGAATAACTCCTGCCACTGTATTTCCAACAATCATAATTATAACGCTCTATAACTATTGTTGAGGGGTATTCTATACGGCTTTCCTAATGATAGCACACAGAGGTCCAACTCTGTTTCAAAGACGATTGTCCTTGGCTAAGGATTGGAAAAAAGGTAAGCTATAGTTATTAGAAACTCTACCATGCCACCTTATCAGAAGTCAACGCTTTTGCATTTTATGCACTATTTCATCTTGTATTGCCGGGCAGCCTCTTATTTATTACAACGAATAGTCATCCGAAAATCATTGCTTTTGAACCTTATCTTCTCTATGTCAAAAATACTCCTACTCTCAAAAAAGCCCTCTTTTCTGCCCTTTGGCAAAAAAGAGGGCTTCCTCCGGTATCTCAAGAACGATTCCAATCAAGCGGCGATCCTAATGATCTGACTCGAGTCCGGCGCCGCACATCGTGATAAGGCAGTCCGATGTTTTTCCGTACAGACTGCAAAGCTCTTCATATGCCGCGCAATTTGCCGCTGTGGTATGCTTACAGCAAATGCCGCGGCAGGCTATTGTGGAATGCGCTTGCTGTTGTTGGTGCGGTGGACATACATCTTGCCGCCGCAATCGGCGCAATAAAGCAAGCCTGTGAGGGGAGCTGCTTCGCCCCAGCCGTCCGGGTAGCGTC
>ERZ857840.3458-NODE-3458-length-13371-cov-9.485957_pt1 | contig 13371 bp, 12 predicted proteins | sample MGYA00519760_ERZ857840 | MGnify/ENA primary metagenome ERZ857840 (study PRJEB31778, sample SAMEA3449371) | human gut metagenome | biome: human gut; feature: human-associated habitat; material: faeces | place: United Kingdom | collected 2010/2012 ... | reverse complement strand
TGGGAGAAACGCGCTTTCGGAAGGATTATTGCAAATGGGCGGAAAAAAAGGGATACCGCAATTGCGAACGTATGGCAGCGCTCATCTTTGCCACAGCTCAAAACGGTATCCCTGTGCTTCCCAATGCACCATCCACGCAGATCGTCATTACGGAAGCGATACGAGTCCTCCACACAGTGGAGGCGTCCCGTGACGCTATTTTAACACAGATGCAAGCTCTCGCCAAGACTCTGCCGGAATATTCTCTCGTGCGCGAAATGCCCTGCATCGGGGACACGCTGGCTCCGCGCCTGATCGCGGAGATCGGAGATGTCCGACGCTTTCACAGCAAGCGGGCTCTCATCGCATACGCCGGCATCGATGCGCCGCCGTACCAGTCCGGCAAATTCTGCGCGAATAACCGGCATATCTCCAAGCGGGGAAATCGCTATCTGCGTAAGACCGGGTACGAAGTCATGCAGAGCTATGTGATGCACAAACCGGCAAACGATCCGATTTTTACATTCATTGAGAAAAAACGCGGTGAAGGGAAAAGCGGTAAACTCGCTATGGTGGCGGGCCTGAATAAGTTCCTCCGAGTCTATTATGGCAAGGTCACAGAGCTCTACCGCAGCTTGCCGGCAATAGAATGAGCTGAGATCCCCAATACTTTATTTGAGGCGGCCAAGCGTTCCGTTTTGCCGCCTCTGCTTTGCTATGCTCTTTTTCTGCCGATAACTTTTCTTTGAATTAGGGCTTGACTTTTTAGCAGGTTTACAGAAATTCAACTCCATGAATCAAATGTAATGAACACGATGTCTGGTAATAAGTAATTCTTGACTGCTTGCAAAAATAGTAAAGTTTCGATATGGTAATTTCAGCGAAACTGTGTCTCCGCCCCCTGAACCTTGCCAGTCAGCGGGCTACGAAAGCAACCGGCGCTGATCCGCATCTGGAAAAAGTCTACAAAAACAGTGCTCCGTTCTCCTAAGTGAAAAGTCGGCGGCCCAAATCTGCTTAGGGTGCCAAAAGGATCCAAAATTTGTCGCCTTGGTTCCTTTTTTATTAGGTTGAATATGAATCGATCTCTTTGATTCTTTTCTTTTGTAGATACGATTCAATAACCACTATATTTGCAGCACGAACTTGGGAAGTGCCTTCCGGTTCCCGTTCCATTTTGTAACTGCCGTACATACAGATGTGACGCAACAGAACGGTCCCTGCTGAAGTTTCAGAAGTGTTCCATGCCAAGTAGACTGAACAAAATCGTATCTCCAGGATTCCAGAAATGGGATCCTGCTTTTTTTGGTCATCTCCAATCGGCTGCAGTCTTGAAAGCGATGGTAAATGGAAGATTAAAAAAGCGAAAAAATTCCTGGACATTCCAAATGCTGCAATGAAAAGCGCACTGAATGATTGCTCAGAAACAACCACTTTGAATTTGAACCTGTTTGGTTGATGGCTGACAAAAGACCTTTCCTAATATTTGAGTCTCCATTGCAACGTTATCGAAGTCCCTGTTGTAACCCTCGTCTCAATTTGGTATATTGTAAACACACAAAGGTGACAGGCACATGGAGCAGAATGTCCAGACAGGAGGAGCCGTTCTTTGGACAGCCGCTCATCGGATCAGTAGCCCGGAATTCCTTGGCGCACATTTAGCGCACAACATCGTATTCCAGCAGCTCACAATACACGATGAACTCCCACGCTATGGATCTGATTTCCTTGGAAATACGCCGGTTTTGCACTAAAATGTGCGATAATCATTCCAAGTACCCCCTCTCATAACCCGGAGGTCATGTGTTCGAGTCACACCACCAGCTCCAAAAAAGCATCGAAAGCCGAAGCTTTCGATGCTTTTTTTACTGCAAAAATTGTGTGCATGCGAGAAGGTATATGCCGATACCCACAATAACAACAAGATCTACGAGCGTGATGACGGCAGCAACAAGCAAGTGTCTGCTTGAGAGTGCGTCCGCTCCATCACGGTCGGTGCCAGAGCGGCGCATTTTCTTCCGTGCGCGTCACAGCGTTCTCCCGCTCGCGCGGCGCGAGGTATCGCGGATGATATAGTACGTCATCACCAGCAGGAGCGGAAAAAAGGCGAGGCCAAGCAGCTGCGTCAGTTCGAACCGAAGCGCCTCGGGGAGCGGGAGGGAAATCACTTCAAAATACGCCAGCAGATGATAGAGAAACAGCCCGAGCGATAAAGCGTAGGCACCGAGACGGAAGGTCTGTCCACGGATCTCCTGCCAGGTAAAGCGGACGGTATTGTAGTCGAGCAGAATCAGCAGGAAGGGCATGGCGGCGCCAAGAAGAGGAGAGAGTGCCGGGTCATTTGTTGTAAAGCTGCAAAGCGTGAGTGCACTGGCGGCGAGCGACAAAAGCACGTTGATCGCGGCTTGCACTGCGCTGCGCCGGTCCTTTTTCGGGCGAGTCATGCCCAGCGATCGATACTCTGCATCGGAATAGTTCCGGCGATGCAGACCGCGTCGTTCCCTTTTCTGTTTCCACAGCGCCACAACCTCATACACGAACAGAAGGAAGCTAACGGCGAAGAGGAAACTGTAGATCATCCGCTGCGTCAAAAGTGACAGGGCAAGAAAGACGACGGCGTTGCCCGCGAATATGATGGCCGAGGAGGGGCGAGGCTTCAAGGGGTCAGAAGGCGGGGAAAGTCTTGAACGCATACGCTTTGCTCCTTTCTGCATATCGTGAATGAATTAACAGTGCGCTCTTGCTGCAAAAGCAGGAGAAAATCCTGTACCTGAAGGAAATGGCTCTGATCTCAAATTACCCTATTTGGTTTATTATACAATATCTGCTCGCGTTTGTAAACGGAAGCCTCAAAAGTCGGCTGACAGCTTACTTTTCGTCAGTTTTGCTAAATAACTTTCAGCTTTTTCTGCTGGACAAGTGCAAAAGAACGTAGTATCCTATAAAAAATAGCCGAGTAAACCAGACGAGGTATCACACAAACTGGTCAAACACAACAAAATAAGGAGGAACACGCATGGCATACCGGGAAAGCTACGCAGGCAGGATCAACCGCAAGCTGAACAAGAAGCTTCACGTCGTCGAGGTGGCGTCCGGCCGGCAGAAGGCCGACCTTGTGCTCAAGAATGCGACGTATGTAAATGTATTCTGCAATGAGCTCAGTCACGGCGACATTGCCGTAGCCGAGGGGCTCATCGCGGGCATGGGCGAGCATTACGAGGGCGCACTCGAGGTCGACATGGGCGGCAAGCTCGTGCTGCCCGGCTTTGTCGACGCGCACATCCACCTGGAGAGTTCGCTCGTCTCCCCCAAGGAGTTTGCCAACGCCGTCATTCCGCACGGAACGACCACCGTCATCACCGACCCGCACGAGATCGCAAACGTCATGGGAACGGACGGCATCGAATACATGCTGCAAGCCACCGAGGATCTTCCCGTAGACGTGCGCCTCATGCTGCCCTCCTGCGTGCCCGCGACGCCGCTCGACGAATCCGGCGCGGTGCTCGACTACCGCGCGATCGACTCCTTCTACGAGCACAACCGCGTTGAGGGTCTTGCCGAGATGATGAACTACGTCGGCGTTGCGAACGCCGACGAGCAGGTGCTGGAAAAGATCGTCGCCGCGCAGGCGCACCACAAGAAGATCGATGGCCACGCGCCGGGGCTTGCGGGCAACGACTTAAACGCCTACATCGCAGCGGGCGTCTATTCCGACCACGAATGCAGCAGCGTCGAGGACGCCATCGCCAAGCTTGAGCGCGGACAGTACATCATGATCCGCGAGGGCACGGCCGCGCGCAACCTTGACGCGCTCCTCCCGCTGCTCACACCGCAGTACTACACCTACTGCATGTTCTGCACCGACGACAAGCACCCCAACGACCTCCTTGAGAAAGGCCACATCGACTACATCGTGCGCCGCGCCATCAAGGCGGGCGTCGACCCGATCATCGCCGTCAAATGCGCGAGCCACCACGCCGCGCGCTACTTTCTGCTCAACAACCGCGGCGCGATCGCGCCGGGCTTTCTCGCGGATTTTGTCATCATCGACAACTTTGACGATTTCAACATTCTTGAGGTCTATAAAAAAGGCAAGCTCATGTTCGACGGCAAGACCGTCACGCCTTTCGAAGCACCCGAGATCGACCCGCACCTCGTCAAGCGCTCGCATGAGACGTTCCACGTCGCTCACCTTGAGGCGAAGGACTTCATCGAAGGCCGTCCGCGCGCCGTGCTCGGTATGGTACCGGGCGAGATCGTCACGACTGACGCGGGCTACGCTGAAAAGATCAGTGTTGAGGACGATATTCTGAAGATCGCCGTCATCGAACGCCACAAGAACACGCACCACATCGGCATCGGCTACATCAAGGGCTACGGGCTCACCTCCGGCGCGGTAGCGACCTCCATCTCGCACGACAGCCACAACATCATCGTCGTCGGCACAAACGAGGAGGACATGGCCGCGGCGGTCAACCGCGTGGTCGCGCTTGGCGGCGGCATCGTCGTGATGGACGGCGGCAAGGTGCTCGGCGAGGTGCAGCTCCAGATCGCTGGCATCATGAGTGAAGCGCCGCTCATCGAAGTCAACGAGGCGCTGGAAAATGCCAAGGAGCAGGCCTTCAAGCTGGGCGTTTCGCGCGGGGTCGATCCATTTATGACGCTCTCGTTCATGGCGCTCACCGTCATTCCGACGCTGCGCCTCACCACGCGCGGCGTGTTCGACGTCATCAACCAGCGCTACGTGTGATGCTCGCAGCAGAAAGCGTTCCGGTGCAATACAACGAACCAGACAAAATAATCGCCCCGCCGTATGATTTGGTGCATACGGCGGGGCATTGCTATGGAAGCGTGTTCTTTCATTCTGAAAAAGGCCGATCCGTTCGGTAAAGCGGAAGCTCCTTTAAGGGCGGTCAGTTTCTTTCTGATGCTTTATTATTATGATCAAACGTGATAGTCCTCCAACAATCAGCGAGCCAATGGCAAGTTCAATCGCCATCAAAGCCCAAAGCATTACAGTTCCATCGACTCCGTGATCCGCAAGGTGGTTGGTCCAAAACCATACAACAGCCGATGTCAGCGCGAAAATGCCCGATAAAACGTATCCTCTTTTCCATTTCAGAAACATTGATCTAATCATTGCTCCAGTCAAAAACGGTAAAACAAAAAGTATAAAGACCGTACTGTTCATCTCGCCACGCTCCTTTCGTCAGCTTTCGATTTGTTCTATTAAGGTTATCACGAAAGTGCAAGGAATGCTACCATTTCTGCCAAAAATGCCCGGGGCAGTTCGCCCGATTGCTCTTGCCGGCAATCATGAAAGCCGCGTAAACCTTACTCTCATCATTGCTGCGCAAAATTTTGCTTGCAAATGGGACGGCTATCGCATATAATAGCTCTTGCACCTGCCGGTGTGATGGAATTGGTAGACGTAGCGGACTCAAAAGCCAGTAAGTCTGGCAGTATGAAATCTGATAAAAACCTTGATTTTTCAAGGCTTCCCAGTTACAATAAAATATGGCTTTTGTAGTGAGTTCTCTCCTTGTTCTCTCCTATGAGGATTTTAGGGAGCTTCTCGATAAAATGTGCCGGTGTGATGGAATGGTAGACGTAGCGGATTCAAAATCCGCCGGGGGCGACTCCGTGTGGGTTCGAGTCCCACCACCGGCACCATCCTCTGAAACGCTTGATACCTCAGCATTTGAGGCATCAAGCGTTTTTCCTTTTCTCCAACAAGAAGCATCCATTTCGCTCTGTTTTTTCACAGTTCTCTCCGCAGTTCTCTCCACAATCCTCTTTCAAACGCTTGTGCTGATGCCTGGTTCAATGATAACAACATTGCTCATCTTCGATGCTGAAGTGTTTTTTGACGATGTGTCCAGATGTGCGTAGATATTTGCGGTCGTGTTATAGCTGCTGTGTCCAAGCCACTCCTGTATATCCTTCATTGGCACGCCATTTTTTAGCAGCAGCGAAGCGCAGGTATGTCTCAAGTCGTGAAAACGAATATTGCGCAAGTGATTTTTCCTCAAGACGAGCTTGAAATGCTGTGTTACATAGTTCGGCTGATAGGGTTCTCCCATATCGTTTACAAAGATATACTCGCTTTCTGTATAGCAATTTCCACACAACTTCCGACAGCATTCCTGCCGTACTTTCATACGCAACAAAAGGTCGCGGTATTGCGGAACCAATGGCATTGAGCGGCAGCTTGACTGATTTTTTGTACGATCCTTTTCGACTGTGATGGTCGTACCATCGCACATACACTGAACAACTGTATGGTCAATCGTAATCAGATTGTTTTCAAAGTCGATTGCCCTCCACCGGAGCCCCATGATCTCACTCCTTCGCAAGCCATAAAAAGCTGCCATTAGAACAGGGAACTCGCAAGGATCACCTTTCACTGCTTGAAAGAGCGTTTCTAGTTCCGACACAGAATAAAATGCTCCAACATATCTTTGACTCTTTGGCCGCTCCACATTGTCCATCGGATTCGAGGCAATTAAATCGTGTTTACGAGCATACTTCATTGCCTTATGGATATTCGCATGAAAACGCTGAACCGTGGTTCCTTTTAGGTGCAGTTCATTGAAACAATAGCTGTAAAAATTCTCCACATCCAGCGCAGTCAGCTCTCTGAGCAGTATTCTTTGTCCACGAAAATATGGGACAATTCGCTTTTCAATATTGTTTACATATCCCGCATATGTATCTACCTCCACAGAGTTCTTGATGATACCCAACCACTTGATCATGTAGTCAGAAAAAGAAATATCTTCTCTGCTGATCACGGGAGATACTGCACAAGGTGATGCAGCATCTTTATAGGTGCATCTGGTTTCGGCTAACATTTCTTCCGCCAACTTTGCACTTTTCTTCCCAGTTGCCGGTATCCCTGTTGAAATCCATTTGGACTTGCGATTGCCATCTTCGGATTTCAAATTCAGCACCATGTAATAGTAACCTTTTTTTGTTTGCAGATGACCCGCTACCATGTTGTTCCTCCTTTTTGTAGCGGTACAACCTATCTGTCAATGGCAGATCAATTATACCATAAGCTGCCGTTCTCTCCAATGTGCCTATAAACTTTATTTTGAAATCCTTGCGCCGAAATTTCTCCGTCAACCAAGCAGATACTCAATCACGCAAATCTTCGGAATCTTAAATGACTTACCAATTTTCAGATGGTGAATTTCACCGTTCCCCAACAATTTGTAAGCTGTTTTCATGCTGATTCCGCCCAACATGATGCACATCTGCTTAACGGATACCACATCAGGATATTCTGCAAATAGCTTTCCTTGATATGTAAGAGTCATGACACAACTCCTCTCTCAAATAATATTGATTAACAGCCAAACGGCAAAGGAGATGCCCCCGTTCGTCGGGGGCATCTCCTTTTTACCAGCCTAATCATACCATAGCGCCATATGACACTTCAAGTACATCGGCTTAGACATTTTTAGGACATTTTCAAAAAATCAGACGCGAAACTGATCGGAATAGGCATACATCTCCGCAAGATTTTCGATGGCAGTACGCTTGATCCGGTCGATGGTGCGGTAGGTCAAGCCAAAGCTGGCAGCAACTTCCTTCGTGGGAATTCCGTCCACAAACACCAGACGAATCACCTCAGCCTGCCGCTTATCCAATAGACCAATAAAGTATGTCAGGCGTCTCTGCTCACATTCCAAAGCAAACAGTTCCTTTGCAATTTCGTGTGCTGACTCTGCATTCATGCGTTCCGCCTGTTCTTCGTAATTGAGTGCAATGTAGAGGGTCTTATTGGAAATATGTCCCGCACTATGACCAGGTTTTCAGGTCGCTGCTGGTGAGAAAATGATTGTATCCGCCTTTGAAGTCCCTGCTGCTTCGGATCGTCCGATAGCAAAGCACTTTCCCATCCGCGCATAAGCGCTGCTCGATCCACACCGCAATGCCTCTGTCCTCCCACATTCCATAAAGGGAGCATGTTCCCGACACCGCGATGCCGCCGCTGTTTGCACTGACTGTAACCTCGTGCAGTCCAAGATCCTTGGCAAGGGCGCGGAGGAATACCTTTCCCACATTCAAAAAAGCTTTCTTACTTCCATTGGGTCCGCTTTCCCTCTCGCCAAAGATGCAACCTAAATCAGTGGTCAGCAGCAGCGCAAGCTGCCGCATGTGACCTTCCTGCGATTTGATAGACATGTTGTATCCTCCTTTATTTCCGGATAAAAGAGGGCAAGGAACACGATCTGTTCCTTGCCTTCCGTTCGGGCGGCTCACGCCGCTCCCTTCCATTCTTTTTCGTGTCCCGCCGCCCGCAGCTCCATCTGCATACGGGCAAGGGGAATCCGCCGCTCATAATATGCCAGCAGGCGCAGTCCGCCGCCTTGCGTCGGAACACCGCGATAGATCTTTTCATAGAGCACAGTGCGACCGTGTTCCTCTACGCGGGTTCTGCTTTCCACTTTCACTTCACACATAGGCAGTTAAGCTGCGGGGCGAAGGATGCGCTCGTTTTCGAAATCGAAAACAGGCGCGTTTTCCTCCGGTGTCCCGGGAATCAGCTTGAGGGTATAACCCTGCTCACGTGAGAGCTTAAAGAGCCCAACGATACGGTTGAGTTCCTCATCCACTACATCTTCCTGCTTTTCTTCGACTTCCGGCACACTCTGGTCAGATGCAGAGAACTCCGCGCTCCCTTCATTCTGCACAGTTTCCGTGTGGTCTTCCTGCGCGGGCACAAATTCAGCATCCAGAACTTCAGCTTTCTGCCCGGGCGCTGTCAGCGCCGTCCAGAACGAGCGCAGCATGGAGGCAAAGAGTGTACCGAAGAGGGTGCGCTTTTTCGGCGTGAGATTCACGACCTCCTGCGCCACGACCTCATCCACCTCGCTGATCGCTGCCGTCAGCTTTCCCGTTTCCACATAGGCTGCGGAGAGGAAGCAGGATACGGCGGCACTCTCGGAGGCAAACACCTCCGGCGCCTGCACACGCTTGGCAATCAGGCGCTTGCAGATCACGGTGCCGCTTTCCACATCGTCGATGCAGACGGTATCCGCGTTGATGCTGCTGGCGTCGATCACGCCGCTTCCGGTGATGCTCTGCGCCTTGACGCCATAGGTCACATGAAGGCGGCCATGCACCACCAGATGCTCCGTTGTTAGAGACTCATAATGGACGGTTTCTCCCTTGGGAATGTAAACAGTTTTCATCTTGTATTCTCCTTTTTCTTTTTTAGATGGCTATGCCATCTTTTTTCTTTTCAAGCTGCCATTTCTTCTTTCAGCCGGACCGGCACCACGAGGGCAAAATCACTGCGTCCCGCAGCATCGATCACGATGGGAGCATGAGGACTGCTGAGATGGATGCAAACCTCCGCTTCTCCCTTAAACTGCTTCAGGGCATCCAGCATATGATAGAGGTCAAAGCCGAGAACCATGTCTCCGCGGCCCCTCACCTCAATGCCGGTTTCAAATGCTCCGCCGGACGCCGCAATGGAAAGCTGTTCGCCTGCAAAGCGCACATAAGGCTTTGCCGTGAGCGCAGAGCACTCCTTCAGGTAATTCAGTTCCCGCACAAAGTCAGCCGTTTTGACAGTCACGCTCTCCCGATACCCTTTAGGGATCACCGCATCCACGTTATAGGTATCCACGCCCTGTAAGCGGGCAAGCATACGCAAATTGCCGCTTGCAAACAGCACATGGCTGCTTCCGATCCGCACGGTCATATCTTCCTTGCCGAAAGCGCTCAGGTGCGCAAGCACATCGGCGCGCACCAAAAAAGGCTTTGGGAAAGAAACACCTTCCAGCGTATCGCAGGCAAGGCGGGTTCCATCCAGTGCGTAGACGCGATTCCCGCAAAACTGCACGCAGATCGCAGCGGGTCTTGCACTCACGCTTGGCTTTTCCGCAGCATAGCGCACACGCTCCACACAGGCGGAAAGCCTCGCGCTGCTTACTGAAAATGCATCGCCCTCCGGAGCCTGCGGCATATTCGGATAATCCGCTCCGTCGTAGACCTCAAATTCCGCACCGCGGCGTTCACAGCGGAGCAGAATCTTTCCGGCTTTTTTGCTGCCGCTCCGCGTTTCGGAAAATTCCATCGTCAGCTCACCGGCAAAGTGGGAACAGGCGCGCAGGATGTCTTTGGTTTTTCGGAAAACAAAGAACATATCATCGCCCGAAGCCGGGAGCTCTGCTGTAAGCCATGTTTCGAGATCTGTTGCCGTCAATGTGCAGCGCCCATTCTGAATCCGGAGACAGACCTCCTCCAGAATGGGTATTGCGCACTTTTTGAGGATTTTACTGATTTTGCTCATTGCATGGGAAAACTCTTTTGCGTCAACTACTGCACGACTCATGCCGCACGCCTCCTTGTCTGTTTTTCCAGCACCGTCTGCATCCGGATCGTTTGGGTGGAAAAATCCGTCTGCATGGCATTGTTTTCTCCATGTGTCAGAATGTTATAGACCATGATGAGCACAGCGGTCGCCGCAGTCACATTGGCCACAATACTCTGCGGATCTTCCTGTGCGGCTTCCGCACAGCTGATCTCCGAAGGGAACAGGTCGGTGTCCTTCAGCATTTCAGGATGAACGCCGCCGATGGATTTGCGGATCGTTCTTCCGTTTCTTCGCACGCCGCACACGACCTGCCCGGTGTACTTTCCGTTGCCGCTGTCGATGTAGATGAGTTCCTCGCTCTGATGAAAAGCCTGATGGCAGAGCTGCCGCGTCTTATTGTTATCCACGCAGCCCAGCAGCAGTACCATTTCCTTCGTCCGCTTGGTAGAATAGGGATTCAGCTCCCATTCCTTCGGCTCGATCAGCTCCATCAGATCCGGCAGCTTTTCAATGAAGTTTGGAACATACTCTGTCTCCATTCCAAGCACAGTGGAATACCGCTCTGCCAGCACGCGGGCTTTATTTTCACCCAAGTCTGCGGGGACAAAGTTCTGCCGGTCCAGGTTCTTTGGCTCGACAATATCCCCATCGCAGACAACAAAGCGGGCAGGACGATCCAGCATATGAAGCAGGCGAAACACATACGGGGCAACATATCCTCCTGTGCCGCCGGCTCCCAGCATGACCACCTTGACCGGGCGATCCGTTGGAAACTTCATAGGAACGCCTCCTCCAGAAGGTCCCGGAAGCTGCGCTTATCCGGCTTTTTGAATCGCTCGGACTTTCTGCTGCGGATACTTACCTGCGTCAACCATTCCTTGGGAAACGGCTGCTCCAATCCTTCCATCACAATATTGGGATCGATGGATACAAAGGAGTCGCCGCAGAAAATACGTGCTTTGACGTCCGGATAGAATTTATCAAGTTTTCCCAAAACGAGGTAGAGTCCTGTGGATCGCTCATCCTGATCATCTTTACCGGAGAAAAAGGCATCCATGCTGTTATGAGAGTGGATATCCGCGTAGCAAAGATACCGCTCTTCATCGTCATAGAGGCAGTCATGGAGATCGGCCTCTACTTCCTCCTTGCATACGCTCTGCTTGGGGACGTAGGCAAAAAAGCGTTTTTCCGCCTTGTCCCAGTAAATCTGGGCAAATGCTTCATTCTCCCCATGATCCGTCATAAAGGCGCGAAAAAAGGCGATGATCTGTCCCATCAACTCGGCGGGGATTTTCGGCAGAGCCGGGGAAAACCCGGCTCTGACCTCAGAGAAATCCACCACATTCTTTTTGGGGGCGATAAACTCGCCCTGCTCCATCTTGCGAAGCTCATAGATCCTGCCGTCGTTGGAGGGGATCAGGCAGATAACCTTATCCGAGTTGCGAGCCTCTTCCAAGGTGCCGAATTTCCCCTTATAAGCGGCATTCCCCTTGGTTTTCATTTCCACCTTTGGCTTTACATAGCAGCAAGGGGCTTTGTCCTTCGTTTTCTTGAGGGCGTCGAGAAATTCGCGGGAGCGTTCGATCATCTCCTTCATGGAAATGATCGTGGTCCCCTTGGGGTCTTTGACCTCCTTGCGGATGCCGCAGTATTCCACGCTCCAGGATACCCTTTTGCCTTCCTCCAGATCGGTAAAATCATCGGACTTACGGATGCGCAGCTCCTCAAAGGTCATGGAGGGATCGTCGATCTCCTCTTTCACACCCTTGTGGTAGAATACCGGCGGCTTTTCCAACAAGCCTTTCTTGGTATTCTCCGCTGTTTTCTGCTCAAACGCTGCGGCAATGGGATTCTCCGCAGGAGCTTCGACCGGCGCCTTGGCGATGGGTGCGGTTGTCGGCTGCGATGTTGCAGCAACTGCCGGTGTGATTTCCTGCGCCACGGGTGTCGGAGACGACGGAACGCTCTGTGCTGCCGCCGGAGGTGCAAACGGATCTCCCTGCGGTGCAGCGCTGCTGTCTCCAAAAATCGCGCTGATATCCAATCCTTCTTCTTCGGGGATCTCCTGAAAGGGCCACGCGCCGTTGCTGGGTTCACTCATAGTAAATTGCTCCTTTCGATTTTGGGACAAAAAAGACCGCAATCACTCCTATGAGCAATTACGGTTTCATTCTCGTCCTTATTACATTTCAAGTCGTTTGAGTTCGACGGTACTCGCAAGGAGCATGCCACATCTCTATGCGGTAAAACCGCCATGAGCTGTGCAAAGGGCATACTACCTCCTTTCCACTCTTTCTTTCCTAACTTACTCCGCCCTAACTTACTTCGCCCTGAAATACAGCTTCATTGTAGCATTACGGGGAAAGACTGTATAGTTGGAGTTTTTCCATAGTAAAGAGAACGCTCTGGATATTGCCGGCTGACTTCACTCAGCCGGAGCCTGCAAATAATTTTGCGCATAAATCTTGACGGGACCCTTTGTCAACAGCACCAATTTGTCCCAAAGCAACCAAAATAAAATGCGCCTGTATAACACAAAGGCACACAGGCGCAAGAAATTACATATTCACTTAAAAGCTGACAATATACGATACTGCTATTGTAAAATCCGGTTTTTCCATTTAATGTCCATCCAGACGAAGAATTAGTTGTTGGCATATCAGATGCAGGCAGAAGGACGGATGGTGTCTGTCCGTGTTTATTAGCCCATGGACCATCGTTTGTACGATACCAGTAATGATAGTCGTAGTTTCCTCCCTGCTTACCGATTCTCATAACGATCATCCACTGATTGGAAGCAAGTGTAACATTCGGACCACTCACTTCCTTCCAACGGCCTCGGAAGTTACTATTGAGCCAAGTAGTCATTCGTGTCTTGGTGCGTGCAAGGGCTTGCGCCGTCGTGGTAGACTGATTCTGAACATAAAGATTGTCGAAGATTATAATGGTGGAGACCTGTATCAAAAGCACTTGTATCAAAAGCATAAGGGCATTTTAGTAGATACTTATGTCTATAGCGATGGGAGTCAGGTGACTGCATTCAAATGGGAGAAGCAATA
>ERZ857840.3424-NODE-3424-length-13453-cov-5.241379_pt1 | contig 13453 bp, 14 predicted proteins | sample MGYA00519760_ERZ857840 | MGnify/ENA primary metagenome ERZ857840 (study PRJEB31778, sample SAMEA3449371) | human gut metagenome | biome: human gut; feature: human-associated habitat; material: faeces | place: United Kingdom | collected 2010/2012 ... | reverse complement strand
CAGATACCGCAATTACATGAAGAAAACGCTTGAAAACACCCCGAACCTGACGCTTGTTCAGTCCGAGGTGGTCGAGGTGCTTGTCGAAAACGGAGCCGTTTCCGGCGTACGTACCGCCTTCGGCATGACATACCGCGCAAAAGCGGTCATAATCGCGACGGGTACAAGCCTCGGCGGCAGGGTCATTGTCGGCGAGCATGCTTATTCCTCCGGTCCCGACAACACACTTCCGGCGACCCGCCTGACAGCCGCGCTCAGAGATATAGGCGTGAGCATAGTCCGCTTCAAAACAGGCACACCGCCGCGCGTTCATTCCGACAGCATCGATTATTCCGTGCTTGAACGTCAGGAGGGCGATGAGCCGGCGTTCCTTTTCGCGTCGGACGACTACGGCACGAATCTGCTGCCTTGCTATGTTACCTATACAAACCCCGAGACGCACCGCATAATCCGCGAGAATCTGCACCGCTCGCCGCTTTTCGGCGGCATGATAAAGGGCGTCGGACCGCGCTACTGCCCCAGCATCGAGGACAAGGTGGTGCGGTTTGCCGACAAGGACAGGCACCAGATATTTATCGAGCCGATGGGGCTTGACACTAAGGAAATGTATCTTCAGGGGCTGAGCTCTTCCCTGCCGGAGGACGTACAGCGCGACATAGTTCATTCCATGAAAGGGCTTGAAAACGCGGTCATAATGCGTACCGCGTATGCGATAGAATACGACTGCTCCGACCCGACACAGCTTCGTCCCACGCTTGAATTCCGCGACATCGGCGGACTTTACGGTGCGGGGCAGTTCAACGGAAGCTCGGGCTATGAGGAGGCGGCGTGCCAGGGGCTTGTCGCCGGCATAAACGCCGCGCTGAAAATTCAGGGCAGAGAGCCGCTTGTGCTTACCCGTGCCGAATCGTACATCGGCACACTCATCGACGACCTTGTGACAAAGGGAACGAATGAGCCGTACCGCATAATGACGAGCAGGAGCGAATATCGGCTGTATCTCAGACAGGACAATGCGAAAGCGCGGCTCATGCCCAAGGGGCATGCCGTGGGGCTTGTTTCCGATGAGGAATACGCGCGCTTCCTTGCTGACGAAAAGGCAGTCGGCGACGAGTGCGACCGTCTGCGCCGCGAAAGCATACCCGCGTCAAAAGAGCTTGACGCGCTGCTTGTACGCCGCGGCTATGAAGCAACTGGAACGGGCATACGCAAGGCGGAGCTTCTGAAGCGTCCCGATGTGCTTATAAGCGACATCTACGCGCTTGACGGCACGCAGAACGTACCCGACCACATTGCCCGTCGCGTCTGCACGGAAATTAAATACGAGGGCTACATCAGAAAACAGCTTGCCGAAATCGAGCGTTTCCGCGCACTTGAGGAAAAGCTGATTCCGTCGTGGCTTGATTACAACGACATCAGGGGCATACGTATCGAAGCAAAGCAGAAGCTCATAAAGCAGCAGCCGCGCTCCATCGGGCAGGCAAGCCGCATTTCCGGCGTGTCGCCTGCCGACATATCGGTGCTGCTCATATATCTTTCGGGCGGTAACAGAAATGACTGAAGAAGAACGCAATATATTCAAAAAAACGCTGTCGGAGGCGTCGCCCGTGCCGCTTGAAGCGGGTACGCTTGAAAAAATGGCAGGCTTTTGCGACCTGCTTTTTGAAAAAAACAAGGTTATGAACCTTACCGCCGTCAAAACGCCGCAGGCGGCGGCAATACTCCATTTTGCCGATTCGCTCTATGCCCTTACTGCAGGTGAAATCACCGGCAGTGTTCTTGACGTCGGCAGCGGCGGCGGGTTTCCCGCGTTTCCCGTGGCGGCGGCAAGCGGGGCGCAGGTTACTGCGCTCGATTCGACGGCGAAAAAGCTGAATTTCATAAAAGAAGCCGCGGCGGCGTGCGGCGTTACGAACATCGGTACGCTTTGCGGCAGAGCCGAGGAGCTTTCGCACAGGGCTGAGTACCGCGAGGCGTATGATACCGTACTGGCACGCGGCGTGGCGCGGCTTAACGTGCTTTGCGAATGGTGTATGCCGTTTGTCAGAGTGGGCGGACGCTTCATCGCAATGAAGGGCAGCCGCGGCGAGGAGGAGCTTGAGGAAGCGCAAAACGCCGTGAAAACGCTGGGCGGCAGAGCGGTTTTGCTGAAAAAATACCGCCTGCCGGACGAAAACCGCGACTATGCGCTTATAATTATCGAAAAAATTTCCGCGACCCCCGAAATGTACCCAAGACATAATTCGAAAATCGAAAGGAGCCCGTTATGAACGAGCTGCGTGATAAAAAAGGACTGACGGAAGCCGAATTTCTTGCGGCATACGACCCGTCAAAATGGGAAAGACCCTCCGTTACGGTGGATATGTTCTGCTATTGCCGCGAAAACCGTTCCCTGCTGATGGTGAAGCGGGGCGGACACCCGTTTATCGGGAAATGGGCTTTGCCTGGCGGATTTCTTGAACCGGACGAAACCGCGGAGCAGGCGGTACGGCGCGAGCTTGCGGAGGAAACGGGTGTAAATGCCGACGCCATAATTCAGCTCCGCACGTTTTCCGACCCGCATCGTGACCCCAGAACGCGCATTGTGACGGTTGCATACATCGCGGTGCTTGACAGACTTCCCGATGCAAGAGCAGGCGACGATGCCGCCGACGCGAAGTGGTTTGCGCTTGAAAGAAACGTGACCGAACGTACCGACGACGGCAGAAACGTCACGGAGAGAGGGATGATCACACTGCGCGGTGAAGAAACGCTGGAAATCTCCTTCGAAACGGTAACACAAAAGGGCAGGCTGACCTCCGACCCCGTCATGAAAGTGAAGCAGTCGGAGCGTATCGCCGGCGACCACGGAACGATAATAGCATACGCGGCTGCAAGGCTGCAGCAGTAAAATACTGAAGAGGATTTATTATGAATAAACCCATCGTGGCAATAGTGGGACGTCCCAACGTGGGCAAGTCCACATTTTTCAACAAAATATCGGGTCAGCGCCTTGCGATAGTCGATGACACCCCCGGCGTGACCCGCGACAGAATATACGCCGACGCGGAGTGGAACGGCAGAGCCGTGACGCTTGTCGATACGGGAGGCATCGAGCCTGTGACGGACAGCGAGCTGCTGAAGCAGATGCGTATTCAGGCGCAGCTTGCGATTGATTCAGCCGACGTGATAATCTTCCTGACCGACGTTTCGACGGGAGTGACCGCCGACGACAAGGATGTTTCGACAATGCTGAGGAAATCGGGCAAGCCGGTGCTTGTCGCCGTCAACAAGTGCGATAAGGGCGTTCCGCCTCCCGACTTCTATGAGTTTTACAACCTCGGTTTTGAGGATGTTTTCCCCGTTTCGTCGCTTCACGGTACCGGTACGGGCGACCTGCTTGACCGCGTTGTCGAGCTGCTCCCGCCCGAAAACGGCAGCCCCGATGAGGAGGACTATATACGTGTCGCGGTGATCGGCAAGCCGAACGCGGGAAAATCTTCCATCGTCAACCGTATTGCCGGCGAGGAGCGTGCCATTGTATCCGACGTGCCGGGTACGACCCGCGACGCGATCGATTCCAAGGTCGAAAACTCATACGGCAAATACATTTTCGTCGATACCGCCGGAATACGCAGAAGCGCAAAGATCGACGACAAGCTGGAAAAATATTCGGTAATGCGTGCCGAGCTTGCCGTGGAGCGCGCCGATGTGTGCGTCATAATGGTGGATGCGAACGAGGGCGTGACTGCGCAGGATGAACGTATCGCCGGAATTGCGCATAATGCCGGAAAGCCGTCGGTCATCGTCATAAATAAGTGGGATACCGTCGAAAAGGACAACGACACCACCAAGAATTTCACCAAAAAGGTCTATGATGCGCTGTCATATATGACCTACGCGCCCGTGCTTTTCGTTTCCGCGAAAACAGGTCAGCGCGTTGACAGACTGTTCGAGCTTATAAACTACGTTGCAAATTCCGCCGCGACGCGCATTTCGACGGGTATGATAAACGACCTGTTGAACGACGCGACACAGCGGGTTCAGCCGCCGTCCGACAAGGGCAGACAGCTAAAGCTGTATTATATGACCCAGACGGGAATAAAGCCGCCGACGTTTGTGATTTTCTGCAACCGCGCCGAGCTGTTCCACTTCTCGTATCAGCGATATATCGAAAACTGCCTCAGAAACACCTACGGCTTTGAGGGTACGCCGATACGGATAATCGTCAAGCAAAAGGGCGAAGAATAAAAGGATAACGAAAGAGAGGTTCGCGGGGAGAAAACATTCGAACGAGCTACGCGAAGTGAGGATGTTGTCTCTTCGTCAAAATAAGAATTCGTCTTTTTCCGGACATGCGCCGGGAAAAGACACCCTGAGAGCCGCGAACGCGGCGACAGAAAGGGGGTTAACGGGGGAAAACGCGAGGGCGAACGTAGTGAGCAGGAGAGCGTTGTCCCCCGTCAAAATAAAGTTTCCCGTCGCGACGGCGGACATGCGCCGCCACAGCGACACCCTGAGAGGAGCGCAGCGACGAAGGTTTACGGGGAGAAAACAGAATAAGCGGAGCGAATTCTGTTGTCTTCCCGTCTTTTATCGTTGTCTCCCCGCCATCACAACATTTTTCGTTTTCCCTCTTGACTTTTTCCTTTGTTTGTGGTTATAATATAGATTGCTGTTTAATGCGGTATATCGGGCCGTATTTCAGGCGTATTTTTGAATTATTGTCAGGAGGTGCATTTCAATGCTCAGAACATATCAGCCCAAGAAACGTCACAGAAAGATGGAGCACGGCTTCAGAAAGAGAATGGCGGACGCCAACGGCAGAAAAGTCCTTGCAAGACGTCGCGCTAAAGGCAGAGCAAGACTCACCTATTAAGGCAAAGAGCATACGCTCGGTCTGACTCAGCCAATGGAAAAATCAAAAAAAGTTCAGACGCTCAAGGAGAACCATCTGTTTTCCCGCCTTTATTCCAGAGGCAAGAGCGTCAGCTCGAAAACCGTCGCGGTGTATTCGATGAAAAATTACGCCGCGGACGGTACAAGAGTGGGAATAACCGTTTCGAAAAGCCGTGGAAACGCCGTCGTGCGCAACCGCACAAAGAGAAAGCTGCGTGAGGCGTACCGTGCGCTTCATCCGCTTGTGAAGGAGAATTTCCTCATCGTAATCGTCGCCAGACAGGCATGCGTATCCGCATCGGTTGCCGATATCACCGAAGACCTGTATAATTTATTGCAAAAGGCGGCGCTCCTGAAGAACCGGACATGACGCCATGAAGCGTTTTTTCATTTTTCTTATCAGGCTTTATCAGAAACATATTTCACCATACACGCGACCGGCGTGCAGGTTTACTCCCACTTGCTCACAATACGCGGTTGAAGCGTTTGAAACGCACGGCGCTTTCAAGGGCTTTTTCCTCACCGTATACCGCATTCTCAGGTGTAACCCTCTGTGCAAGGGCGGTTATGACCCTGTCCCCGAAAAAAGAAAGGGCAAAAAACAAAAATGACATTATTCTATATACCCTTTGGGTATCTTCTCAAATTCTGCTGCATAATTTCCGGCAATCAGTACGTGCTGGCACTGTTCTTCTTTGCTCTGATAATGCAGATAGTTCTTTTTCCTTTGGGAATAAAGCAGCAGAAATCCTCGGTCAACATGGCGAAAATGAAGCCGAAGGAGCAGATCATCCGTGAAAAGTACAAGGGCAGAAACGACCGCCCGACACAGATGAAAATGCAGCAGGAGATTCAGGATCTTTACCGTAATGAAGGCGTCAGCCAGTTTTCCGGCTGCCTGCCGCTGCTCATTCAGCTCCCGCTCATACTGATCCTCTTCGGAGTTGTCAGATATCCGCTCAGCTACTGCGTCGCAATCAATGACAACGCTTATGTTAACAAGCAGTATACAACTGCCGTGACCATGCTGGAGGAAGCAAAAGAAAAGATAGCCGCTTCCGATTATTACCTCGACCCTTCAAAGGGCCAGGCAAAGCATGACGAGCTGAAGGCGACCTACGATGCGTTCACCAACCTGCAAAAGGGCTTCGGCGCAACGATCGATACCGACACCAACAAGTGGAACGGCGAACTTTCCAAGGACGGCAACGGCAACGTTCAGCCCGCAGATGCATACGGCGAGCTTAACCTCGTAAGCTTTATGCAGAAGGACGCGGCAAAATACGAAGTGCTTCTCGCGTCCGATTACGGCATTGAAGGCGCGATGACCACCGAATTTTCGGCAGAAGACCTTGACAGACTGCCTTCGTTCGATTTTATGGACGGATATACATTCCTTGATATCCCGAACAGCCGTTTCAAGGAAGGCTTTGTGCCTGTTCTTGTCATGCTGATAATACCGCTGCTCGTTTTCCTGTCCAGCTTCTTCAGCGGCGTGCTTACCCGCAAATTCACGGGTACTCCCCAGACCCAGCCCGACGGCAGCCCCATGCCCGGCAACGGCGCGCTTATGAAATGGGGTATGCCCGCACTCAGTACCTATTTCGCACTCACATTCCCGCTGGCGATAGGTGCGTACTGGATTTTCCGTACCATCCTGCAAACTCTCCAGCAGTTCATTTTAAGTAAAATGTACCCCCTGCCCGTCGTCACCGAAGCCGAGCTTGAAGAGGCAAGACGTCAGTACAAGGGCAAGAAGAAAAAGATCATCACCATCGAGGTCGATGAAGATGACGACAGCTATGACAACCTCAGAGTCGAGCCGAAAGACGATGCCGCAAAGCCCAAAGCCTCCGGCAAGGTGGTCATGCTCACCGGCGATGAGCCGTCCGACGAACCCAAGGCAGCAGCGCCCGAAAGCAAAGGCGAAAAGCCGAAGCTGAAGGAAGAACGCCCCGAGTCGAAGGACGATAAGCCGGACAAAAAATAAGGAGAACCAATCTTTATGAAAGAAGTAATACAGAACGCCAAAACCGTTCAGGCGGCAATTGAAGCCGGCGCACGTGAGCTTGGTGTTGATGTCGGCCGCGTGACACACGTCGTGCTTGAGGAGCCGAAAAAGGGCATTCTCGGTATCGGCGCCGCCGACGCGATCGTCAAGGTTATCTATGAAGAGACTCCTGCCGACAAGGCTGAGGAGTTTGTGAAAACTCTGCTTGCCGACATGGGACTCGAAGCCGAGATCAGGGTGACACCCGAAACCGATACCAACGAGGACGGCGAGACCCGTGAGGGTGTACTCATCACTGTCAACGGCGAAGGACTCGGCGTACTCATCGGACATCACGGCGACGTGCTCGATTCCCTTCAGTACCTTGCATCCCTGGCTGCAAACCGCGGCAGCAAGGAATATTTCCGCGTCAGCGTAGATATTGAAAACTACCGCGCAAAACGCAAGGAGACCCTCGAACAGCTCGCAAAGCGTATGGCTGAGAAAGCGCTCAAGTATAACCGCAGCTTCGCTCTTGAGCCTATGAGCTCATATGAGAGACGCATCATACATACCGCTTGTCAGAATATCGAAGGCGTAACGACTTATTCGGTCGGCAATGACGGCGAACGCAAGGTCGTCGTTTCTCCCGACAAAAAGTCGAAGAACCCGAATTTCGGAAAGTGATCCGAAAGCAAAAATCAATCGGAAGGCACACGGCAAAATCGTGTGCCTTTTTTTGCCGTACTTTGCACTCGGATTGACGTTCTTTTCCGTTTTTTAAGAATGATGACCGAAAAAACGATGCGGGTCGGTCAGAATCTTGAACAGCAGCACTTTTGTGCGCTTTTAATGGTTGACATAACGATCATCTTTGAAAATTGTGATTAATTACAGCAATAAAAACCATGGCACCTATTGATTTTTCGGCTTCCGCGTGTTATAATATAAGCTCAGAATGATAGGATAGGTGTACTGACTGAGATCGGAAGGCGCACCGGACGAAATAAAAAGACTAAAAAAGAGGACAGGAATAATGAACGAAAACACCGAATCCCGCGAAATTGACCTCCTTCAAATGGCATCAGCTCTTGTCAAAAAGTGGTGGGTCATCGCTGTCGCAATGGTTCTTGCAGGCATCATCGCTTTCGGATATACCCGTCTCGGCATAACGCCGAAGTATAAAGCTACTGCAATGTTTTATGTCAATAACTCCTCGATCTCCGCTGTCACCGGCAAGTTCTCCTTCAGCGCAAGCGATCTTGCGGCGGCGCAGACTCTTGTCGATACATACCGTGTCATTCTCGGAACCCGTCTCAATCTGGAAGAAGTTATCCGTGAAGGCAATTTCAACTACACATACGAACAGCTCAACAAAATGATCGACTCGCAGGCGGTCAACGGAACCGAAATCTTTTCCGTCACCGTGACAAGCTCCGACCCGCAGGAAGCGTGCGATATTGCAAATACCATCGCGTCGGTTCTGCCACAGAAGGTCGCCGACGTAATGGAAGGCGCAAAAGTCAAGGTCGTTGACTATGCCGTTGTACCGCAGACCAAGTCGTCGCCCAGCACTTCGAAGAACACGGTTTTGGGAATGCTCATCGGCTTTGTTCTCTCTGCCGGTGTGATCATACTTCTTGAAATGTTCAACGATACGATAAACAGCGAAGAATGGCTTGTCACCACTTACGGCGACGAGATCCCGCTTCTTTCAGTTGTTCCGGATGTCAATGCCAAGAGCGATCGCCGCTATTATAAATACGGCGGCTATTACGGCACCGCAACGAAGAACGGCGAAAATAGCAACTGATAGCAGGTGAATATGATGCAGAACAACGACAACGCAAAGCCTACAACCCTGCCCAAAACATTTTCGGAGCTGAACTTTGCTTCCAAGGAAGCATATAACCTGCTCCGCACCAATATAGTTTTCTCGTTCCCCGATTCCGAAAACGGAAAGGTGGTCGGCATTTCAAGCCCCTGCCCTTCGGAGGGTAAGTCCTTCACCGCGATAAATCTTGCGGCATCACTTGCCGAGGCGGGCAATACCGTCCTTCTCGTGGACTGCGATATGCGCCGCCCGTCCATTGCAAAAACACTGGGCAAGCCGCTTTCTCCCGGACTTTCGAATCTTCTTGTAAGCAACGACAAAAATGTGGTTCACAAGGGCATAATCAACGAAAATCTCAGTGTTGTGACCGCCGGCGATATCCCGCCGAACCCCTCCGAGCTTCTCGGCTCCGAAAAAATGCAGGCGGTGATTGAGCTTTTCAGGAACCATTTCGATTATATAATCCTCGACCTGCCGCCCATAACCGCCGTTGCCGATCCGCTTATCGTGACAAAGTTCATCGATGGTGTGATTCTTGTCATAAGACATAAGTTAACAAAGCGCGGTGATATAAAGGAAGCGATCCGTCAGCTCAAAATGACCGGTGTCCGCATACTCGGCTTTGTCTATAACGGATACCGTTCCTCCGGTTCATACGGATATAAAAAATACGGCAAGTATTCAAAATACTACTATTCATCGGACCACAAAGAGATCGCCGCGAAGCAGGAAGGCTCAAAGCAATGAAAACGCAAAAAGCTGTGCTTGCTCTGCTCCTTGCCTGTGTGTTTGCACTTTCCGCCTGCGGTAATGACGCCGCGGACACCTCTTCCTCTGCCGCGAGCAGCAATGCTCCGGTGAGCGCCGCAGAATCCTCGGAGCCCTTTTCCGAAGAACCGTCGGCAGAAAGCTCAGATGAGGAAGACTCAGAAGAGCCCTCCGAAATTTCGGATGAAGCTTTTTCCGAAGAAGAAAGCGACGTTTCCGAGGAAATGTCGGAGGAAAGCGAAGAGTCGGGTGAAGAGACCTCCGAATATGTTTATGAGGATGTCAATTTCGCCGTATATCAGAAGATCAACAAGGATATTTACGCATGGATACGTATTCCCGGCACCCCGATCGATTATCCGATTCTTAACCGCAAGGGTGACAATGAGTACTATCTGAAACGTAACTATTACCGCTACGCCGATACGCGCGGCTCCATCTTCACCGAGGACTATAACAGCCGTGACTTCAACGACCCCGTGACATTGATCTACGGTCACAATATGTCCAGCGGCTCGATGTTCGGTTCGATACAGAAGACATATACGAAAAAATCCTTCATGCAGTCGCACAAGGAGCTTCAGATAATCCTTCCGGACAAAACGTATACATATGAAATCTTCGCGGCTGTTCCTTATTCGAACATCCACCTCATGTATTATTACGATTTCACCAATGCATACGTATTCACCGAAGTCATGAATGACATACTGTCCGTCCGCGCGATGAACGCCGTGGTCGATAAGACAGTCAAGGTCACTCCCGACGACCACATTGTTATTCTTTCCACCTGCCTTTCGGGCAATGGCAATCAGCGCTATCTGCTGCTTGCGGTCCGCAGGGACGCGGAATGATAAAATGCCAAAATATAGAACAAATTTTTTAAGAAAGGTTGAACCAAAATGAAAAGAATCATCGCAACAATTCTCGCGCTGACACTGCTCTCCGCACTCGCCGTAATCGGCGTTTCCGCAACTGATTTTGTGCCCAGCACCGATGCATGGGAAGTCAGGCTTGTCTCTGCCGAAGCAAACGGCGAAGACGTCACAAGCAAGATTAACATCACTCTTTACAAGGATAGAGATACTCTCAGCGCAGAAAAGAAGGCAGCTCTTGAAGCAGCTTATGAAGAGCTTCTCAAGGGTGTCTCCAATGTCACCGGCGATTACAAGGTCGGCGCACTTTTCGACATCAGCTATGAGGGCGAAATTCCCGAAGGCACAACCGTCAAGGTAAAGCTTGAGCTGAACTACGGCGATTATGTCGCTGCAGGTATTTACAAAGATGTAGCAGGCAACAAGTGGGACAACGCCGACTGCGTTTACGAAGACGGTTACGCTGTTCTCACCTTCAAGCACTTCTGCCCTGTTGCAATTCTCGTCGGCAGCCCCATCGTTTCCGATGTAAGCAAGGATTCTCCCCAGACCGGCGACAGCAACTCCGCTCTCGTGGCTCTCGGCGCACTCGTTGTTTGCACCGCAGCAGCTGCAACTGTTGTTCTCAAGAAGCGCTCCTTCTGAGTCGGCAACACCAAACAAAACATGACCTGACAGCGCACGTTAAGTGCGCTGTCTTGCTAATGAGATAAAATTTATTCCGGAGCGATAACAAAATGAAAACCAATGACGGCAAGAAAATAATACTGCTTCTCTGCATACTCATCCTCGCCGTGATCGCGGTCGCCGTGGCGATAATACAGATCGGAAACCGCGTTGAGGGAAACGAATCGCATAACAGCTCATACATGGGCGCGATAGATTATCAGCACCAGCATGAAACCGTGTACATAAACGGCGAACCGTATACCCCTCGGAAGGGCGTCTCATCCGTGCTCGTGATAGGTGTCGATACTCTCGGCAAGGCGGTGGGCAGCGACTCATACAACAACTCCGAAAAAGCCGATTTCCTTGCGCTCATCGTTTTTGACGACAAAAACGAAAAATATACCGTATTGCACATAAACCGCGACACCATGGCGGATGTACCCATGCTTGATATAGCCGGCAAGGAAATGGGTAAGCTCTATACACAGCTTGCAATAGCGCATACCTACGGCGACGGACTCGTGTCAAGCTGCAAGAACACCGTCAAAGCCGTTTCGGACTATCTTTACGGCGTGGAAATCGATAATTACATCTCCGTCACAATGGATGCCGTGTCCCGTCTGAATGACTGTGTCGGCGGCGTGACCGTGACTGTCGATGACGATATGACTGCCGTCGACCCTTCGTTTGTCAAAGGTACGACTGTGACACTTCTAGGCGATAAGGCGCTTGCATATGTTCGCGCGCGCGGCGCAATGGAGGACAGCTCAAACCTTGCCCGCATGGAGAGGCAGAAGAAATATCTCGCGGCGTTTGTCGAAAAACTGGCGGACATGAATGTGACCGACACCTTCCTCCTCAGCGCTTATGACCAGATCGCGGAATACAGCGTCACCAACTGCGACACTTCGTTCATCTCCGCGCTCAGCCGCAAGATCGGAACATATTCCTATGCCGGCGCAATATCCCCGAAGGGCGATGCACAGGTCGGCGAAAAATATATGGAATTCTACGCTGACGAAGAGGATCTGATAAACATACTCATTGAGCTTTTCTATGACCGTACTCAAGAACCCACTGAAAACTGACCTGATCGACTTCCATTCTCACATACTGCCCGGCATTGACGACGGCGCAAGATCGCCCGATGAATCGCTGAAAATGCTTGAGCTTATGGCGGCGCAGGGTGTGAGTAAGGTCGTTTCGACATCGCATTTTTACCCTGAGAGCGAGTCGCCCGAAAGCTTCCTTTCCCGCCGCGCAAAAGCGGTCGGAAGGCTCAGAACGGTCATGCGTGACGGTCTCCCCGATGTATATCTCGGCGCTGAGGTTGCGTATTTTCCCGGCATAAGCCGCTGTGAACAGCTTCCTGAGCTTGCCATACGCGGCACTCGTTTGATTCTCATTGAAATGCCGTTTTGCCGCTGGTCGCCCACCGTTACCGATGAGCTTTTCACGATCCGTGATTCAATGGGACTGACTCCCATTATCGCTCATATTGAACGGTATATCGACCAACGCCCCGGCGCCTTCGGCGAGCTTGCCGCCGGAGGAATACTCCTGCAAAGCAATGCGGAGCATTTTCTCGACTTCTGGCATAAGCGTCGCGCAATAAATCTGCTCGAAAACGGATATATCCATCTGCTCGGCTCCGACTGCCACCGTATGGACCGCCGTATGCCCAATTTGCCCGAAGCAGCTCAATACATACTCGATAAGCTCGGCGAAGCTGCCGCCGAAAAACCCTTCCTCCGCGCCGCATCACTTCTGAAGTGAAGCTCCGCCCAAAACTCCAATGACAAAAAAGAGCCATCCGATCGGAAAGAAGCACGAAAACTTATGACTAAAAGAAAAAAACAAACCGTTGCACTGACAATTCTCGTCGTAGTCGTGCTGATGTTCATCTGGGGAAATTCGCTTGTTCCGGGCGAAACATCGGGTGAGATAAGCGACGGCGTGACAGCCTTCATAGCGCGCGTACTCGGAATTGAAAGCGAAACGATGGGACATTACGTCCGCAAGGCGGCGCACTTCACCGAATATGCCGTTCTCGGCATCACAATATCGGTGCTCCTTCTCTGGATAGGCGAACGGGGCAAGGATTATTTCATGCCGCTCGGGCTTTGTATGCTTGCGTTCCCGTTCATCGACGAAACGATTCAGCTCTTCACGCCGGACAGAGGCGCGATGATATCCGACATGTGGATCGATATCGGCGGCTTTGCCCTCGGCAGCGTCATTGTTTTGCTGATAAACAGGACGGTACACGCAAAGCGCAACAAGCGCAAGCTGAAAGATCTCGCCCGCTGACATAAGAAATATGATATTCGCACATTAAAAACAGCGCTTTCGCCGATAAGGCGAAGCGCTGTTATGATTTTTCGGGGGCGTTAAAAAAGATGCAGAATCGTCGAAAGCCGACCGACGGCGTACAAAGGT
>ERZ857840.3417-NODE-3417-length-13474-cov-3.795663_pt1 | contig 13474 bp, 12 predicted proteins | sample MGYA00519760_ERZ857840 | MGnify/ENA primary metagenome ERZ857840 (study PRJEB31778, sample SAMEA3449371) | human gut metagenome | biome: human gut; feature: human-associated habitat; material: faeces | place: United Kingdom | collected 2010/2012 ... | reverse complement strand
GGTGCTTCTTGATCTGGCGCGGCGAGCGTTCCCGGATATGCCCGCCGTGTTTGTAGATACCGGACTGGAATACCCGGAAATTCGTGAATTTGTCCGCACAATTCCAAACGTGACGTGGCTGCGGCCGGAAATGCCGTTTTCAAAGGTTCTAACAACCTATGGATACCCCATCATTTCGAAAGACGTTGCAAAGCGTATCCGCTATGCGCGGCAAGGCAGTCCGTGGGCGCTGCGGCATCTGAACGGCTTAAATGCAGATGGTACGCCATCAAAATTTAATGAGCGATATATGAAATGGCGCGTCCTGTTGGATGCGCCATTTCTCATTTCGGACAAGTGCTGCGAGGTAATGAAAGAACGCCCGTTGCATAAATACGCCAAAGCAAACGGTTTGCACATGATCGTCGGCACAATGGCCTGCGAGAGTGTGCGCCGTCAGAGCGCGTATCTGAAAAACGGCTGCAATGCGTATAACAAGCGCGACCCAACTTCTCAGCCACTCTCGTTCTGGACAGAACAGGACATCCTCTCCTATCTCAGAATGACGGGCATCCCGTATGCGTCCGTCTATGGTGAGATCATCGAACAGGACGGCCGACTGACAACGACCGGCGCAAAGCGCACCGGCTGTATGTTCTGTATGTTCGGCGCACATCTGGAAAAACAGCCGAACCGGTTTCAGCGCATGGCGCTGACGCACCCGAAGCAATATGAATTTTGTATCCACAAGCTCGGCTGCGGCGCTGTGCTGGATTTTCTCGGCATACCATACTGCCCCGGAGGTGATGCCGCATGAGCAAACGCGCCCCAAGACTGCAATTCACCGATGAAGAACTCGCCACCCCGGAGGTTTCCAAGGCGGCGAAGAAAGCAGCAAAACGTATCGAGAAGCTGGAACGGCTTGAGGCAAAAATTCCAATGAAAAACGGCACAGAAAAGCCGCGCCCGGCGTCCAAGCTGCAACACGCCGTTCGGGATGCGCCCGGTAAGGCTGTCCGTTCGGCGGCGCACCGGAAAATCCGGAAAAGCGAGGATGATAATGTCGGCGTAGAAAGCGCACATAAGCTGGAAGAAGCTGCCGAGCAGACCGTCCGCGCCGTGGAAACTGCACCCCGCTCCCACCAGCTCAAGCCGTACCGCAATGCTGACCGCGCAGAAGCTCGCGCCGACAGCGCCAACCTCGACGCGCTGCAAAAGCAGGCGCAGCAGCAGAACCCGGAACTGCAAAGCAATCCGTATTCCCGCTGGCAGCAGAAACGTGCCATCAAAAAGGAATATGCCGCTGCAAAGGCTGGCGGCACGGTGTCTGCATCCGAAGTTACCGCCAAAGCCGCCAAACGCGCCGCAGAGGACACGAAAAAAGCGTCCGAATGGATCGCGGAACACAAAAAAGGATTTTTGATCGCGCTGGCGATTCTGCTCGTCGCGGTGTTTCTTCTGAACATCGCCTCATCCTGCTCGGTATTGGTCGAGGGCGGCGTGACGGCGCTCGGCGTTTCGACCTACCCCAGCGAGGACAGCGATATGCTTGCCGCCGAAGCGCAATACTGCGCGATGGAGGCAGCGCTGCAGGCCAAGCTCGACAATTACGAAGCGACGCATGATTATGACGAGTATCACTTTGACCTTGACGAGATCGGGCATGACCCATATGTGCTGATCTCCGCGCTCACGGCACTCAAGGGCGGCGCTTGGACGCTCAGCGAGGTACAGGGCGAACTGCAAATGCTCTTTGACAAGCAGTACATCCTCACGGAAACCGTGGAAACGGAGATTCGCTACCGTCCGGAAACGCGGTATGACGAGGATGGCAAACCGTACACCGTGCAAGTACCGTATGAATACACGATCTGCACGGTCACGCTTGAAAACTTTGACCTTTCCCATGTGCCGGTCTATGTGATGAGCGAGGATCAGCTTGCGCTCTACGCCTCTTACATGGCGACGCTCGGAAATCGTCCGGACCTGTTCGGCAGTTCAGATTATGTAAACAGATATTACGGCAACGGGAGCGGCGGCAGCTACGACATTCCCCCGGAGGCGCTGGAGGATGAACAGTTCGCCGCCATCATCAAAGAAGCGGAAAAGTATCTCGGTTTCCCGTATGTCTGGGGCGGCAGCTCCCCGGCGACCTCGTTTGACTGCTCCGGTTTTGTCAGCTACGTCTACAACAACTGCGGCGTTGGCTGGAGCTTCGGCAGACTCAGCGCCGAGGGCATCCGACAAATCTGCTCGTATGTATCCCCGGCAGACGCGAAACCCGGCGATCTGATCTTCTTTGAGAAAACCTACAACACCACCGGCGCGTCGCACATCGGCATTTATGTCGGCAACAATACCATGCTGCACTGCGGCGACCCCATTCAATACACCAGCATTTCGTCCGATTACTGGCAGAGCCACTTCCTGCAATTCGGGCGGCTGGCACCACCATAAGGAGGGACAATATGAATCCGAAAATCAACAAACTCAAAGCGGAGCGTGCAAAGAACGACGGCAGAATTGCCGACCTGCAGACCCGCAACCGCGAAATCGACGCGGATATTATCAAGCTGGAAAATGAGGACATCGTGGGTCTTGCCCGCGCCACCGGCATGACGATGGAGCAGCTGGCGCAGTACCTCATGCACATCAAAAAGGGCGGTTCGCCCTTTATCGCGCAGAAAAAGGAGGATGAAGCGGATGTACCCGAAGAAGCGTAACCGGCTGCGCGTTCTCGCGCTGCTGCTCAGTTTTGTGCTGGCGCTCTGCGTCCTGACGGGCGCTGCCATTGCGGAAGAACCGTTCCCCGATACCCCGGAGGGTCCCACGACAGAAACCGCCGAACAGCCGCCCGCGGAGGAAACTCCGGAGACGGAACCCGGCGGCGAAGACGCCCCGCCGTCTGAACCGGAGGAACCTGAACCGCCCGAAGAACCGCCGATGGAAGGCGCGTATGCGCTGGACGCCGATGTGCCGGGCGGCTGGCAGAACCGCCCCGTGACGATTTTGGTGCGCGTGATCGACCTGAACGGCACCGGCTGGGAGAAGGTCGAGGTAATCCTTCCCGGTACGAGTCCGTTTGACGTGACGCAGGAGCTTTTGGAATACGGCTGTGTGGAGCGCACGATGCTGGAAAACGGCACCGTGTTTTTCTTTGTCACGGACAAAACCGGCGCGGTGCATGAATTGCCCCTGGACGTGTACTGCATGGACTTTTCCGCGCCGGTCCTTCGCGCGGGCATCAACGGAACGCTTCTGCGCGTAGAAGCCTATGACGACCTTTCCGGTATCGCGGCGATCTACGTCAACGACGAGCTTTACACCACGCTGGACGGCGGTGAGCTGAACGTGCGCATCGACCGCCTGACGGATGATGCTTACCTCTACATTGACGCGCTGGATAACGCCGGAAACTGGACAGATTACGTCATTCTCTCCAATCCGTTCTATGAAGAAGCCGAACCGGAGCCGATGCCCACACCCGGCACAGATACGGATAAAGACCAGCACGACGAGCATTGCCCGTCCGACTGTGATTGCCGCAAGGAGCAGGCATCGACTGCGCAGCCGTCCAATAATACCGGCAGCGGCGGCAACACCGGAAATAGCAACAATACTGCTGCATCTGGCAGTAGTAAAAACGCAGCCGCTCCCTCGCAGCCTGCATCGTCTGCCGCAGAGCCGGTAACGAAAGAGGATGGCACCGGCTTTACGCAGAACGGCAATTCCAACACGCGCGATCTGCTTTACGACAAATACAGCAACAAACAGTTCATCACGATTGAAACGCGCGGCGGCGAGACGTTCTATCTGGTCATTGACTATGACAAGCCGCTGGACGAGGACGGGGAACAGTATGAGACGTTCTTCCTCAACCTGGTCGATGAAGCCGACCTTCTGGCGCTGATCGACGAGGAAGAACCGGCAGAGGAAACGTGCGTCTGCACCGTCCATTGCGAGGTCGGCGCGATCAACACCGCCTGCCCCATCTGCAAGGCAAGCATGGTAGACTGCATGGGAAAAACGCCGGTCGCGGAAAAAGAACCGGAACCGGCAGCGCCTACGGAGACAGAGCCGGAACCCGAGGTAAAGCAGGAGGATACGAAGAAAAACAGCGCCCTTCTGCTTCTTATTCTGCTGGTGCTGCTCGGCGGCGGCTTTGCGCTCTACTGGTTCAAATTCCGCAAGCCCAAGGCAAACACAAAAGGCCCCGTAGACCTCGATGATTATGATTTCGGGGAGGAAAACGAGGATGAGGAGGCGGAATATGAAACCGAGGAGGATACCTCCGGGGAATAACCTCGTCCAGCCGCATTGACGGTTCGCCCAAGGCACAGTATAATCTGGATGAAAGGACGGCAGTGATGGTGCTGTCAAAATCTTTGCCGATGAAGATGGAGATGCTTATGAGTCCACAAGGGAAATTTGCGGTTTTCTGCGCGGAGCAGTATAAGCTGCGCAAGAATCTGACTGGGCGGCAGCTTACAAGCCTTTTCCAGCGATACGACGTGTGGGACTATCTGTTTTCCTGCTACGAAGCGTTGCATACGACCGGAACAAATTATATCATCGCGGACATTGAGCAGTATATTCAGGAACGGTAAGCCGAACCGGTAATCAACTGAACACAATAATATAGACACACAAAAAACGCAGTCCCTACGGGGGCTGCGTTTTGCTTATGCGCTTGCGGACGGTCAATCCGTCTGATCTTCACTTGTTTCGGTCAGCAGCTCTATGAACTCTGCCGGGGCGTACACGGGGATCGGCGCTTTGCTGTAATCCTTTGTGTTCCGCGTCACGATGCAGTCCACGCCGGAGCGCACTGCCGTCTCGACCATCACGGCATCCTCAAAATCGGAAATCTCCGCTGAGATCGCCTTGCGGATGTCCAGCGCCGTGGTGTCCAGCAGACCGAACAGAGCGCAGAGCTTTGTCAGAACGTCGCGGGTCGCTTTGTCGCTGTGGGTCTGCCGGTGTGTCAGATAGTAAATATCCGTGATGGCTTTCGCCGTCAGGAAGCCTTCAAACTGCCGGTTGGCGCAGAGCAGGAAAATCGACTGCGCATCCTTGCAGAACGGTTCGCGGCTTTGCAGCGCGTCCACGATGACACAGGTATCTATGACAGCTCTCATATCCGGTTCAGCCTTTCTTCCTTCGCTTCCTCCAACGTCACATCAGCCGGAAGAATCCCGAACAGGGACTTGGCAATGTCCACTCTGTCCTGATGGGGATTGGAGAGCTTGGCGACAACCTTGCCGTTGCGGGTGATGAAAATGTCCTCCGTCGCTGCAAGCAGAAGATACTTTCCGAGATTGCTTTTCAGTTCCGTCGCAGTAATCGACATGATCTGGTTCCTCCCTTCGTGATTTGGTTCATCTTTATTATATCCGAATCGGACGAAATATGCAACTGGTTCGTGTGAAATAATTTGTGAACCGTCCGATAACATCCTATGACTGAAAAAAGAGCAGCAGGATTACTTCTTGCATATGCGATTTGGAGAAAAAACACAACCGAAAACAGAAATTTAAGAATTACCATAGGAGAACATCTATGACAAAGTATAAATTAGTAATTGCAGAAAAGCCGTCTGTGGGCATGGCGTATGCCGTAGTGCTGGGCGCGAAGAAGCGGATGGACGGTTACATGGAGGGCGGCGGTTGGCTCGTTTCGTGGTGCTTCGGGCATCTGGTGGAGCTTGCCGGTGCGGAAACCTACGACGAACGCTACGCAAAATGGAACCGCGCGGATCTTCCCATCGTCCCCGACCCGTGGTGCATGAAGGTCGCGCACGCGAAGAAAAAGCAGTTTTCCATTCTGAAAGCGCTCATGGAGCGCGAGGACGTGACCGAGATCGTCAACGGCTGTGACGCCGGGCGCGAGGGCGAAGCCATCTTCCGGTACGTCTACGAACAGGCAGGCTGCAAAAAGCCGATGAAGCGATTGTGGCTGTCTTCCATGGAGGACGACGCAATTCTGGACGCTTTCGCGCACCTGCATGACGGCGCGGAATATGACCGACTTTACGACGCGGCGCTCTGCCGCGCCAAGGCAGACTGGCTGGTAGGCATCAACGCCACGCGGCTGTTTTCGGTCCTGTATCATCGCACGCTGAACGTCGGGCGCGTGGTGTCGCCCACGCTGGCACTCATCGTTCATCGGGACGCGGAAATTCGTGCGTTCCAGCCCGAACGGTACTACACGGCATCGCTGACCTTCCCGGATTTTACGGCGGTCAGCGAGAAATTCAAATCCAAAGCTGAAGCGGACGCGGCGCTTGCCGCCTGTGAAGGGCAGAGCGCTGCCGTCTCAAAGCTCGACCGGAAGGAAAAGCACGAGAAAGCCCCGGCACTCTACGATCTGACCACGCTCCAGCGCGACGCGAACCGGCTGCTCGGCTATACGGCGCAGCAGACGCTGGACTATCTGCAAGCGCTTTACGAAAAGAAGCTCTGTACCTATCCCCGAACCGACAGCCGCTTTCTGACCGACGATATGCTGGCCTCGGTCCCTGCCATCGTGAGCTGTGCAGGCGGCATCTGCGGCGCGGATCTGCCTGCGTCCATGCGCCCGGCGCAGGTGTGCAGCAGCAAAAAGGTCAGTGACCACCACGCGCTGCTCCCCACCATCCGTGCGGGCGAAGCAGACCTTGACGCACTGCCCATCGGGGAGCGTGAAGTTTTGCAGCTGCTTTGCCGGCAGGTGCTGATCGCCGTCAGCGGTGAATATGTCTGCGCGGACATGACGGCTGAGATCACCTGCGGCGGGTATGCCTTTACCGCCAAGGGAAAGACCGTTCTGGACGCAGGCTGGAAAGCCTACCTTGATAAGCCCGAGGACAAACCGCTGCCCGATCTCGTCGAGGGCGCGTCTCTGCCTGTGTCGGCCGGCGAGGTTACGGAGGGCAAAACGAAGCCGCCCGCGGCATACAGCGAGGATACGCTGCTGCACGCAATGGAGACGGCAGGCGGGAAGGATATGCCCGAGGACGCGGAGCGCAAAGGCATCGGCACGCCCGCGACACGCGCCGCTATGATTGAAAAGCTCGTGGCGGGCGGCTTTGTGGAGCGGAAAAAGGGCAGAAAAACCGTCAGCCTTGTGCCGGTGCAGGCGGGCGTATCGCTCGTCACAATTCTGCCCGAGCAGCTGCAATCGCCGCTTCTGACAGCGGAATGGGAACACAAGCTGGGGCGCATTGAGCGCGGCGAGTTTTCGCCCGACGCATTTCTCGCGGAAATTACGCAGATGGTGCAGACGCTGGTAACGGAGTATCAGCCGGTTCCCGGCGCGGAGGTGCTGTTCCCGTCTGGACGCGAGGTCGTCGGCAAATGCCCGCGCTGCGGCAGCGATGTCACGGAAAGCAAGAAAGGATTCTTCTGCGAGAAAAGCGACTGTAAATTCGGACTCTGGCGCGACAACAAGTTCTTGACCGCCAAGCGCATCAGCCTGACGAAGCGGGATGTGGCGGCGCTCCTGAAATCTGGGCGCGTACATATCTCAAATATTTACTCCGAAAAGACCGGCAAGACCTTTGAAGCCGACCTGCTTCTGGATGACAACGGCGAACGCACCATTTACCGCTTCGATTTCGGCAGGGGGCGGACGACATGAAGCTGACCGGCTACGAAATGGAGACGATCATCCTCTACAATCAGGCTGAGCCGAACGCGCAGGTCTACACGCATGATGCGAAGCTGATCGCCAAGCTGCGGCGGCTGCATGAAGCATCACCGGAGAAAGTGTATGCGGACTTCGACGAGCCGAACGGCGCGGCACGGTACATCGTCCCCAAAAACTGCGTGAACGTCCGACCGCCGTATAGTGACGCGAGACGCAAGGCTGACAGCGAACGCGCCCGGAAAGCCGGTTTGACCCTGCCCCAGCGGAAAATCAAAGAATGACAGCAGCCTCCGCAGGAACGAAGCGTCGTGCGGAGGCTGCTCTTTGTCTGGAAAGGAGAGCCTATGGCAGAAAAAACACCCATAAAAGAACAGATCAAAGCGCTGACAGAGAAAATCGAGGAAGGGATTCAGAGCCTTTTCCAGTCTGGCGATCTGGAAAAGTATCAGGCATATCTTCGCACGGTGAGCCGGTTCCACCGGTATTCCGTCAATAACCAGATGCTCATTTTCTCGCAATGCCCCGGCGCGACGCTCGTTGCCGGGTATCAGAAATGGCAGAATCAATTCAGCCGCCATGTGCTGCGCGGCGAAAAGGGCATCACGATCATTGCGCCGACGCCGTACAAGATCAAGGTCGAGCAGGAAAAGCTCGACCCCGACACAAAGCAGCCGCTGCTGGATGCGGACGGCAAGACCATCACGGAGGAAAAGGAAGTCCAGATTCCGATGTTCCGTCCGGTCAAGGTCTTTGACGTGAGCCAGACGGATGGGAAACCGCTCCCGGAGCAGGTAAAGTCACCTGTCGCGGAGCTGACCGGCAACGTGGAGCATTACGAAGCGTTCATGGACGCTCTGAAGCGGGTATCGCCGGTGCCGATTGAAATGAAGCCCCTGACGAACGACCTCGACGGCTTTTTCTCGCCATCCAAACAGAGCATTACGCTGCGTGAAGGAATGAGCGAGGTGCAGACTGTGTGCGCAGCCGTCCATGAGATCGCGCACTCGAAGCTCCACAATTACGCGATGCAGCCTGACAGCCAGCCGAAGGATTCCAGCACGGAGGAAATTGAAGCGGAGAGCATCGCTTACACCGTCTGCGCCTACTTCGGCATTGAAACAAGCGCGAACAGCTTCGGCTATGTGGCAACGTGGTCGAAGGATAAGGACGTGAAGGCGTTCCGGGCAAGTCTGGACACCATCCGAAAAACGTCCAGTGAACTCATCTCCGGTGTCGAGCAGCATTTCAAGGAGATTTGCAAGGAGCGCGGAATTTCGCTGGAGCCGGAGCAGCCCGCGCAGGAGCAGGATGCAGAAAAGCTCTACATGGTGGACAATGAAAAGTACATTCATGTGCAGCGCACAGACGGCGGCATTGATTACACGATCTATGACGCAGGCTCTGCCAAAGCGCTCGATGGCGGCGTGCTGGAAGACAGCGGGCAGCCGCTGTCTGCTGCGGCGCTTACGGTTTGCAAACTCCATAATATCGGGGATGCCGCCCCGATTCGGCTGGCACCGCTGGTGATTCTCGAAAACCTGCAGGAGGCAAACGAGATCACGCCGTGTGCCGCCGAAGAAGCACCGCCCGATACGCCGCTGCCCGAAACACCGGAGATCGTGCATGATGCGCAGGAAACCGCACCGGCGCTTGCCGTGCCGCCCGACCCCAGTGTGTCCATTGCCGCGATGCACGCTTTTGGGTACATAGACGCAGATATGCTGCCGCTCTCGAAAGAGCGTGCGCTGGAGCTGATGGAGCATGACGCGACGGTGTATATGCTCTTTGCGGAAAACAGCGAGGCAATGGCGTTTGAACCGGAGGATATTGCCATGCACACCGGTCTGTTCGGCATTACCCGCGAGGATTGGGATGCGATCAAGGCATCTGTTCCGGTCATGGACAGCGGCATCGTCCAGAAAAAGCTGGAGCAGGCGTTTCTGGAAAGCCCCACGGACAGCTTTGCAATCTTCCAGCTCAAGCACGGCGAAGAACAGGAGGCGCTTCGCTTTTTGGATATGGAATCGCTGAAAAAAAGCGGTTTGACGGCAGAAAAAACAAACTACGACCTCATTTACACCGGCACGCTGCCGCAGGCGAAGCCTGTGCCGTCCACGCTGGAAGATCTGTATGTTATCTTCAATCAGAACTGCCCAGAGGATTTTTGCGGTCACAGCCTGTCCGTCAGCGACATTGTTGCCATCAAGCACTACGGCATGGTATCCTGTCACTACCTCGACAGCGTTGGCTATCAGGCGCTGCCCGCGTTCTGGACACCGGAGAATTACCTGAAAAACGCGGAAATGCAGCTGGAGGACGACTACGGCATGATTGACGGCATTATCAACAACGGACCCAAAGAGCAGGCCAAGACGCAGGAACCGGAACGCGGGACGGACGATTTGCAGAAGCGCCCGTCCGTTCTCGCCCGGCTTCGTGCGCCGCAGCCCTGTCAGGAAAAGAATGTGCGGAAACACGCGGAAAGGGATTTGGAATGAATAACTTCACAAACGACGAAATGAACCTGATGTGCATTTACAACACCGGCTCGCGCGAGGGTTTGATGCGGGAGCTACGAGAGATGCGCGGCTGCATCGGCGCGGATCAGCTGGAACTGCTGACCATGACGGATTCCGCGCTGCAAAAGCTGGAGAACATCAGCGATGCGGAATTTGCGGAACTGGAGCTGTACCCGGATTTCTAAGCGTATCATGCAATAAAAAGATTCCTGCCAAAACATCTTTGGCAGGAATCTTTTTATGTTTCGGTATTCTGCAATATCTGTAAACAGTAGGTTTTCAATTCCGGAATACCATCCTGGATGATCTCCCAGGTGATTTCGGAATCGACCGTGCCATAGCTGTGCGCGACGATATTGCGCATGGCTTTGATTTTTCGCCACGGGATCGCATCGTGGCTGTCGCGGAAGTCTTCTGTCAGCTTGCCGACCAGCTCGCCGATCTGAAGAATACAGAGCGCAGCCGCGTTGCGGTAAATGGCGTCGGTCTGGAAAGTGTCGTAGCTGTCGCCAAATCGCTCGACGGTCCGCTCGATCTGCTCACAGTAGGAAACGATGTGTTCCAAAATACTGGCGTCGCGGTCAAGCCTCATACAGCAGTACCTCGTCTTTCTGAATACTGGACAGGAACCGCTCGCTCAGGCTGCTCGTCGGGATCAGATCGACCGGCACGCCCAGCGCGTCTTCCAGATCAAGCAGCAAGCCGCCCATTTCAATGCCGCGGATGCGGCCTTTGTCGATGCGAAGGTCAATGTCGCTGGCAGGCGTCATATCCCCGCGGGCGTAAGAGCCAAACAGCCAGATTCGCTGCGCACCGTATTCCCGACCGAGTCTGGAAACAACCGATTTAATTTCCGGAATACCCATACTTCGCACCTCCTGATTCTTTCTTGCTTTTAGTATAACAGCCTTTTTCAAAAAATACAACCAGACTTTCCGAAAGGAGGTTTTGATTTATGTCAACCAAATTGCAATTCTATTCAGAATTTGCCGAGCGTACTGCGCGGCAGATCACGGGCAGCTATCGAAGCTGGACGGCTTTTCTCGCTACGGCGGCGCGGCTTTACAAGTATCCCTACAACGAGCAGCTTATGATCTACGCACAGCGCCCGAACGCGACGGCGTGTGCGGAGTATGATTTCTGGAAAGACCGCATGGGGCGCTATGTGCAGCGCGGCAGCACCGGCATTGCGCTCATCGACACCAGCGGCTATCAGCCACGACTACGATACGTTTTTGACGTGGCAGACACCGCGCCGCGCGATGCCGCCCGCAGCTTTACGCTGTGGGAAATGCGTGCCGAGCATGAAGCGGCAGTCAGCGCCATGCTGACTGAACAGTATGACATTCCCCAAGACGGTGGAATCATCGCGCAGTTTGAGCGCATCGCGGATAAACTCGCACTGGAATACTGGACAGAGCAGAAACGTGACATCTGCGACATCGTTGCAGATTCGTTTCTGAACGGGTATGATGAAGATAACATACGGATGGCGTTCAAAACGGCGGCATCCACCAGCATCACCTACGCGCTTATGGCACGCTGCGGCTTCTCTCCGGACGGATATTTTGAGCCTGAGGATTTCATGCCGGTCTTTGACTTCAACACCCCGGCAGCGGTCAGCGCCCTCGGAACAGCCGTCAGCGAGATCAGCCAGCGCGTTTTAAGGCAAATCGAGATCACCGTAAAAAGACACGAGCGCGAACGCCGCGCAGAAAGGACGGAAGAGCATGGAGAACAACCTGACTTACAAGACCAGCGGAGAATTTCAGATCCCCGACCTGAGCCTGCGCGAGAATCCGCAGAGCCAGCCGCTTGGCAAGTACGGACGGATGCGGCAGATGTATCTCCGGGAGCATCGCCCGATTCTCTGGAATCAGATGATTCTGTCGGAAACGCTGTTTCCGCACCTGCGGGAGATCGACGAAGCGGCGAACCGGAGGTTGGAGCAGATGATGCCGAACCTGATGAAGTCGGCAGGCGTGACGGAGGCGCTGAAAGCAGCCGACCCATTGAAGTGGACCGGTCTGATGAACACCTGCAAGGCGCAAGCCGAGGAAGTGATCCTCGCGGAACTGATCTACGCGTAACCGAGCCAGTTCAAGGCGAACAAATATCGTTTATGCTCGAAGCGGAGAACGCGCAAACGTCCTCCGCTTCTTCCTTATCCATACCGTCGGAGTTGATTGACCATGTGCTGCGGCTGGGCGGCAATTCCGACGATACGCGCATGGTTCTTGCGGCGGCATTTCAAAAGGAGAAATCTGCGGAGGAAATCACCGAAATTCTGCGGCAGGAATTTCACGGCGGCAACGGCTTCAAGTTGGACGGCGCGGACTATTCCGCATGGTACGCGGACGATGGGATTCATCTGGCAGCCGGTCGTGAAGCGGGGCGCGTTGAGGCGGCGCAGATTATCTCATGGCAGGACGCCGCCGCGCGGGTTGCGCAGCTGGTGGAAAGCGGCGAATATGCCACCAATGTAGAGATTGCCGAAGCATATAAGCATGAGCGCGATCTGCTTGCCGAAGCGTTGCTCCATCTGCGCGGCGATCTCAGTGACGATGCGCGGAAACAGGGTGATCTGAGCTGCTTGCAGGAATACGGCGGCAGCTTTCCCAAAGCGCTCGAAAAATTATCTGAGGCATTGAAAGATCCGGTGTTCCAGCAGAACCTTTCCGACGAATATGCCGCGTTCTGGACAGCATATGAGCTGGATAAGAATCTTCTTCGTTTTCACTATCATAAGCTGCGGGAAATCTGGCACAGGCTGAAGGATCTGCGCCTGCCGCGCTATGAATTGTCCGATGGCATGGCAGAAGTGCCAAGCACGGCACAGTTCATCACCGAGGACGAGATCAGCCACACTTTGATGCACGGCAGCGGCTTTGCAGAAGGGAAAAGCAGAATCTACGCCTATTTCACCGATACGCACACGGAGAAAGAACAGGCAGATTTTCTGAAAAAAGAATACGGCGTCGGCGGGCGTACCCATGCTGTGTCCGGAGCCAGTAGCAGCTACGAGGGCAGCGAGCCGAAGGGCATCACGCTGAGAAAGGCAGACTGCGCAGATGTCGAAATGCGCTGGAACCGGGTTGCCGCGCGGATATCGGACCTCATTCGGCAGAACCGTTATCTGACACCGGAGGAACGGGCGGCTTATGACGAAGCGCTGGCGCAGGATACGGTGCGGAACACAGCCTATGACGGCTATAACGCCGTCAAAGAAGCCCATCCGGACGATATTGTACTGTATCAGGTCGGGGATTTCTTCGAACTCTATGGCGAGGATGCACGGGCAGTTGCAGATGATCTCAGCCTTGAGCTGACGCGCCGCAATTTGGAGGGAG
>ERZ857840.3416-NODE-3416-length-13476-cov-3.793309_pt1 | contig 13476 bp, 10 predicted proteins | sample MGYA00519760_ERZ857840 | MGnify/ENA primary metagenome ERZ857840 (study PRJEB31778, sample SAMEA3449371) | human gut metagenome | biome: human gut; feature: human-associated habitat; material: faeces | place: United Kingdom | collected 2010/2012 ... | reverse complement strand
AAAATCGCGTTTTCTTCGTCTCTTGCACTATATAGTTTTCAAGGTGCGCTTGCCGGTTTTGCTCGGAACGTGTTATAGTTTAGCAAAAAAAGCCGCCCGACACAATTTCTAATTCCGCTATTTTCAGCTTGATTTCGTTATATTTAAGTTTAAAATCAAACATTTTGCTGTTTATCAATCTAAATTAAGAAATTGCTCCGTTTTTCTTCTGAATTCATATCAGTTCATTTAATATATGATTTTGCGCCACATTTTATCTGATATTCATGTATCATAAAAGGGACGCGATGGCTCGCGTCCCATATGGCATTTCGAATAATTATATTTAGTTGTGTTTTATGCCGTTGGCGCTGTCGTGGTTTCTGCCTCCGGAACCGGGGTTTCAGCGGCCTCTCCCGCGTTGCCACTCTGCTTCCTGAACCTCTCAGAAGGTGGATTCACCTGCTTCAGGAAAAAATACAGCCGTGCGGAGTCATCCGTGGGGTCGTGCTCGTCGCCCGATGTATATATGGTAAGGAACTGATCCTCCGTTGTCACCTCTACGCCAAAATCATACTGGCTGTTTTTCAGCTGGGTATCTATCCACTTCTGGACATCTTCCTCGTCCGCAGGCACGTATTCCATAATGCCGGTCTTTTCGTTCTTCTTGGGGTACCAGGTATTATAATTCACCTGTCCCTTGTCGCCGCCGGCCTCGTACATGGCCCATATCTCCCACTGTGCCTCTATGCCGCATATGGCGATATCCCATGTGCGCCCCTCGGGCTTGCTGAAATCCGGCAGCACGGCGGGGTCAAGCTCCGCGTTGCACTGCTTATAGGCGCAATGGGTCTTGCCGAGATTCACTTCCTGTATATGGTGCAGCTCATGGAACAGGGTGCGGCTGGTGCGTGCGTTTGCCGCCGCTATAACCAGATTCTGCTGCGTATTAAAGAATTCATAGGAGGCCATGTTGAAATGGGAATACACAGACCCTACGCCGTTCTTCTCCATATTTATATCATGGTCGGCATAGAACCACCAGTCTCTGCCATATAGTATAGGATAATCTATGTTTGTACCCGGGATACATATATAGCCTACCACGTCGTTATTTTTGTCTTTTGCCTCTATCAGCCTTGACTCATAGGGAAATACATACGGCTCCTCTGTCTCCTCCGGGACAGGCGTAGGAGTAACTACAGGAGTAGGATCGGGAGTAGCCTCAGGGCTCTCCGTAGCCTCCGCCTGAGGCTTATCCACAGGCTGCTGTTGACAGCCGACAGATAGCAGCACGGCCAGCGCAACGGCTAATACGGCAATTCGCTTCATGGGTAAATTTTACCTCTCACCAATAAATTCGCAAACAGGGGGAACGCCGGTTTTGCGTACCCCCCGTAAATTCAGCAGTTCGTCCCCTTTATGCGGCAGGGGTAGTTTCCGTAGCAGCCGCCGTTCCGCCGAACTTAGTTGAAGCTGGGTTGACCTGCCTGAGGAAGATATACAGACGAGACTGAGCGTCACTGGAATCGTGGTTGTCTCCGCAGGTGTAGATGGTCATGAACTGGTCGGTGGTGCTGGGGGTAACGCCAAGGTTTATCTCGCTGCGCTCAAGCTGCTTGTTTATCCATTCCTGTACGAATGCGGTATCCGGGGTCTTAAAGGTATATTTTGCATCCTTGTTGTCGGTGGGCCACCAGGTATTGTAGTACAGAGTCTTACCCGGCTCGTCCTTCTTTACCTCATACAGCGCCCATACCTCCCACTGCGCGTCTATGCCATCAACGGAGATATCCCAGGTGCGTCCCTCGGGGGTCATGAGGTTTGGTAGGGTGCCGGCGTCCAGCGTTACGGGGCAGGTGCGGCCTTTCTCGTCATAACCGCAGTTGGTCTTGCCCTCGTTTACGGACTGTATGTGGTGCAGCTCATGGAAGAATCCGTCCTCATACTTGCCCTTGGAATAGGCGACGCGGTTATTGTGGGCGGTCACTATCAGGTTCTGGCCCACGCCGGCTGCGTCCGCGCTGGCCACGTTAAAGTGCATATATACGGAACCAAGCTCGCTTTCCTTCTTGCTGCTGTTCAATTTATAATAGCCCAGCTTTCCGGTGGTATCGAACATTATGGGGTAGTTGATATTCGTTCCCTGTATCTTTATCCAGCCCACGGTCTCGTCGTTCTTGGCCTTCTGGGCTGCGATCTGCTCGGTATAGGGGGAGGTATATGCCGGCGCGGGGGTTTCCGCGGGAGTCTCGGGGGTGGGGACAGGCGTTACTACCGCCTCCGGCGTGCTGGGAACTACTACATCTATTATCTGATCATCTTCCTGCTTGGAGCAGCCTACGGCCAAAAGGCAGAGGGCGGTCATCACAAGGGCAACGAGTTTTTTCATTATGCTTTTATCCTCCTGTAAGGCCAGATTGGCCCATGTTTTTTGTTACGTACTAAAATAATAACACATAATGCACATATGCGCAAAGGCCCACGGGTTATTTTCATAATATGTTCATAGTTGGGGCGATTTTTAAGCCGTTATGCGCCCATTATTTTGTTATTATATGTTACAGCTAAGTCATACTCCTGTCAAATACAAAAAAAGGAGACCCGAAGGTCTCCCCCGTTTTTGCCCATCAGCCTCGTATCCTGCGCTCCAGCCCGCACACTGCGGCAGCCGCCAGCAGCAGTCCTGCGGCGCTCAGCAGCACGCTGCCGTCGCCTGTCTTGGGCATGACCACTATTGCGGGAACCGGTTCCTCGGGCGTGTAGTGGTTCTCCGGCTTACGGCTGTTCTCCACCTCCAGGCTGCCCTCTACCTTTACCCACTGGTCCTGTGCGTCCTTGCGGTATATGGCAACGTTGTCGGTACCGCTGGCCTCCTGCACCAGCACCTCTACCCTGAATACCTCTTTATTGAGATAATAGCCGTAGGGAGCAGCAGTCTCCTTCATATAATAAATGCCTACGGGTATCAGCGGGAACTTCACGTCACCGTTGGAGTCCGAGGTCTGTTTATATGCGGTCGGCTCCTTGCAGTCTTCATCCTTAAAGAGTGCAAATACCGCGCCCTTTACCCCCGCGTCGTGCTCGTCCGTCTTTTTGAAGCCAAAGGATGAGGGTATTTCTTCGTAACAGTTGGCGAAATTGACCGTTACCTCTGCTTCGCTGTTTTCTTGCAGCGTCACCTGCACCGAGGGATTTTCCACCTTCTCGCTGTTAACAGTATGTTCTTTGCCGTCCACCGTTACGATAAGCGTATATCCTGCCTTTATGGCGTCTTCTTCCTCAACTATATAAGTACCGGCGGGAAGGAGTATTTTCTCAGACGCGATGCAAGGATTATCTTCAGTTTTTAGCTCTACTGTATTTACAAGCTCGCCCTTCTCACCATCGTCTGTCACCTCATACACGTTGAAGTTATATGTGCCCGGTATATTGCTGGTCTTTTTCACACTGAGATACGCCAGCCGCTCCGTTTTTTCATCTATCCTAAAGCTGCCCCTGGCAAATACCGGCGTGCTGCCCTCCGCAACGCCCACGAAGCACTGAGCGGCGTGCCTGCCGCTCACAGGCTCATAGAAGTAAGCGTCCCTTGCGAGGTACTGCTCGCCGGATATGGTAACGTCTATATTTTCTCCGGCTGTCACCCCTTGGAGCGTCACCGAGTATTCGCCGTTTCCCTCGTCCCTCCATTCCCTGCTGGGGAAGGTCTTGCCGTTTGCCGCGAGGGTAAGGTCGTCCTTTTCGTCAAGCGTTATGCCGCCGTGCCTGTCGTTTTTCAGCTCGAACCTAAGCAGCACGTCCACCGCTCCGCTCGTTCCGGCGCTCAGCGGAGCGGCTTCCACGCTGTTGAGGATAATACCACCATCCTGAGCATTCTCAGGGTCAATTTTTATGAGGTAGTTGTAGACGTTAGTGATGTTTGTTTTTACAGTATCGATCGACTGCAATGTTGAGTATCCGCTGTATTTATTGCTCGCCGTATCATAATATGCGGTATCACTTTCGTTCCAATAATACCATGTCCCGGAATAAGGGTTTGCAATGACGTTATCTTCTTCATTTGCAAAGTGCCATATAGCATTCTGTACGGCTGTAAGGAGCTCGTCTTCTGTAATGTCGTTACTAATCGAGACGTTATTTGCGCGAAGCTTCGCCTCCATTTCGTCCTTCGTTACAAAAGGATAGGAAATTTTTGTAATGGCGCGTATCTTCTCTGCGTTTTTAGCCGAATAATAGCCAGCGTTTTCCAGCGTAAGCCGCCTGTATTGGATTTTATCTGCATAGTCAGGCAAAACGCTGGTCGCAGCGTCACAGCAATATACTTTAGTAGGATTATCTTTGCTTTCTCCTTCGTACAAAAGATATACTGCGGGAAGTATATTCCCTCCACCTGCACCGAAAGCCGGGCTCATATCGAGACTTCTATGTATACTCCGCTGATAATAGGTGTAATAGTCCGGGTACACTGTGCTCCTCCTATGTAAATAACAGTAGTGTTCCCCTTCCGCCATTGCTGCACCGGGCAGCAGGCAGAGCGTCATGAGAAGCGTAAGCATGAGTGCCCATATTCTCTTCGTTCTTTTCATTTTTACCCTCCGCTTTTTGCTTTATCGATATACAAGTATTACCTTGCATTTTGATTCTTTATTCAGCCCTACAAGATTAAAGCTAAAAGACCCCCGTGTCAATCGACTCGAGGATCTTAGTTTATTTATTACAATTTACGAACTTTTTCACTGGTCAGAGGGTGGGCTTCATCGTGGGGATTATCGCCTTAGAGAAGCGTATCGTTTCACAAGTTCTTATATCCCTGCTTTTCCGGGCTTTTTTCATAGCTGCTCCCACATAACTGCTCATATCTTCCCATAACTTTTTTCCCAAAATGGGTAAATACATGGGTAAATCCAGTGGTGCTAACTAATCTTGATTTTTCCTTCAAGGCTGGCAAAACTCGCTACTTTCCGTTCCTTAGTTGCTTCGTTGTAAACGTCCATTGTAGTCTCGATATTTCGATGCCCCATGATTTCTTGAATGATTTTCAGGTTTGGCTCATTCTCGCAAAGCCGTGTGCAGAATGTATGCCGCAGATTGTGGACGCTGAAATGCGACAACAGCAGGGGTTCTCTGCATTCCTGCTTCGCCCGCTCTGTTTCGTCCCGATTGCAGTCTCGGATAATTCTCTCGATTGCTCTGTTGACTGCATGGGGCGTCAGCATTTCTCCATAGCGGTTTTGGAACACAAAGTTTGAATATCCATCGACCACGCATTGATTAACCCCGTTTTCTATCTGCCTTTGCCTTACCTGAAGCAGTGCGGCCCGAACATCCGCAAACATAGGAACGATGCGCGTACCGGCCTTTGTCTTTGGCGTAGTAATATGCATTTCCATCTTTCCGCTGTCCTGCTGGCGATATATCAGATTGTGGTTGATGTCGATGATATTCTGCTTAAAATCGCAATCATTCCACCGAAGCCCAAGAACCTCCCCAATCCTTGCGCCTGTGCCAAGCAGCACCGTAAATAGCGGTTTCCAGTGGCAATAGGTCGATGATCCCGAGATAAATTCTATGAACCGTTCCTGCTGCGGCTCTGTCAGGGCATGCCGCTTTGGCTTTTCCCAATTATGGCTCTTTTTTATTTCCGCCATAACCCCATCCGTAGGATTGCTCCTGATGAATCCGTCACGGACAGCTACATTGAACACCGGATGAAGTATCGTGTGGATGATCTCCATGCTGTTCGGCTTGAACCCAATATCCCTGATAAGATGGACGTAGAACTTCTTTATGTCGCTGTACTTGATTTCAGCGACATTTTTCATGCCTATCTCATCGCGGACATACTTTCCGTACATATACTTGTAGTTTGTCCGTGTTGACTGTTTGAGTTCGTACTTGGTTTCGATGTAGGCATCATAAAAGCTATTCAGCGTTGTCCTGTGCGCCGTGTAGCTGTTTACACTATCCTCCAAGTCTCGGATAATGTCCTTTTCCAGTTCCCGTAAGGGCTTTCCGTTTTTCCTGCCTTTCGGGATGCTGTCACTCTCTACCAATCGCCAGCTGTAGATGCTTCTTGTTTCTCCATGTGCGTCTTTATAGCGGTACTCATACCTTCCGTCCTTGCGCTGACGCTCACCCTGTCTTAGTACTCTGCCTTTTTTATCTCGCTTACCTGTCATTACGGCTCCTTTCATACGAAAAGAATCCGCTTATAGGCTGTGAACAGCTTACCATAAGCGGATTCCTATTTCAAGTTTTCCCATCAAACCAAGCTCGAATGGTCTATAAGCTGTTCAAACTTCTTCCGCTTGATTTGAGGTCTGTTGCCGTTCCAGAGGATGAAATCCGCATCCCTGTTTTCGCTGATGATCCTGCGGAGCTTATTCTCGCCGATCCTGAAGTATACGGCGGCTTCTTCTACGGAGAGGGTGTACCGTTCCCAGACCGGGATCGCGATGCGCCCCTGCGTCAATTCGGTGTCGTGAGCCATGCAATACCTCTCCTGTTTATATGACGCTCTCATCGAATAAATACCCCTGAAATACCGTGCCGTCGCCGGTAATGAAGCGGCCCCGCGCGTCCTTGGGTATCTGGTCGGCAGCATCGGTGCTGTCGAGGATTATTTGCGAAAGCACGTTGTCTGCCCTGCCGCACACACGAAAATCCATGTTGTTCTTGATCTGCCCCGGGATAACGGCGGCATCCGGCCTCTGGGTGGCGAGAATGAGATGAATGCCAAACGCCCTTCCCTGCCGCGCAATGGTGGACAGCCTGCTTTCGATCTGTGCCAGCAGCTTCTTGCGCCCGGCGTCTGCGCCGGTCTTGTCCAGCATCTCCGCCGCCTCATCGCAGGCGAATATAAGCCTCGGCAGAGGCCGCCTGATTTTATTGTAGCTGTCGATATTCGGGCAGCCCAGAGCCGCAAACCCGCTCTTGCGGTCTTCCAGTGCCAAAACAAGCCGGTCGAGGGTATCGAGCAGAGATTCCTCTGTGAAGCACATCCGGCATTTTTCATGCCATACCTTAGGGAAATCCACGCCGCCCTTGAAATCCGCAATAAATACCTTTGCGCGCTTTTTAATGTACTGCATCAGCAGCAGCTTGAGCAAAACGCTTTTTCCGCTGCCTGTTGAGCCGCCCAAAAGAATATGGGGAACGTGTGCAAGGTTGACCGTCACGGGCCCGGCATACCCCTCGCCCAGCACCAGCACAAAGCTTTTGTGGGAAAGGCAGCTGACATCCCAACGCAGTACCTCCGGCCAATCCTCTCCGGCAGGAACGGCATACAGCAGCACGCGGCTCTTGCCCTTGGCGTATGCCAGCTTGACGATGGTTATCCCCAGCGCCGTCTCAATGGCGGGACGCTTTTTCTCCCAATCCTCGAGCGGAATGCTCCAGTTATTAAACTCCCAAACCGTAACGCGGGGATTGCCGCTGTCGCGGCATTTGTGGAGCAGATCCGGCGGTATACCGGCGTGGTTCACGAGGCCGATGCATTGAAGCCTGTCCCTTGCCATCCGCAGCCCTATTGGATAGAGCAGCAGCGCCGCGCCGCCAAACAGCAGATAAACAGTCAAAGCATACCGCATAAGGTGCTTCAGCGCGGGGATTTCAACCGATGCCTGCTGTGCCCAAAGATAGACAGCGATAGCAAGGTACAGCGCAGCCAATACCAGCTTAATTGTTAAATCAGGCGTACCATTCAGCCTTTGCAGCAAACCATTGAGCGCGTCCCTTTTCCGCATTTGAAGCCTTTCGTTCCTGTTCACAGCGCTACGCCGCCTTCCTTGTGCCGGATGGCAGAGCCGTCCGGCAGATACTCGATGACATTCTGCACACGGCGGAGAAAAGCACGCCACGTCTCCAGCTGATACCTCTGGATATCCATATACTGCTCGGACAAAGGGATATTGCTTGTGATGTAGACTGTTGTATAGCAGGCTACCCTGTCGGTGTACTGCGCCGGAAGCGTCAGCGGGTAAATATCAAGGTAGTTCAGCATGGCGCTGATGGGGATTTGAGAATGGAATTCCTCCAAAACCAGTACATCCTGACAATGATAAGCGTCAAAGCGAACGCCGTTTTTTCCGCCGTAATCGGTAATACGGCAGATGCTTCTGGGGTCATGCTTTGCAAAAATACCCCATGTCTTGCCGGTTCCGCTCGCGCCGTAAAGATAGGTCACCTCCAACTTGCGGTTTTCGGCGCTGTATTTCTCCTCCAAAATGGTTTGACGAAGAATCTCGATGTCTCGGATTCTGAAAGCAAGCTTGGGATTGTCGTTGACGATCTCCATAATGGTTTTACCTTCCCGAAGCTCTTGTATAAGCGCAAACATTTCCGGCGATTCCTCCTCCTTTTCGGCGGGAAGATTGCCCCATTCCTCAAAGGCTCCGATAACGGATGTTTCCGCCTCGGCGGTATCGGCCCATTTTCCGCTTTTGGTGATATAGTCGCGGTTTGTCCTTGCGCTGCCGTAGGCCTTTTCGATATGTGCCGTGGGAAAGCGCGCCTTGATCGTTGAAAAACGGACAGGCGAGGGCGAAAACATGAAAACGTGCGTGTGATGTGTGCCGGTCGTTGCTATTTCATCTGCCATGCAATAGTAGGACGGTGAAAAACGTAGCAGGATATCCCGGATGGAATCATGGTCGAGGCCTGCCTCCAAGGGGTTGTTGATAGTCAGCGTCCACTTGCGGGCTTGAGAATTGTTTCTAAATATATAAGTCTCCTTTGTAATTGCTGTATTGTTGTGCTGCATGCTACATTGTCGCCATAAGGGTAAGGGTATTACTGCAATTTATATCACCGGCCGGGCCGGTAATATCCTTTTTTAGCCGTTGCAGCGGGTGCAGGCGACCTTGCGCCCCCCGCCGATATCTCCGCTTGTGCAAATAAAGGCGCTTCGCTTTGGTATTAAACGAATGCACCTCGAAAGGCAGAATTTATTCTGGATCGAAAATCATATTACTTGGGCAGAAGTTCTAATAGACTGTTGGCACCGCGATTGATCTCAAGTGGTTTTTTATTACCTCGTCAAAGGGAAATGGGGCGGCGACCATACTGCTTCTGCCGTAAACGCCGATTTCTGCCGTGTTAATGTTTAAACTTTTGTCAACAAAGCTGCTATGAAGCAAGCCACTTTTCTTACTATGGTTAGGTTAATTTAACAGAGATACTATGCTGCTACCGTATTTTACAACGGCCGGGCCGATGTCAGATGCAGCCTCGAATCGGTAGCCCTGAGAGGATTATAACTCATACTTATCGCAATTTCAATCATGCATTTTCGTATTGAGAAGAATAGCACCGTATATACATGCTTATGCCACTCATCCCATTCCTTATGGTCTGAAGGCGCTTGTAGAATATAATATAAATAAAACCTCTGCTTTTACCATGGTTATATAAAAAATCCAGCCGAAGCTGGATTTTTTCAACAAAGTATTCTCATTTACGCAGGGAAATCATTATTTATTGTCATGTTTGCAGGATTGCCCATTTTTGCAGTGTCGATCACGCGAGATGTATCAACGTTGCTATAACGATAAATACTATACTCAGTCCCCATTCGATAAGAGCCAGTTTTATCGCAAACCTAAACCACTGGACAAAGCTGATTCCACCGGCGCCTATGCAGGCATTGGTCGTGGAGCTGGTAGGAATGACGCAGTCCGAAAAGCCCGCGGCACACTGGAACGCCACGACCGCAGTCTGTGCGGTAATGCCGGTCATTTGGGCAAGAGGTCCCATCAGCGGCATTACGAGAGCCGCAAGGCCGCTGCCGGAAGGCACAAATAGATTGATCACGATATTCATTAAAAACATACCTACCGCTATACAAGAGGGAGGCATCATGGACAGGACCTTTGCGAGGGCGTTGAGTATCGTGTGGAATATCATACCCTGCTCCATTACTATCAGTATGCCGCGTCCCATACCGATCACAAGACAGGCAAACATCATGGATTTGCATCCGCTGATATATACCTTACATATATCGTTACCTTTTATCCCTCCAACGATGCCGGCTATAATACCCATCGCCAAGAATATCGGAGCCATTTGTCCGGCAAACCAGTCCATCTTAAGCGCACCGTATATTATTACGCCAAAGCCCGCAATCATCACTATCAGCACCAATATATTCCGCGTGCTAAATTTAGACGGTATTGAAGACTGGACGCTGTCGCTTTCCGGCGCGGGCAGCGTCTTTTCAAGAGAATAGCAGCAACTCTTGCTCGGATCCTTCTTTACGCCTTCGGCGTACCTGATAACATAAAGTGCAGCCGCTATCAGTATTACGATATGCATGATTATTCTGTACCAGGCGCCCGAGAATATCGGCAGTCCGACGATCCCCTGAGCAACAGCGGTGGCATAGGGATTGAATGTGCCGACAGAGCTGCCGACAAAAGCGCCGCACATTACCATAGCTACGCCTGTGATGCTATCATAATGCATTCTGCGCGCAAGGGCGATACATATAGGAACGAAAATCACACACTCCGCGTCGAATCCTATTAATCCCCCCAGTACGGAAAACATCAGCATTACAACGAAGATTACCAACTTTTCCTTGCCCGCCAAGGATATTACCAGTTTATTGGTCAATATGTCTATGGTTTTTGTCTCGTTGATGACAGCGAACGATCCGCCGGCTATCATTACAAAGAATATCAGCGAAGCCATTGAAACCAGGCCGCTGGGTATAGCGTTAAAAAATTGATAGAGATTCACGGGGCTCTGCTCTACCCTTTGATATGTCCCGGGTATCAGTATTGCGCGTCCGGATTCATTCACGGCCGTTTCAAACTGCCCCGCAGGAACTATGTAGGTCAAAACCGCGCATATAATGAGTATTACAAAAATAAGCAGGTAAGTGTGCGGCGGCTCCTTCATCAGAAGCTGCGCAAAAGGCCTTTTCTTGCTATTGCTATCCATTGTTTTCTCCTTTCAAAATATGTTACATCATAGTTGAATGCTCAAACGCATTATGCAAAAGAGAAACGCCGTTTTTGGCGGCAAGCACGCCCTTGGCGTATACGGAGTCTATTTCCAGATCCTTTCCGAGCAGTATTAGATCAGCATCCTGTCCCTCCTGTATGCCTCCCTTTCTGGGGTACATACCTATCGACTTTGCCGCGTTGGTGGAAACCACTCTTATTGCCGTTTCGAGGGGCAGATTCTCCTTGAGTACGATGTCCCTGAATTCTGAAAACATCGATTCTACCGTTGTTACAAACAATCCCTTGAATGTTCCGTCTTCATCGTATACGGCCATGCTGCCGTTTGCATCCGAGCTCATGGTAATACGCTCTATATCTACGCCTGCCTCCAGGCAGCGCCTTACCGCTTCGCTGGGCTTTACCGAATCGGGCAGCCCATATTCAGGCCCTATTCCGGTCGTTATATCTATCGTGCCGCCCATTTTTGCAAACTCTATGGCGTCCTCAAACAGAGCCTTATCCCTGTTTATGTGAGTAGGAACGAGCAGATAGGGCGGAATCTCCGTCTCCCTTATTATATCCTTGAGCATGCTCAATTTGCGGGCGCCAACTCCCAGGTGAATATGTGTGTAACCTCTTTTCCCGCCTGCAAGCCCGCCTGTGTAAGCCTGAGCCGCAAGCTGCTCCACCATAGCTTTTGTGGGCTGGGAGGATCTTCTGTCGGATATTGCGGTCTTTGCTCCTATGACCTTATCTATAAATATCATATCCCGACGAACAGAGCCGGTAAGCGTGGCAGAGGGCATTTCAAAGGAGCCGGTCAACATTCTGGCCGTTATTCCCTCCTCCTCAAGAGCGCAGGTCTTTGCATATAGTGCTTCAATATTACGCGCCGTGCCGTCAGTTCCGTGAAGTGCGACTATCGTGGTTATGCCATGCTTTACTATATTGCTTATCTGCATTTCCGGAGTCCGTGTAGCAAAGCCCGCCTCGCCGCCAGCTCCGATGACATGAACGTGCTGATCGACAAAGCCCGGCACCAATGTCTTGCCCTCGGCCTCAACTGTCTTTACGTTCAATTCAGAGTAATCTCCGGCAATCCTATCGGCAATTTTGATCACCTTGTCCCCTTCTATGAGGACGTCCTTCCTGCCCATCGGAGCAGGGGAGTATACATTTGCATTACGTATTAGCAGCATACTTTTATTCCTCTCTGTGATTTGTCAAATTGTAACAAAGAACTGTGATCATCGCCGCTGCGTGACGTCCCGCGCGGATATGACAAAACATTATAATATTATAATATTATAATGTTTTAAACATGTCAATATCAAACTAATAAAAATAACGATGGATATGATCCCTTTAGCTTTGTCTTAGCCACACGCTCGTTGCGGGGCGCGGAGATTTGAATTATTTATTAGATCCCGTCCTTACGGCGGTTGCAGCGGTCAGCGATAGCTTACTTGACGGCTGAAATTCCGTTTTTCATACCTGTTATTACGTATCTGTGACATACCGTATTGCCTCCGACCTTGAAGTTGGCAATATAAAATACCGTATAGTCCTGTATCCTTCCCGATCTGTCCCTGGATGTGCGTTCAACCACCATGAGCGGCATGGGGTATCCCTTGTACGGCGGAAACATTCCATCAAGCTCTCCAATGGCAAGATCGGCATGGACCTCATCTACGGCATCTGTCATGTGCAGCCCCAGCTTGCCTTCAAGCAAAAAACGCCAGAACTGTATGTCTCCCGCTTTCTTTATTTCATCATAAAAGCTGATATCCGGCAGATAGTGTCTTGAAAACTGTATTGGCATATTCTTGAAGAAACCGGCCCGCTCAACACATATTACTTCCGTACCGGGTGCAATGGCGAGCTTTTCAGCCAGTTCTTCATCTGCCCTTACGATTTCAACGCGCTTGGTCTTATATATCCATTCATTTCTTTCATTATACAGCGCTCCGGTAAAGCCTACCAGATCCAGCCTGAAATCGCTTGCATCGTTTGACCTGACGAAAGTTCCCTTGCCTCTGTGCCTTTCCACCAGACCCAGCTGTTCCAGCTGTCCCATAGCCTGACGAACCGGAGCTAAGCTGCAACGGTATTGCTCCATCAGTTTCTTTTCGCTCGGCAGCAAGTCGCCTCTTTTATAATGTCCGTCAGCTATTAGCTTAAAAATATCATGGTATATCTGTTCATGTAAAAGCATCTGTACCTCAATTATCATTTTTATCGCGGCATATAGCCCTATATTCTATGTGATATATTGTATAATACCATGAACTGTGTTCGTCAAGCAAAATATATGCATCTTTAGGGACATATATTTCGCTATAAACGACTTATATGAATCGATCCGCGTAAACCATTGCAGATTAAAATAGCATGAGCTTCTTCAAAAGCCCGCACATTTGTCTTCGCAAAAACCCCCCTATCAATCGAATGGGGGGTCTTGTAGCTTATGCTTTTTTGCCCGGTTAGGGGTTCGGCTTCATCGTGGGGAAGTCTTTTACATTCATTTTATAACACTCCTTAAGTTCTT
>ERZ857840.3412-NODE-3412-length-13483-cov-4.743223_pt1 | contig 13483 bp, 10 predicted proteins | sample MGYA00519760_ERZ857840 | MGnify/ENA primary metagenome ERZ857840 (study PRJEB31778, sample SAMEA3449371) | human gut metagenome | biome: human gut; feature: human-associated habitat; material: faeces | place: United Kingdom | collected 2010/2012 ... | reverse complement strand
ACTGCTCTGATTTTATTTTCAAAAATGTCCTATTTGATATTGCAATTTAGAAAAAGTTTTCGTAAGTAAATTCTCAAAGTAAATGCAACAGTGCAATCGATATGCACCTCAAAAGTCAGACACTTAATGGAGGCGCATATCTTGATGGGTAAAGCGGGACGAAAAAGCAGGAGGCACTCGACAGAATTTAAGGTGTATGTTATAATGGATATGCGAGAACACCGATGGTGCTATCATGAAACCGTGCGAAAGCACTGGGGAACGAAAACACATTCAGAAGATTGCAAGTACATAAACGTAGTGAAAAGGTGGGAACGCATATTATCAGAAGAGAGAGCCGAAGGTTTGGTGAAAGAACACAGAGGCAAATCTTACGGAAATAAACAAGGGCGTCCGCCCAAACTCGACAAACAAATAGAAGAAGATCCTATCGCAAAGAAGCCGAAGCTGACATAAGATCGTAACTTATAACCCACACTATTGCCGGGTCAAGTGTGAAGAAAAAAGGCTTCGAACGATACAGCAAAAAGCGATTTCAAAAACAGGTAACTGTATGACAAAGGCAGATTTTGAATAATTTCTGCTGTTTCAGAAGTAATGTCCGACTTGACAGCCGAAACGAAAGTCAGCATGGCAAAAGAAAATCGTGAACGTCTCCGCCGACTTATACAGCATCCGGTATATTCCCTGTCGGGAGTTCGGCGCGATTGCGCGGAAAAATCCGCACTGTTTATCCATCAAATTCAAAAGCGCACAAATTTTCAAGAAAATTTGTGCGCTTTTTTTGTAAAAATGTCCAAAGAGGTTGACATTATTAAATTTTGCGCTATAATATATTGCATAGTGTAACAAAGAGCGATGTTTTTGCGGTTGCGGCGCGTATGGTGTCAGAGGCAGATACGGCATTTCAGCTATACCTCGGCGACTCGACGGCTTACGGGCTGTCGGAAATAATAACGGAGATATCGAAAAGCAAACCAAGCGGGAGGACAACGAGATGAAAAAACCGAAACAATGGATGCATTCCGAAGGAAAAACCATACTCTGGTCACTGAAGCAGACGTGCACCATCAAAAAGCTGCCGCTGTTTCTATGGCTGGCTCTTTTCCTCGCCATATCGCTTTCACCGACATTGTCATTGCTTTTTTCGCAGAGGATGATCGACAACATTACCGCAGCCATTCGGGATCCGTCCGTGAAATTACAGATCGGCAACATCATTATATGGGGCTTGTTCCTGACACTGAGCGCGGGACTCAGCAATCTTTGCGCGCTGGTTTTCAGTACATATCTCTCGAACACATACAGCATATATATGCAGGAAAGACTGATGGAGCAGTTCAACAGAATACCGCTTCGTCAGTTTGCAAATGCGGACTTCATGAACAAAACCGCCGGAGCGGTCGCGGGTGCCGACCGTCTTTCGTATTTCGTGGATAAATCCGTTGCTCTGATGACGACGCTCATCAACATAGTATTTTCGTATGCCGTGCTTGTCAGAACCAATATCGGAATTGCAGGCATTGCGCTGGTCATCGGTATATTTGTATGCAGCCTGTCTTTCAGGGATGTCAATGACACATACAATACGAACAACGAAAACCGAAAAAAGTCGCGGATGGTCGAATATTACCAGTCGCTCCCGAGGGACAGAAGTGCCGCAGCCGAAATGCGCCTGAACAATCTGGCACCGTATTGGAAGCAGAAATACACGACGCTGCGCGAAGAGCTTAAAGCATCAAAGCGTAAAAGCATTCTGCGGAGCATCAGGAGAAGCAACATTTCAAAAATTCTGGTCACGGTCTGCACATACGCCATTATCCTGATTTACATTATGAATGTCAGAGACAGCGGTATGACGGTCGGTATGTATGTCATGATAACCGGCATCGTGTCGAATGTCATGCTGTCGCTGCCCGGCATTTCAAACAGCATAAAAGAGCTTGGAACCGAGGTCAAGCTCCTGACCGATTACCGTGAATTCTGCGAAATCTGTCTTTCGGATCTGAAGCTGCCCTCCGCAGAGAAAAAAGAAAACCCTGCGCCCGTCGAAAATGCGCCGGTATTTGAGCTGAAAAACGTCAGCTTCAGCTATGACGGCTCAACCGATGTGCTGAAAAATATAAATCTCAGCATCTTCGACGGCGAAAAGGTTGCATTGATCGGAAAGAACGGATGCGGAAAATCCACGCTGATAAATCTGATCCTCGGGCTGTATCAGCCGACGGAGGGAGAAATTTTCTACAAGGGACACCCGTACAGTGAGTATGACCGCGATTTCATAACAAAATATGTGGGCATTACTTTTCAGGATTATTGTATTTTCGAAAAGATGATTGATCAGAATATCGGAATGGGCGATGTTTCGAATATCGGAAACGAAGAGCTTATCAAAGAAGCAGCCGAAAAAGGTCAAGCGGAAAAATTCATCGAAAAGCTGCCCTATGGTATGAAAACGTGGATCGGCAAAAATTACGATTTCGAAAACGGTGTTGATCTGTCGGGCGGCGAAAGGCAGAGGCTCGCCATTTCCAGAGCGTATATGAACAACAAAAGAGTGATGATAATGGACGAGCCGACAGCGGCGCTTGACCCTATTGCCGAAATGAAACAATATCAGAGCATCAGCAGTATGATGGCTGAAAACACGGCGATACTGGTCAGTCACAGGATCGGCTTTGCAAGACTCGCTTCCCGCATTATCGTCATGGATGACGGGCGTGTCGCGGAGCAGGGTACGCACGAGGAGCTTATCGCAGTCAACGGCGGGTACAAGGCGTTGTTTGACGCGCAATCCGAGTGGTATCAATAAAAAACAGCTTGAGAAAGGATTCGGACATGAACGAAAAAACAGGACTCCGGGATAAATTATCACTGCTTTGGAAAGCATTGCTTTTAAGCTTCAGAATGAAGAGCAAGGTGAGTATATGCATATCGGTCATCGGGATGCTTCTCGGGCTGTTCACGCTGTGGAGCAACATTCTGAACGCCGATCTGATCAACCGGATCACCGGACTCATTCAGGGCGAGGATGTTTTGCGGCAGGCTCTTTTCACACTGCTTTGCATCGTTCTGATCGAGGTGCTGCTGCTTGTCTACAACATGCTGAAAAGCTATTTTGTCCAGTATGATTCAATGCGTGCGGACGAATATATTCATGACACGACATATGATATATTGTCGCGGACAAAATACGAAAACATCGAAAACAATTCCAACTTCATGCAAAAGCTGGACTTCATAAACAATCAGGGATGGTGGAGGATCGCACAGCTGACCGTCTTTGTTCAGAACATCGTCTCAGCCGTCATCTCCCTGGCGGGCATATTCGTGACACTGTTTTACATCAACCCGCTTATTGTGCTTATCCTTTTCCTGTCGTGCCTGCCGGGGCTCTGGATATCAAAGAAATACGGCAATGAAGCGTATTTTTATGAGCTTTACAGTATGCGCGAAAAATGGTATATCGATTATCACGCGGGGCTTATCACGGGATTCAACAAGGAAATCCGATTCTTCAACCTGTTCGGCTACATAAAAAACGAGTGGAAAACGGGCGTTGAGCTGCTGATCAAAAAGCGTTCCGGTCTGACACGGAAGTTTACTTTTTACCGGATAGCGGCAGATCTCATAAAAAACATTGCGATCGTCGTATCGCTTTATATCGTTGCGGTTCAGATCATGGAAAACAGCGCACTTGAGGTCGGAACGTTCGTGTTGGTGCTGACGCTGGCTTCAAACATACAGACAAATATGTGGACGCTGCTCTGGTCACTGGGGGAATTCAACACGCATTCCGTATACATAAAGGATTTTTATGCCATCAGAGAACTTGAATGCGAAAATCATCCGGAGAGCAATGAGACATATGACAAGCTGAACATCGAATTCCGCAATGTCAGCTTCACTTACAAGGGCACGACAGAATGCGCGATACGAAACCTGAACGTTACGCTCCGACAGGGTGAAAAAATCGCCGTTGTCGGCGAAAACGGAAGCGGAAAAACCACCTTCATCAAACTGTTGTCGGGGATTTATGACTGTGATGAGGGCGAAATACTGATAAACGGCGAACCGGTGAAGGACATTGCAAAGCTGAGGAATTCAATATCCGTCATTTTTCAGGACTATGCGAAGTACCGCACTTATATTAAAGAAAACATAACCGTCGGCGACGTGAACAGAACGTACACCGACGATGACATAAGAGACGCCGCAAGGCAGACCGATATCGATTCGTATATCGAAACGCTTGACGACAAATATGACACGAAGCTCGGCTGTTTCTCCGACAGCTATCTCGATCTGTCGGGAGGTCAGTGGCAGAAGCTCGCGCTGTCAAGACTTTTATTCAAAAACGATGCGAAAATGATGATCCTGGATGAGCCGACGGCATCGCTTGACCCGTTGACTGAAGCGGATATATACGCGAATTTCTTTCATCTGACCAAAGACAAGACAGCGCTTTTCATTTCGCACAGGCTGGGTATCACAAAGGTGGTCGACAGGATACTTGTGTTCAGGGACGGCACTGTCGCCGAGCAGGGTACGCACGATGAGCTTATTGCGGCAAACGGAGTCTATGCCGATATGTATAAATCGCAGGCTCAGTGGTATAAATAACAGTTCAGGAAGCCGTGAATGTGATCACGGCTTCTATCATGCTCAGAGCGCGGCGGCGATGCAGCTTCAGCAGTGAACGCTGAAAAAAGTATATGTCCGCAGCCTCCCACATGAATACCCATGCCACAACGTCGATCATATTGAGAATCACTGAATTTGTACCGTGGCGGTCAAGCACTACGGCTGCGGCAAAAATGAATGCGGCTGTCAGAGTCATTATTATGCTCTGCACCGTATTCTTTCTTATGTCGCGTGCATTTTCAATGAATTCGGAGCGGTAATAATCACGTATCGCCCTGTCGTATTTCGGTTTTTCGGTTTCGTCAATCGTTTTCCCTCTTATTACGAAGTGAAGCGGTGCGTCGGGGCGGAGATGCTTGACGCTGTGTTCCATAAAAGCGGCAGTCTCAGCCGAGATAAGCGGTTCGCCGTCTATCGAATACGGCGAAAGGAAGGTGTCGCCATCGGACACACCGATATTTATGACGTAGTTTCCTTCCCGATCCTTACCCGAACTCTTGCGGCTGTGTATTTCACGCGAAAGCCGACGCATTTCTTTTATCTGTCTAAACATATTCATCCTTTCTTGATGAGCCCGTATATTGCGCCTTTAGGTACGCCGCGGTCACGCGCGGTCTGTTTTATGGCATCCATATCGGAGAGTCCCAATGCACGGTAATGTTCAACGTGCTGTTCGGGCGTCATTCCATACCAGAATTCGTCCTCGTCGCGGTGTTTATAGCCCTCAACGACAATGACATATTCCCCGCGTATGCTTTCGGCACTTTCACAGTCCGCGATATGTTCCGAAAGCTTTTTTTGCGTTATGCGCTCGTTGAGTTTCGTCAGCTCCTTACAAAGTGCGGCGTTACGGTCGCCGAAGGCATCATACAGCGTTTTCAGCGTCTTTATCAGGTCATGCGGTGCGGAATAGAATATCATGGTACGCTTTTCCCTTGAAAGCGGCTCAAGATACTCCTTCAATCCGTCCTCAGGCAGAAAGCCCTCAAAGCAGAAACGTCTTGAAGGCAGTCCGCTCGCGGAAAGCGCGGTCACGGCGGCACAGGCACCGGGAAGCGGCACAACTTCAATGCCGCGACTGCGGCACAGGCGCACAAGGTCTTCGCCCGGATCGGAAACGGCGGGGGTTCCCGCATCGGTTATCAGAGCGCAGTCCTCACCGGCGGCGATGCGCTCCGCTATTACCTCGCCTGCCCGCTGTTTGTTATGCTCATGGTATGCATAAAGCGGCTTTTTCAGCCCCAACAGCAACATCAGCTTGCCGCCAACACGCGAATCCTCGCAGGCGACAAAATCCACCTCGGACAGCACACGGCGGGCGCGGAGGGTAATATCCTCCATATTCCCGATCGGAGTCGGGACGATATACAGTATGCTCATGCGTTTTTATCCGCCCTGCGGTGATGCTTTATCATACGGAGCTTCAGATAGAGTCCGGGCATGAAGTTGACAAGGAAATCCTTGAGCTTGTTGCGGACCGCGGAATATCCGTCATGGACTTTGACAAGGAATTTATGCGGAACGTGACGGGAAGTGAAACGATGGTCAAGCCATTTTTCATAAAGCCTGCCTATCCTGCCCTTCATTCTGAACGCCAGCTTATATCTCTTGACGAAATGCATGAAATACGCCTGCACGAACAGCACCTCATATTCGGGGAAACGCTCCTGCACAAGCGGCACGCGGCAATCGGGAGGTATCACGTCGGGTACAAATCCGGCGCGTTTTGCGATGTCGTACAGCTCGGTGCCGGGGTACGGATAAAAGATATTCGGCACAACGCGGTCGGATTTTATGCGGGCGTTGAGCTTGACGGTCTTGAGCGCGCGGTGTATATCCTCAAACGGCAGTCCGATGATATTATAGGTAAGCTGAGCTATGCCGTACTTATGGAACCAGTTTGAGCAATTGATTATCATTTCGTCGGTCTGGAAGCGCTTGAGATACTTGAAGCGTATTTCCTGATCGCCCGATTCAAGCCCCATATCTATGGTATAAAAGCCGGCTTCCTTCATACGACGCACGGTATCCTCGGTGAGAATGTCGAAGCGTATATTACCCGTACAGGGAAGATGAATCTCCTGCTTGTACAGCTCGATGAATTTATCGAACCAATCGGGAAACATATTGAAAATCGCGTCACGGAAGTTGATGAATTTGATATGCGGATGAAGCTTCAGCAGCGTTTTCAGGTACAGTATCGCGTTTTCCGGCGAACGGAAGCGGGCGTATATCTTCTTGTTCGGGTACACCTTGCGGAAGTTACCGTTGCCGCAGTAGGTGCAGTTATAAAGACAGCCGCGGCTGACGACGACTATCGCGGTGTGTACCTTGGAGCTTTCAAGGTTATCGTAGTCGAACAGGTCAAAATCGGGGATCGGTATTCTGTCAAGGTCGGCAAACAGCGGACGGACGGGATTCTTTATGAATTCGCCGTTTTCGTCCTTGAACCAGAGGCTTTCAACAGAGGTATAATCCTCTCCGGCGGTCATTTTGTCAAGCAGCTCAAGCTCGGCATATTCGCCGTCGCCTATACATACGCTGTCAACCTCGGGAATAGAAAGCACCTCGGCAGGCGCAAGCGTACAATGATAGCTGCCGCAGATTATGAATACGTCGGGATATACCTCCCGCGTCCATTTTATATACAGCTCGCAGTCGGGGAGCGCGGTTGTGCGTATCGAAAAGCCGATTACATCAAATTCTCCCTTCTCACGCAGCTCTTTTTTATAGGTTTCCTCATCATAGAGGTGTCTGAGGTGAAGCAGTGAACAGGAATGTCCGCCCTGCTTAAGTACGGCGGAAATGGAAGCAAGCCCTTCGGAATAGCTGCCGCCGCCGTTTATCTTTACTGAAAGATCTCTGTCTGTATAATCGGGATAGACCAAAAGCATTCTTGCTTTTCTGCCGTGTAAATTTACCATAACAAACTCCTTTGCCCGGGGCGGTTCGCCCTTATTTCTCCCACGATTTTCCTTCCGTCATATCGACGGTAAGCGGTACGTCAAGCGGGAACGCATTTTCCATACAGCTTTTCAATATCTGCGCCGCCTGTTCCTTTTCGTTTTCGGGCGCTTCGACGATAAGCTCGTCGTGTATCTGAAGTATGAGGCGCGACCTCAGCCCCGCCTTTTTCAGCGTTTCCGCGGTATCGACCATAGCTTTTTTTATGATGTCTGCGGCTGCGCCCTGAATGGGCGTGTTGCGCGCGACGCGCTCGGCAAACGAAACGAGCATTTTCTTTGACGAATTGATCTCTGGAATATATCTGCGTCTGCCGTATATCGTCGAAACGTAGCCGTCGCGCTTTGCGTCGGTTACGACGTTTTTCAGATATTCGCTTATAGCGGGATATGCCGCCATATAATGCTTTATATATTCATCGGCTTCACGTTTGGAAACGCCGATGTCCTTTGCAAGACCGAATGCGCTTATGCCGTACATTATGCCGAAATTGACCGCCTTGGCGCGCTTTCTCAGCTCCGGCGTCACACTTTCCTCGGGAATACGGAATATTTCCGCCGCGGTCGCGGTATGGATATCCTTTTCCTCGCGGAAGGCTTTTTTCAGATTTTCGTCGCCTGCGACGTGTGCGAGTATGCGAAGCTCTATCTGCGAATAGTCGGCGTCGATGAGCGTCCAGCCGTCCTCGGCAACAAAGAATTTTCTGAGCTCACGTCCCAGCTCGGTGCGTATGGGAATATTCTGCAGATTCGGTTCCACGCTCGAAAGTCTGCCCGTTTTAGTGAGCGTCTGGCGGAAGGTTGTGTGTATTCTGCCGTCGGAGGAAATGCATTTTCTCAGTCCGTCGGAATAGGTGGATTTCAGCTTGGCAAGCTGACGGTAGCCGAAAATCAGATTTATTATCGGGCTGTACGGTGCCAGCTTTTCAAGCGTTTCGGCGTCGGTCGGATAGCCCGTTTTGGTTTTTTTCGGCGGCGGAAGCATGAGCTTTTCAAAAAGCACCGTGCCCAGCTGCTTTGGCGAATTGATATTGAATTCCTCACCCGCCGCGGCGTATATTTCCCTCTCAAGCACGGCAAGACGGGAGGCGCACATTTCCGAAAAAGCTTCCAGCCCCTTTTCGTCCGCCCTGAAGCCCGTATGCTCCATATCGGCCAGCACCCGTGCAAGCGGAAGTTCAATTGAACGATATATAAACTCGCCGTTTGCCTCCATGAGCTTCGGAGTCAGCACGTCATACAATCCCGGAAGTATTGCGAGCGATTCTGTGACAGAAGGCATGTCAAGATACATAGCCGCCGCCTTTTCGACGGTGAGCCCGCTGTCAACGGGAGAAACGACATATGCGAGAAGCGAAACGTCCTCTCCGTCACAGCCGAATTCAAAACCGGCATCAAGAACGGCGCGCGCCGTTTCCTTGAGACTCCAGAAATTAATCCTGCGCCCTGCGGAAAAAAGTCTGCTGCATTCGGCAAGCGGACAGGTATATATTACACCGTCGTGCAGTGCGCGGACTGTCTTGCCGTCGGTTTCGGCATATATACCGTCGGGGAGTGCAGTCATCGCGTCGCCGTCAAGCGGACGTATTTCCACAGCCTTTTCGGGCTTTGCGGGCTTCTCCAGCGAAAGACGGCCGATGAGCGACGTGAATTCCAGCTTTGTGAACAGCGAAATAAGCTCCCCGTCGTTGCGCGGCAATATTCTGTATTCCTCAATGTTTTCGGGGACGGGAGCGCTTTTTGAAATTTCCGCAAGGAAGCGCGACATATACGCATCTTTCCTGCCGTTTTCAAGCTTTGTTTTTTTGCTGCCTTTTATTTCGTCGATATGAGCGTATATTCCGTCAAGAGAGCCGTATTGGTGCATAAGCTCCAACGCGCCCTTTTCGCCGATGCCGGGTACGCCGCTGATATTGTCGGAAGAATCGCCCATCACGGCCTTCAGGTCGATAAGCTGTGACGGCGTAAGACCGTACATCTCGTCTATTGCTTTTGTGTCGATTATTCTTGTTTCATTGTTTGCGGCAAGGTGAACGGTGACGCCGTCGCACACGAGCTGATAGCTGTCGCGGTCGCCCGTCACGATCAAACATTCAACATCGTTTTCTTTGGCGATGCGTGAAAGAGTGCCGAGAATATCGTCGGCTTCAAAGCCTGCGGCGGTAAGCACATGCAGCCCCATCAGCTCCGCTATCTCCTTTGAAACAGGGAGCTGCTTTGCGAGATCTTCCGGCATGGGGCGGCGGGTCGCCTTGTATGTGTCGCACCTGATATGGCGGAAGGTCTTTTCACGAAGGTCATAAGCTATCGCGGCATAGTCGTAGCCGGGCGCGAGATTCTTTTGAAGTATATTGACAAAGCCGAAAAGAGCGTTTGTCGGGAAGCCGTCCTTAGTGTTCAGCGGACGTACTCCGTAATACGCTCTGTTCAGTATGCTGTTGCCGTCAAAGACGATCATTTTACCGTTCATAATTCACCGCTTGTCCTTTTATGAAAATGATTTTATCACAACCGCTTACCTTTGTCAAGGAAGGCGGAGATAATAAGTTGTAAACAAGTATTTATACATCTTTACAACTCGCATTTTCTGTGATATAATACAATATACGTTACCATATTTTGACCTTATCTGAGGGGACAGTAATCAACATGAACAGAAAAACATTTGCCTCGGCGGCTCTTGCGCTTGTTATGGCTTTGCTTCTCAGCATTCCCGCTTTCGCCGCCAAAGCGACATATACAATGACATTTACAGAAGGCATCAAGCTCATTAATCCGCTGACGGGCAAAAAGCCGACACAGATCTTCACCGGCACCGACGTACCGTCCATTACGGTTGAGGAGGGCGGCAGCTTTGTCTTCCCCGAAAACACCATCATCTTCAGAGATTACATCTTTTCGGGCTGGAAATACATATACACCGACGAAAACGGCGAAAAGAAGGCAAAAATTTACCGGCCCGGTGACACATTCGAAAACGTCGGCAGCGACATTGAATTCGGAGCGTACTGGACTCGCCCCGTGCCGATCGACCTTGTGATAACCGGCTTCCTCACATTTGCAAACAACGAGCCATACAGCGAGGGCGAGCTTCCCGACGCGATGCAGGTCGTTTATAACTCCACGGTGAAGCTGAAAAAGCTGTCGCTTTCAAAGGACGGATATACATTCCGCGGCTGGGCCGATTCAGACGGACTGTTTTACGAAAACGGCGGCGAATACACCGTAAACAAACTGAATCCCGTGCTGACTGCCGTCTGGGAAAAGGACGGCGACGCGACGCTGACGCACAAGGTCGTCTATGCCGCAGGTGCGGAGGGCTGCACCGGCGAGCTTCCGCGCGTATTTGAAATGTATCAGAAAAACACCTTTACGGCATCGGAATGCACTCTGACGCGCAAGGGATACAGATTCGTATGCTGGGTCGATGAAAGCGGACGCGAATACAACGCGGGACGCGAGTATTCGGTTGACGGAGATACACTGACGCTGACCGCAAAATGGGAAAAGGTCACTCAGTATTACACTGTGAGCATATATGCGACATCGGGCGGCAGTGTTTCGCCTTCATCGACGGTTTCGGTTGCCGAGGGAGACGGCATCGAGCTTGTTGCCACACCGTTTGACGGATACATCATTTCGTCAGTCACAATGAACGGCACACAGCTTCCGGTTGAAAACAGAAGCGGCTGCAAGGTTTCCGCCCCGTCAATAACCGCGGATTCACAGATTGTAGTCACATTCACGGAAGCCAGACATCCTGTCCTCACTCTCAGAAAAACCGAAGGCGGCACTCTGACAGAGGTGACGCGCACCGACGGCAGAAAAGCCTTTTCTGCAAAACCGGACAGCGGGTACGTCCTCAAAAACCTCACGGTCAGCGGCGCCGGTTATACGACGGAAAACGGCGTTTATGTACTGGAGGAATTCAGCGGCGAAGCAATTGTTACTGCGGAATTTGCACGTATTTCGGAGCAGAGCGGAGTAAGTACGGTGCAAAGTGAAGCTCCCGGTGCCGAAAAAGACGGCGACATTTTCTATTTCATACTTATGGGCATCGTGATCATCGGACTTATCGGTTTTGCCGTTATCTATACAAAAAGGAGATAATCATGGATCTGCATACAAAACGAATCATTTTTGCGGTTCTTGCCGTCATTGTTTTCGGCTGTTTCACTGCCGCCTGCTTCGGCTGCGGAGACGGGAACAGCGGCAAGAACGCTTCGGAAACAAGTGAAACGTCAAATCCCGCCGAACAGTCGCAGACAGAGACGGTCGGACTCAGAATGCTGCATCCTTATATTTCGGGCGACACGGGCGACAGCGTACGTCTCGTCATGACAGACGACGGCTCGTTCACACTCCGTATCTCATCCGACGGCGATCACACCGCTTACGGCACCTATACGCTTGACGGCAGCATTCTTACGCTCACTCATACCGATAAAACGGGCAGCAACACATATGTTTTTACCGTACTGCGAAACGGAACGCTCATGTTTGACGCATCTGCATCAAAAATAAGCAGCGGCGGAAATATAAAGGACAAGACAATACTGAACTGAGAGAAGCTTTTATGAAAGAAAACAAAAAACTTGTCAGCGAAATCATCAAGGATATTCAGCATGACATGAGCGATGAAGAAATCCTCACTCTTCTTGCGGGAAGCAAAATTTCGGAAAACACCGAAAAAGAAACAAATAAGCTTTATTCCTTCGGGCAGCGCGCTGCTGATAAAATCGCAAAATTTGCGGGAAGCTGGACATTTATATTCTCATTTGTCGGAGTGCTCGTGGCATGGATGGTTATAAACATCATCATGGTCAATGCGTTCGATCCGTACCCGTTTATATTGCTCAACCTTGTTTTATCATGCGTCGCGGCGATTCAGGCTCCGCTTATCATGATGAGTCAGAACAGGCAGGAAGAAAAAGACCGACGCAGAGCCGAAAACGATTATAAGGTGAATCTCAAGACCGAGATCATGATCGAAGACCTTCACAACAAGGTCAATTCCATACTGGCAAAGCAGGAGTATATTCTGAAACAGCTTGAAAAAAGCAGCGCAGAAAAAGAAGAAGGAGAGAAAAAATGATCGCATTTCTTACAAGTCATATGCTCGACAGGGCAAACGGAAACAAACTGTTTGAAAAAAACAGCTTTGCCGACAGCCTCAGAAAAGCCGTTGGCGGCAGTACGGACGTACTGTTTGTCTGCTCCGACCCGGACCGCCACAATTATACGGATGCACACGCGGCTGAACTCTTCACCGAACTTGAAAAAGCCGGAATTTCTCTGAAAAGCAAAGCCGTGCTTGACGGCAGGAACGCCGAAGACGCGGAAAAGCTCATGAAAAATGCGGGGCTTGTTATATTTGCGGGCGGTCATATTCCGACGCAGAACGCATTTTTCCGCCGCGTTGACATGAAGCGGCTGATACACGGGTATGACGGCGTACTTATAGGTATAAGCGCCGGAACAATGAACAGCGCACGGATTGTGTATTCGCATCCGGAACGCGAGGGAGAGGCGGCTTCAAAGGATTTTGTACGTTTCTTCGACGGACTCGGGCTGACGGAGATTGAAGTCATACCGCACTATCAGCTTATAAAAGGCACAACACTCGATGGTATGCGGATTTTTGAGGATGTCGCGTATCCCGACAGTTTCACACACGAGCTTCACGTATTCCCGGACGGCACGTATATATACATCGACGGCGATCATCAGGAAATACGCGGCGAGGCATATCTGATACGCGACGGCGTTTTTGAAAAAATTTCCGACGACGGTGAAATTGTCAGAATAAAATAGCTCTAATGGGGCGTTAAAAAAGATGCAGAATCGTCGAAAGCCGACCGACGGCGTACAAAGGT
>ERZ857840.3410-NODE-3410-length-13490-cov-6.745367_pt1 | contig 13490 bp, 10 predicted proteins | sample MGYA00519760_ERZ857840 | MGnify/ENA primary metagenome ERZ857840 (study PRJEB31778, sample SAMEA3449371) | human gut metagenome | biome: human gut; feature: human-associated habitat; material: faeces | place: United Kingdom | collected 2010/2012 ... | reverse complement strand
GCCTTGCCAACGTCTCGTGGCTGACCGGAACGGCGGCATGGATGTATCTGGCCGCAACGCAGTACATTTTGGGCATCCGCCCAACGTGGGACGGCCTCGAGATCGACCCCTGCCTGCCGGAGCATCTGCTCCCGGCAAAGGTCACCCGCGTCTTCCGCAGCTGCCGGTATGAGATCACCATTACGAAAAACCAAAAGCTGTTCCTCCCGCATGTGGACGGAAGAGAACAGCTGAGCGTTCAGGTATAAGGAAAACCACCAGTCATGCGCAGTGCGCGTGGCTGGTGGTTCTGTTTTACAGATGGCTTTTTTCAGCTGTTTCCGGCTCAAGATTCTTCCTGCTCAGCAGAATGCCGATCGCAATGAGCGGGATCACGATCCAGCTGACAATGGTCGCCGTCCAGCCGCCCCACTGTGCAAGCAGTGCAAACAGATAGGATGAGATTGCCGCGCCCAGATACAGCATGCAGTCGAGAATGCCGCTGACGGTCGCGCTGCGGCCGACGGAGCCGAACTGAATGGGGATCGAGATCGTAAAGGAAAGGTCCGTGCAGACCATCAGGCAAAGCATGACCGCCATAAAGCCTGCCGCGGCCAACGTCCATCCGGCGAAATTCGCAAGCAGCACGATGCAGGCCGCAGCAGCGCAGCCCACATAGAACACGATCAGCTGCATTCTGGTTTTCGGGATTTTTTTCTGAACTGCCGGATGCACGGCAAGCGCCAGAATTTTTGCGGCGGGCAGCACCGCGGATAAGATCAGGGAAAGCGTCGCGTTCAGCGAAAATTCCTCAGAAAAATACACCGGCGCCCACGAGGTTAGCCCGTCGCGGATCATGCCGGTCAGACAGGCGACGCCCATAAAATAAAACAGCCTTCCTCTGCGGAAAAACTGCCAGTTCAGCTTGGCCGCTTGATTCTTCTGCGTCTGCGCCGTCTGCGGCGCTGTGCAAAGCTCCCGCATCAAAGCCCACACAAGTCCAAGCGTCAGACACGCCGCTGCCGTGACCGTCATGGCCATTCGCCAGCCGCCCAGGGCCAATTCCGCAGGGACGATCAAAAAGCAGCTCAGGGAACCGGCGTGCTGGAAAAGCGAAACAATGCGCAGCGCGCTCTCCTGCTGCTCTGCGGGCAGATTGTCTGCCGTCAGCCGGACAATGCTGGGCCATACCGCAGACTGCGCATAGCCGTTGACGCACCACAGGACGATCATGACCGGCAGATACGGCAGCAGCCGGATGCCAAGATGCGTCGCGGCACAGCAGAACATGGCGGCGCAGATCATCAGTCTCGGATTTGTGCGGTCCGTCAGCAGCGAGTTGATCGACATCCCGACGGCATACGCGATATATCCGGCTGTGATTGCCAACCCCATCGCGTCCTTCGCAATGCCCAGATCGGGCAGCAGATCGACCATGCAGGCGCTCAGATCCGTGCGGCAGATCTGACAGACAAAATACAAAATGCCGGACAAAATGACCAGCTTCCAATGCTTCTTTTTCAATGCCTTGATTCTCCTTCTGATTTCTTTTAAAATCGTAGCACAGGCGTTTTTGGAAAAGCAATGATAATTATGGCGCAAATGCGTATGAAAATGTCTCGAAAACAGCCTATTCGTTATGAGCCACATCCTCTTAAAATGTGACAGTCAGGAGTTCTCAAGGCGCTGTGTTATGACTGTTAAAGACAGAATGAAAGAGAAAGGATAGACAGGAGCCATGAAGATAGCCGGAATTCTATTTGATAAAGACGGGACGCTGCTTGACTTTAACGAATTCTGGGTTCCTGCAGCACAACGCGTCATCAGGCGCATTTTTTCGGATTACAGGATATCAGATACAAGCATCCACGAGGAGAAAGCACTGCATTCGATTGGGATTGTAGAGAATAAAGTGCTTCCGGATGGTTCGTTTGCATGGAAGCCATACCGGGATATTGCAGATGATCTGAAACCTGCATTGGAATCCATGGAAGCGGGACTGTACGTCGATGCAGAAGACCTGACGAATAAGCTTGTTCGGTATTTCGAGGAAGAGAGCCTCGCGGGCAATGACAATATAAAGGGCACTGCCGATCTGCCGGTCATTTTGGACTAGCTGCGGGAGAAGGGCATTCAGCTTGGAATCGCTACAACAGATACCTATCATGCAGCGGTGAACTGTCTGAAAGAACTGCGTGTGCTTTCCTATTTTACTTTATACGCCTGAGATGAATCCCATCGAGCAGATATGGAAAGAACTCCGAATCACGGGCTTCCGCAATGAAGTGTTTGCTACTTTGGAGAAGGTAGTAGATCGGCTTTGCGATACCATTTGCACCTTGACCTCTGATACGATAAAGAGCATTACACGGCGTAGTTGGATAATCAATTTTTTAATTAGATTTTAGTATTATACGGTATTCTTCGGCAAATCCGCAGCTTCTCAGCGGGCCGATGTGGGCATCGGCCCCTACAGGGTACTGCGAGAATTCGCGGCTGCTCATCGGGCGGACAGAGGCGTCCGCCCCTACGCAGGCCTTGAAATCCTGCATGAGAATGAGGGGGACACCTGTTTTTTGACAGTCTTAGGCCGGGGGCAAACGCCTCCGGCCCTTTGAATTTCATCCGATTGTTTATGGTTCAGGTGTTCAGCAGAAACGCAGGCGTGAAGGACTGCGGTGAAACAAGGTGCGCATACTGCGCGAAGGACTGCAGAAGGAACCGGCAGTCATGACAGTCGGAAGCGAGCATCAGCGGCAGGCGCATACGCTGCATTTCCTGAAGCAGGAACGGAGCCGGATAAGGCGTGCTGCGATAGCCGCGCGCGATCGCGCCGGTGTTGATCTCAAAAATCACGGGCGCGGAGCGCAGCCGCTCCAACGCGCCGAGGGCCGCGGCCCGGTAGCGCGGATCATTTCGATCAAAGAGCGCGCCGTCCTCGTTGAATTTCTCAATCAGGTCAAAGTGCGCGATCACGCGGCAGCGCGTCTTTTCATAGAGATTCCCAATAAGCCCGTAATATTCCTCCGCCATCGCGTACCAGTCGCCGCCATACCAATCATTCACGATGGAGCGCAGAATGTCCGGCGTTCCGTCAACGCTGCGAAACTCGTTTCCATGCCGCAGATAATGTACGCCGCCGATTACATAGTCATAGCCGTCTGTCGCTGCGTCGGACCAGTAATCCTGCTCCACGCCGCAGAGAATCTGGATCTGCCCGGCATAGGCCGCCTGTAGGCGGTGAACCTCGGCGCGGTACTGCGCCTCGTGCTCCGGCGTCATGCCGGCGTAGTCATATGGCGCGACGCTGTGCCCGGAAAACCCGATGGTCGGACAGCTAAGCCGAATTGCCTCCTGCACGATCTGCTCCGGCGTGTCGCGCCCATCGCAGAAGGTTGTATGTGTGTGATAATTTGCAAAAATCATAATCTGTTCTTCTCCATTCCACAAAACCAGCTTTGGAGAACTTTTATTTATATAATGATAACGCGCATATATAAATTCAACAACCATTGCGGCGTAAAATTTATGTAAAATATCTGTCAGTCATCACAGGGCTGCAAAATATTCGGGCATGTGAGCGGGCTGGACACAGCACCGCAGGCGAATCCGATATCACGCCTTTGCAATAGATGCGGCGGCGCTGAGCGTGGTATCGGACACGAAGTTCTGCGTGCCGTACAGCACCAGTGTATCGGTAATACCGTTCTCTTTCGCGTATTCTGCCACATCGCCCTTGAAAAAGCGCAGATCGATTACATGGACTTCCGCATAGTCCTCCACGGGAAACTGCGCGAAGGTGTTGCCGTAGGAGTCTTTCATGAGCAGGAGTTTGCCGCTCTTTCCGCTGCCCGCAATGACAGTCTGCGCCTGATTGGAGTTCAGAAACACGGCATACTGGTCGCTGCCATTAAGATATGGGCATGACGACTGCACTGATTGATGATTTTACAGAAGAACTGCTTTTCGAGGACGAACTGGCTCCAAAGACCGTGCATGATGTTCTCGTTGTGCTGCACGGCATCCTGAAATACACAGCAGCATGTTTCTCCGAAGGATTTCCGGGGATTGACCTGAACTATCCAAAGCCGTGCAAGAAGGAAATGCGGGTTTTGTCCCGTGAAGAACAAGCGCGCTTTGTTTCCTATTTGTTGGAGGATATGGATAGCTGCAAGTTTGGCGTCCTGCTGACGCTGTTTACAGGCATCCGAATCGGAGAACTTTGCGCGCTGCGATGGAGCAATCTATCCGTAAAAGAGCAGACGATCCGTATCGACGCCACGCTTCAGCGACTGCGCGACACCAACGCTGCCGGCAACTCCGGTTCACGGACGAGAATCGTGATCGGCACTCCAAAAAGTGATACTTCCATCAGGACGATTCCCATAACAGACTATCTGGATGGGGACGGAATAGAGCCAACAGAAAGACAACAGCTTCGCAAACGCACTTGCTGCTTCAGCGGCTTTTCAGCATATGACGGCGGCCCGCAGGTTTTCCTGCGGGCCGCCGTCAACACAAATGAAAAGAGGAATCATGAAATATGCTTTATTACTGTATCCTGACGCCGCTTTTGCGTCTCCATGTGAGCCGGAAGAACTTTACCGATCCGTTTGTTTGAGCGCATTATACGCGCACCACAGGCAAATGTCAAGCGTTGCATGGGAAAAAGCGGTATTAGAATTTCTGAAGGCAGCGTTCAGCAATATGAATAAATCAAATGGGTGAAAATTGTTGACATTAACGATACACATCACTAAAATAAATAAAAATTCTTTTTACAAAGACATGTGTGCATGATACGAGGACATATCCGGAGGGTACTTGCATTCCTCCAAATATGCAGTACAAAGCGGCACAGGCCTTACAGCGGAAGAGGGGACAGGAAAGCATGGAACAGGCACATCAGCATCGATTCACCGAACAGGAAAGCCAGCATGATGCCTGCGGAATCGGCGCCGTTGTCAATATCAGCGGACAGAGAACGCATCGGGCAGTAGACGACGCGCTGAAGATCGTCGAAAAGCTTGAACACCGCACCGGCAAGGACGCTGACGGCATCACCGGTGATGGCGTCGGCATTATGACGCAGATTCCACATGCTTTTTTTGAAAAAACGGCGCGGCAGGCGGGGAAAACACTCCCGGAAGCGGGCGATTACGGTGTTGCCATGATCTTTTTCCCGCAGGATCCGCTCAAACGCATGCGCAGCCGAAAACTGTTGGAGATGATCCTGTCGCGCGAGGGGCTGGGCCTGCTGTTCTGGCGGGATGTGCCTGCCTGTCCGGAGATTCTGAGTGAAAAAGCGCGGAGAAGCATGCCTGCAATCGCGCAGTGCTTTATCCGCCGCCCGGAAAAGACCGCACGCGGTCTGGATTTTGACCGAAAGCTGTATCTGGCCCGGCGCGAGTATGAGCATTCCGTCTCCGGCACCTACGTCGTATCGATGTCCAGCCGGACAATCGTATACAAGGGACTGTTTTTGGTCTGGCAGCTGCGGAAATTCTATCCGGATCTGCAGGATGCGGAATTTGCTTCTGCTCTCGCGCTCGTGCATTCCCGCTTTTCCACCAACACCACGCCCTCGTGGAAGCGGGCGCATCCCAACCGCATCATTCTTCATAACGGCGAAATCAACACCATCCGCGGCAACATCAACCGAATGCTTGCACGCGAGGAGACGATGGCCTCGCCGATTCTGGGCGAGGAAATCGCCAGAGCCTATCCTGTCGTGGAGACAGACGGCTCTGATTCGTCCATGCTGGACAACACACTGGAATTTCTCATGTACAGCGGTATCGAACTGCCAAAGGCAGTGATGCTGTGCATCCCGGAGCCGTGGGGCCGGGATAAGAACATGCCCCGGGAAAAGCGCGATATGTTCCACTATTATGCTTCCATGATGGAGCCGTGGGACGGCCCGGCAGCAATCATCTTCTCCGACGGCGAACAGGTCGGCGCTGTGCTTGACCGCAACGGTCTGCGCCCGGCGCGCTATCTGGTCACAAACGACGGCTACCTGATTTTGGCCTCAGAGGTCGGCGCGCTGCCGGTCCCGCCGGAACGGATCGTCCGTAAATCCCGCCTGCAGCCGGGGAAAATGCTGCTGGTCGATACCCGAACCGGCACCGTTCTGGAAGACCGGGAACTCAAGCACCGTTACGCAGCGGAGCATCCCTATGGCGAGTGGCTCGATCAGGAGCTGCTGCAGCTGGCGGATATTCCGATTCCAAACCGGAAGGTTCCGGAATACACGGCGCTGGAGCGCAGCCGCCTGTATAAGATCTTCGGCTATACCTATGACGAGATCCACTCAGCCATATTGCCCATGGCGAAAAACGGCGCGGAACCGACCGCTTCCATGGGAGCGGATATCCCGCTGGCCGTCCTGTCAGAAAAGCACCAGCCGCTGTTCTATTACTTTAAGCAGATGTTTGCACAGGTCACGAATCCGCCAATCGACGCGCTGCGCGAGGCCATCGTCACCGATACGACGGTCTACGCGGGTTCCGACGGCAATCTTCTTTCCGACTGCGCGGAAAACTGCCGCGTTCTGCAGATCAACAATCCCGTCCTGACCAGCCGGGATCTTATGAAGATCGAAGGGCTCCATATGCCGGGACTTCAGGCGAAGAAGGTTTCGCTGCTGTATTATAAGAATGCCTCGCTTGCGCTTGCGCTCGACCGGCTGTTTGTCGCCTGTGATAAGGCATATTACGCGGGGGCAAACATCCTCATCCTCTCCGACCGCGGTGTGGATGAGAACCACATTGCCATTCCGTCCCTGCTGGCAGTGTCTGCCGTGCAGCAGTATCTTGTACGCACGAAAAAGCGCACGGCGATCTCTTTGATCCTTGAGAGTGCCGAGCCGCGCGACGTGCACCATTTCGCCACACTCTTCGGCTACGGCGCGAGCGCTGTCAATCCCTATCTCGCACAGGACTGCATCGGCGAACTCGTTGCCGAAGGGGCGCTCAACAAGGACTACTATGCCGCGGTTGATGCCTATGATCAGGCCATTCTGGACGGCGTCATGCGGATTGCATCCAAAATGGGCATTTCCAGCATGCAGTCGTATGAGGGGGCACAGATTTTTGAGGCTGTCGGCATCTGCAAGGATGTTGTAGACCGGTATTTCACGAACACGGTCAGCCGCGTCGGCGGCGTCGGCCTACAAGAGATGAATGACGCTGTCGTCTGGCGGCATGACCGGGCGTTTGACCCGATGGATCTGACCGCTGATCTGACTGTCGATTCCTCCGGCTTCCATAAACTCCGCTCCGGCAGCGAGATGGAAGATCACATGTATAATCCGCTGACCATCCTGACGCTGCAGAAGGCCGTCCGTACCGGTGATTTTGCGTGCTTCCGCAGGTACTCCGCCATGGTTGATGATGAACTGCTGCCGCATACGCTGCGCGGTCTGCTTGGGTTCCGGTTTGACGAGACAAAGGCAATTCCGCTCGGCGAGGTCGAGCCGGTCTCCAGCATTGTCAGGCGCTTTAAAACCGGTGCCATGTCCTACGGCTCCATCTCCGAAGAAGCGCACCGCTGCCTTGCCATTGCGATGAATCGCCTGGGCGGAAAGTCCAACTCCGGCGAGGGCGGGGAGGAATCTGCAAGACTCGGCACAGAGGAAAACTCCGCCATCAAGCAGGTCGCATCAGGCCGGTTCGGCGTTACAAGCGAGTATCTTGTAAGTGCAAGCGAAATCCAGATTAAACTGGCGCAGGGAGCCAAGCCAGGAGAGGGCGGCCATCTGCCCGGCAGCAAGGTCTGGCCATGGATTGCGCGCACGCGGCATTCCACGCCCGGTGTGGCGCTTATTTCACCGCCGCCGCACCATGATATCTACTCGATCGAGGATCTGGCGCAGCTGATTTACGATCTGAAATGCGCAAATGAAAATGCGGAGATCTCCGTCAAGCTTGTTTCCGAAGCGGGCGTCGGCACCATTGCCGCAGGCGTCGCCAAGGCAGGTGCGCAGACGGTGCTCATCTCCGGCTATGACGGCGGAACCGGCGCGGCACCGCGCAGTTCCATTTACAATGCCGGCCTTCCGTGGGAACTTGGTCTGGCCGAAGCGCACCAGAGCCTCATTGCCAACGGCCTGCGAGGCCGGGTGCGGCTCGAAACAGACGGCAAGCTTATGACCGGCCGCGATGTGGCAATCGCCTGCATGCTCGGCGCGGAGGAGTTTGGGTTTGCAACTGCGCCGCTGGTATGTCTTGGCTGCGTCATGATGCGCGTGTGCAATCTCGATACCTGCCCGATGGGCATCGCAACCCAGAGGCCGGAACTGCGGAAAAACTTCTGCGGCAAGCCGGAGTATGTCATGAATTTTATGGAGTTTGTCGCGCAGGAACTGCGCATGATCATGGCGAAACTCGGCGTGCGCACGGTTGACGAACTGGTTGGCCATACGGAGTATCTGCACATCCTGCCGCATCAGATCACGCAGCGTGCTGCGATGGTAGACGTCTCCGGCATTCTGGCCCGCTGCGGCGAAGAAAACTGCCATTATGATCCTGTACAGCAGTTCGATTTCAAGCTGGATACGACGCTGGATAAGCAGGTGCTTTTGCCGCTGCTTCCGAAAAAGGGAAAACCGGCTGTTCCAAAGCGCTGCACCGTTGATATTTCCTGTTCTGACCGTGCGTTCGGAACGCTCTTCGGCGCGGAGATCACGCGCCGTTGGGGCGGTACGCTGGAGGATGATACTTATCAGATTCACTGCCGCGGCGGCGCTGGGCAGTCATTCGGTGCGTTTTTGCCGAAGGGCGTGACGCTTTCGCTCGAGGGCGACAGCAACGACTATTTCGGAAAGGGGCTTTCCGGCGGCAGGCTGGTCGTTTTTGCGGATCGGGCCAGCACGTTTGAGCCTGCTGAGAACGTCATCATCGGCAATGTTGCACTCTACGGTGCAACAAGCGGCAGCGCCTTCATTTCCGGTATTGCGGGCGAACGCTTCTGCGTGCGCAATTCCGGCGCGACCGCCGTTGTGGAAGGGGTCGGCGACCACGGCTGCGAATATATGACAGGCGGTACAGTCGTTGTCCTGGGGCCTACCGGGCGGAACTTTGCCGCCGGGATGTCGGGCGGCGTTGCCTATGTGCTGGATCCGGAGCATAAGTTTTATCTGCGTGTCAACAAAGAACTTGTTTCTGTCGAGACCGTTACACAGAAGCAGGACATTTCCCGTCTCCGGGAACTTCTGCAGCGTCATGTGGCATTCACAGGCTCAAAAAAGGGCCACGCCATTCTCGAACACTTCGACGAGCGGCTTGTGGATTTCAAAAAAATCATTCCGTATGACTACAGCCATATGCTGCAGCTGATCGGCCGGTATGAGGCAGCCGGTATGACGCGGGATGAGGCAGAACTTGAAGCGTTTTTGAAGCGGGGGGAATAAAGCCATGGGAAAACCGACTGGATTTCTGGATTATACGCGTGTTGACTGTCCGCTCCGCGACGCAGCAGCGCGCACAGGCGACTATGCGCCGGTCGAACTGCCGCTGTCTGAACGGAACCGCCGCCGGCAGTCCGGCCGCTGCATGGACTGCGGCGTACCGTTTTGCCAGGCGGGTGTGTCGTTTGAGGGAGTATTGCTCGGCTGCCCGCTGCATAACCTGATCCCGGAGTGGAACGATCTTCTTTGGAACGGGGATTATGAGGGCGCGCTGCAGCGGCTGCTGAAGACAAGCCCGTTCCCGGAGTTTACAGGCCGGGTCTGTCCGGCGCTGTGTGAAAGAGCCTGCGTCTGCGGCCAGGTGTCCCAGCCGGTCACGATTCGGGAAAACGAACGTTCTATCATTGAGTATGGCTTTGAAAACGATCTGATGCAGCCCATGCTGCCTGCCGCGCGTTCGGATAAAAAAATCGCGGTGATTGGTTCTGGCCCGGCTGGACTTTCCGCTGCTTATTATCTCAATCGCCGTGGCCATCATGTGACGGTTTTTGAAAAAGACCCGCTTCCGGGCGGGCTTCTGATCTATGGTATCCCGGAAATGAAACTGCCGAAGCAGATTGTTGCCCGCCGCATTTCGCTTATGAAACGTGAGGGCATCGGATTCCGGACAAGCTGTTGTGTCGGGAAGCAGATCGGCCCGGAGGAATTGGCTGCGCAGTTTGACCTTGTGATCTTCTGTTGCGGCGCGCAGCAGCCGCGGCCGCTGCCGTTTGCCGAAACGGCCGGTGTTTTCTACGCGCTCGATTATCTGCGCGCCTCGGCGCAGTCGCTGCTTGAAAAAACAGAACCCGCCGTAACGGCGTCCGGCAAGCAGGTCGTGCTGGTCGGTGCGGGCGACAGCGCCTCGGACTGTATCTCCGTTGCACTGCGGCAGGGCTGCCGGTCCATCACGCAGCTGATCCGCAAGTCGCGCACGGAGCGGACAGAAAAACGCGACCATGCGCATGAGGAGGCGGAGGCTGTCTTCGGCGCGGATATCCGGCGCTATGAGACACAGATTGAACGGCTTGTCTGCGGCGATGACGACTCTGTAAATGCGGTGATTCTGCAGGGAAGCGGCGAACAGCTGCCCTGTGATCTGCTGCTGCTTGCCTCCGGCTTTTCCGGGTGTGAACCGGCGTCTGTGGATGCGTATGAGGCCGTCCGGAAGACCGGCGTGCCGGCCCTGACAGCAGGCGATATGGCTTCCGGCGCGTCGCTTGTCGTGCTGGCTGCTGCCAGCGGCAAACAGGCCGCTGCGCAGGCAGACGCAAGTCTTATGGGCTACACCAATATTCTCTGAACTCGATAGCGTCAGTTGACAAGGACACACATGCCCGCAGAACGCACCGGCCCGCCTTTCGCGGCGTTATCGTCCTTGACAGGTGACGCCCATCAACGAGGATAACGCAGCCAGCTGCTGTTCAGGCCCGAGAAAACCATGTGTGCCCTTGTCAACTGACGCTATGAAAGGATGTGCTTACTATGAGCAGGAAAAGAAGTCTCGGTGTGATCGGGCTTGGCCATGTGGGCGCGCATGTCGCGTATCGACCATAAATCCATTACCTGCTATATGCTGGGAGAACACGGAAACCTGCAGTTTGCGCCCTGGTCCTGCGTGAGTTTTCGCGGTATGCCGCTGGATGCGTGGGCGGAAACAGATGAACGCTTCCGCTTTGACCGGATGGCGCTGCAAGAAGCGTCCATCGGCGGCGGATGGGTCACTTTTTCCGGCAAACAATGCACCGAGTACGGCATTGCGACAACGGCGGCACGGATGGCGCACATTGTGCTGCACGACGAAAAGGCCATCATGCCAGCCAGCGCAGAACTTTGCGGCGAGTATGGCGAGACGGGACTGTTCGCGGGCGTTCCGTGCGTCCTTGGGGCAAGCGGCGTGGAGCAGGTGATCGAACTTCCGCTCAGCGAGGAAGAGCGGGCCCAATTCCACAGCTGCTGCGAGGGCATCCGCCGCAATATGCAGCATCTCAAGAAACTATAAAAACCGTTTAGACAGGAGGCTATGACGATGCATATCAGCATAACAAAAACAGCACATCCCGGCAAGCTGCCGCCCGCCGACCGGCTCGGCTTCGGCTCTGTGTTCACGGATCACATGTTTCTGATGGATTATACAGACCGGGAGGGGTGGCACAACGCGCGCATCGTACCCTTCGGGCCGATCAGCATTTCCCCGGCAGCAAGCGTTCTGCATTACGGCACGGAGGTCTTCGAGGGCCTGAAGGCATACCGCCGCCCGGATGGAGCGGTGCAGCTGTTCAGACCCTGGGAAAACGTCGCACGGCTGAACCGCTCCTGCGACCGGCTGGGCCTGCCGCGTATCGATGAGCGCGACGGCCTGCAGGCGATCCGGGAGTTGGTAAAGACGGATGCCGTATGGGTCCCGTCTGCTCCCGGTACCTCGCTCTATATCCGCCCGTTTCTGTATTCTACGGATCCTACGCTTGCCCTGCACGGTGTGCATGAGGCGACGTTTGCAATCATTCTGTCTCCGTCGGGAAGCTATTTCTCAGCCGGTCTGAAACCTGTGCCGATCATGGTCGAGACGGAGGACGTGCGCGCGGTGCGCGGCGGAACGGGCGAGGCCAAATGCGGCGGCAACTACGCCGCAGCCAACCGCGCGGGTGATAAGGCGATGGAAAAGGGCTATTCGCAGGTCCTCTGGCTGGACGGCGTGGAGCGGAAGTATGTCGAAGAGGGCGGCGGCATGAACGTCATGTTCAAGATTTCCGGTACCGTCGTCACACCGATGCTGACGGGCTCCATCCTGCGCGGCGTCACAAGAAAGTCCTGCATCGAACTGCTGAAGAGTTGGGGCGTCCCGGTTGAGGAGCGGCTGCTCAGCGTGGACGAGTTGTTCGAGGCGGCAAAAAACGGCACGCTGGAGGAAGCATGGTGCGTCGGTACTGCAGCCGTCATCTCGCCCATCGGAGAATTGGCGTGGAACAATGAGAAATACGAGGTCAATCAGAACCGCATCGGCGCGCTGTCGCAGAGACTCTACGACGAGTTGACCGGCATCCAGTGGGGCACCCGGCCTGACCCGTTCGGCTGGACCTGCGTTGTATAACGGTACAGGCTTTGCACAATCCGCTCTCTGGCTCCTACTTTTTCAAAGGGGAAGCCAGAGAGCGCCCCGCAAAATCCAAATGCAGAAATTGCTGCCCTGTCGCCGTCCTTTTTTCGTTTAAATTGACGATTGACTTCCAGCCGCGCCGTGACTATAATAGCGCCAACAACGAAATACCAATGAAACCTTTGAGAAAGAGGAGTACCCTTACAAAACCGGGCGTCAGAGAGTTGCCGGCGGTGTGAGTGCAGCGGAACGGCGTAAGGGGAATGGACTTTTGAGGGCGGCCTGAACCCATCCGGACGGATGCAAGTAGGAGCCGACGGGTGCCCACCCGTTATCCACCGGGATGCGTATGATGGTACGCAGAAGCGAGCGGACGCGTAAGCGTCAATTTGGGTGGTATCGCAGGAGTGCAGCTCTTGTCCCATGTGGGATAAGGGGCTGTTTTTTTATACTCCAAATTCGGCCGTCGGCAACGGCCCCTCCATCCGCCACCCGAAAAATCAAACGGCGAAACGCCAAAAATGGAGGAACACACCATGAAGAACCTGAACCTGAAAAAAATTGCAGCAGCCATCCTGACCGTTGCCGTTCTGCTGACCACGACGGCCTGCGCCGCCAGACAGAAACCCGCCGAAGACACTGCGGCCGAACCCCAGACCACGCAGCAGACAACTGTGCCGGACGCCGAACAGCAGACCTTCCGTATCGGCATCTGCAACTATGTGGACGATGCTTCCCTCAACCAGATCGTTGAGAACATCCAGACACGCCTTGCCGAGATCAGCGAGGAGACCGGCGTGCAGTTTGCGGTCGATTATGATAACTGCAACGCGGACGCGACCGTGATGGAGCAGATCATCGCAAACTTCCAGAGTAACGGCGCGGATCTTCTCGTCGGCGTCGCTACCCCCGTCGCCATGCGCATGCAGACGGCCACGGAAGACAGCCGGACGCCCGTTGTGTTTG
>ERZ857840.3401-NODE-3401-length-13523-cov-5.081824_pt1 | contig 13523 bp, 13 predicted proteins | sample MGYA00519760_ERZ857840 | MGnify/ENA primary metagenome ERZ857840 (study PRJEB31778, sample SAMEA3449371) | human gut metagenome | biome: human gut; feature: human-associated habitat; material: faeces | place: United Kingdom | collected 2010/2012 ... | reverse complement strand
GTTCACGGGGAGAAAACGGGTTAAGCGTAAGCGATTACCCGTTGTCGTCCCCGTCATAAAAAGTCACCCTATCTCGACAACCTTTCCGGTTCTTGCGGATTCATAGATGGCATCGATCATCTGCATCAGAACAACGCCGTCCTCTGCGGGAGAGATGCACTGCTTTTCGCCCTTTACGCAATCGATGAAATGACCGATCTCGTTTTCAAACAGACCGTTGAAATTGAGTGCGGTGCTGCCGAAGGGCTTGATATCGACGAGCATACCCGCCATATCGGAGAACAACTCAACGGAGGGGTCAAGCTTGCAGCCGGACTTGGTGCCGAACAGCTCTATGTTGCCGACGTCGTTTTTGATGTTGAGGTTAAAGCTCGATTCAAGCGACATGGTGAGCCCGTTGTCGAATTTTATTATTGCGCCCGCAAAATCCTCGACGTTGTATTTGAAGTCGATGCCGCTTTCGGAGCCTATCCAGCTCTGACCGCCCTCCGCTCTGCCGTAGCCCAGCTTGTCGAATGTGAAGCCGTATGCGGAAACGGGCTTGGGGCTGCCCGCAAGATAGCGTACAAGGTCCATAACATGAACGCCGAGGTCGATGAGAGGACCGCCGCCCGAATATTCCTTGTCGCCGAACCATCTGCCGGGGCAGCCGTTTCTGCGGAGATAGGTTGCCTTTGCGTAGTATATTTCACCGAGCTGACCCGCATCGATGAATTTCTTGACGACTGCGGCATCGTTGCCGTAGCGTCTGACAAAGCCGACCATCAGTAGCTTGCCGCTCTTCTTCGCGGTCTCAGCCATCTCGCGTGCCTCAGCCGCGTTCATTGCCATGGGCTTTTCGCAGATTACGTTGACGCCCGCATTCAGTGCGGCAATGGTTGCACACTTGTGCGCCGCATTCCATGTCGTGACCGAAACGGCGTCCAGCTTTTCGTTTTTCAGCATTTCGTCATAGCTCGGATATGCGTGTGGAATACCCTTTCCCTCTGCATATTTCTTTGCTTTTTCAAAATCAATATCACAGCAGGCAACGACATCAACGTCGTTTCTGCTCTTATAGCCGGTGAAATGACAATTTGAAATTCCTCCGGTGCCGATAATTCCGACTTTTATTTTTTCACTCATAATGAAATCCTTTCACAGTGAATTAAATTCGCCTATATTATAATTCCTTTTCGCCTCATTGTCAACGGAAACCGACACAAATTTGCTGTTGAAAAATCTCTCCGGTTATGTTATGATAAAGTGAGGTGATATAATATGAGTAATATTCTTGTATGCGACGACGAAAAGGATATCGTCGTCGCGCTGAAAATATATCTGTCCTCCGACGGTCACACCGTCTTTGAAGCCTATAACGGCAGACAGGCAATTGATATAATACACAAAAACAACATCGATCTTGTGCTTCTTGACGTGATGATGCCGGTCACGGACGGCATAACCGCCGTTGCGGAAATACGCAAATTCTCGAACCTCCCGATAATACTTCTGACGGCAAAGAGCGAGGACACCGACAAAATACTCGGTCTGAATGTCGGAGCCGACGACTATGTGACAAAGCCCTTCAATCCCGTTGAGGTCTGCGCCCGCGTAAAGGCACAGCTCAGGCGATACACCTCCTTCGGAGGCGCGGACAAGCGCGACTCCGTGCTGACAATCGGCGACATTGAAATGGACGACAACGCAAAGGTGGTAAAGGCATACGGCGAACCGGTCAGCCTGACTCCCACCGAATACGATATCCTGCGCCTTCTCATGCAGAATCCCGACAAAGTATTTTCCTCCAACGAAATATATAACCGCGTCTGGAACGATGTCGCGATAGGCGCCGAAAACACCGTCGCGGTGCATATACGTCATCTGCGCGAAAAGCTGGAGCTTAACCCAGCCGAGCCGAGATACCTCAAGGTCGTCTGGGGTCAGGGTTATAAAATCGGAAAGGGTGACCGTTAATGCGTATTCTGCCCCGCATTCTTCCGCTCAAGATCATAGCAGTGATTCTGTTCATCGCCTCGTTCGGCTGTGTCATAGCCTTCGGTGCAGGCTTCGCCTACGCCGTAGCCGGCGGATATTTTGAATATCCGCCGGCAGAGGATTATCTTCACAGCGAACAGCTGAAAAACGAAACCGACGACGCGCTGAAAACCGCCGCACAGTCGGCATCCGACCGCGACGCATTCATAAAGGCGACACGGGATACGAACTTCGTTTTCACCCTGAGATCGGGGGAAGAAACGCTTTTCACGTCGTCCGACGCGCCGACATACCCCGAAACACACACCGAATTCCCGCTCCCCGACGGTAATGTGCTTTCCGCAGAGCTTATGCAAAACCCGACGGTGCGCAATAACATATATTACGACTATTACATCTACGATTTCGTGTACAGCGCACGGTACGGATTCTGCATCGTCACGGTATCCTGCCTTGCGGCTGCGCTGTTTTTCGGCTATTTCATAATGTGCGGTGCCGGCAGACGCAGAAAGAGCAATGAGATACACCTCAACATGGCTGACCGTCTCCCTCTCGACCTGTACGCACTGCTGATATTTGCGGGCATGTTCGTCTCCGGCTGGCTTGCGGTGCGTCTGCTCCGCGAAATGGCGCTCTGGACGCTGTTTATTATCATACCCTGCCTGCTTTTGATATCGTCACTTACGGCGGCACTGCTTGACACCGTCGCAAAGCGCGTGAAAAACGGCACCTGGTGGAACGAAATGCTGACAAAAAAGCTCGTCGGCTTCACGTGGGGGCTGCTATGCCATGCGGCAGGCGACATTGAAAAGGTGTTCATAAGCCTGCCCCTCATCTGGAAGGCACTCATAATATCGTCACTGTACCTCTGCATCACACTGCTCACCATGAACGGCAAAAGCGGCGTGCTCACCGTACTGTGGCTCATCGTTTCCGTCATCGCAATAATCGCAATATGCCTCGCGGTGATATCCGCAGACAAAATACGGCAGGGTGCCAAAAAGCTGGCGCAGGGCGATCTCAGTTACAGAATCGACACCGACGATATGCTTCCCGTATTCAGACAGCACGCAAACGACCTGAACAGCATAAACGACGTGCTTGCCCGCGCCGTCGAAGAACGCACGCGTAACGAAAAGTTCAAAGCCGAGCTGATAACAAACGTAAGCCACGACATAAAAACCCCGATAACCTCGATTATCAACTATGTTGACCTGCTCGGACGCGAAAACCTCACCGACGAACAGCGCGCGCAGTATCTCGATGTTCTGAAACGCCAGTCGGCAAGGCTGAAAAAGCTGACCGTCGACCTCGTCGAAGCCTCCAAGGCAAGCACCGGCAATATCTCCGTGCAGACCGAGCCGCTCGACGTATGCGAGATACTCAAGCAGTCAACGGGCGAATTTTCCGAACGCATAGCCGATTCGTCGCTCGCACTTGAGCTTCAGCTCACCGACGGACCGCTCACGATCATGGCGGACGGCAGACTTCTTTGGCGCGTTTTCGAAAATCTGCTTTCAAACATCTGCAAATACTCTCAGCCGGGCACCCGCGTATACGTCACGACACGCGTCGAAAACGGCTGCGTTGTGACCGATTTCAAAAATATTTCGCGTGAACGGCTGTCGATTCCCGGCAAAGACCTGGCGGAACGTTTTGTACGCGGCGACAGCTCACGCTCCACCGAAGGCAGCGGTCTCGGACTCTCGATAGCCAAGAGCTTCACCGAGCTTCAGGGCGGAACCTTCGATATCATTACGGACGGCGATCTTTTCAAAGCCGAAATACGTTTCCCCGTGGCAATCTCCGAGCGCAAAGAACAATCATAAACCGACAAAAATCTCCGGACGGGAGCAAAAGCTGCCCCGACCGGAGATTATTATCTATCATTACAGATTCAGAACACTTCACCCCGCCGTTATTCACAGTATTTTCTTCTGAAAAAGCACAACATCAAGCCACCTGCCGAACTTGATGCCCACCTTTGAAAGCGTACCGACGGTATCAAAACCGTGCCTTGTGTGGAACGCCTTGCTATGCTCGTTTTCCTCGGTTACAAGCGACACGATGTTCCGTATCCCCATATCGCCGGCAGCCCTTTCGATTCTTTCGTAAAGAAGGCTGCCCGTACCCTTTGCAACGCAGTTTTTGTCAAGGTAAACAGACAGATCCGCCGTATACCGGTACGCCGAGCGCTCGTTGTATTTGTCAAGATACGCATACCCGACGACAACTCCGTCAAGCTCCGCCACAAAATACGGATACTCCTTCTTTATGCGAGCGACACGTCCGCCGAATTCTTCCGCCGAAAGCGGCGCCTCCTCAAAAGTGACCGTTGTATTTTCAATATAATAGTTATATATTTCCGCACAGCGCGCGATGTCGCCGTCTCCGATCGTTCTGATTTCCATTTTCACATCTCCGAAAGTATAACCATAAGTATGCCGCTTTTCAGGCTGACAGTGACTTCCCCTCTCCGCTCGTTGCTCACGCCGATCGGAAACGTATTTGTGATCGTCGCATTTTCAAGTCCGTATTTCGCGCCGAGTATCGTGACACCCTCGCATACGTCCGAAAGCGCCAGCACCGACAGTGAAAAGCCCTCTCTCATCTCAGGCGCAACAGAGCCGCCGCCGATTATATATATGAGATTTCTGCTGTCAATTATCGTGAAGCGCACGCCGTTTTTCGCCGCAAACGCGCCCGCCTGAATATTGCCGATAAGATGGTCAAGCCTGCCGCCCAGCGCACAATAAAGCATGATTTCATCAAAACCCTCGCCGACTGCGTACCTGACCGCAGCCATCGTGTCGGTATCGTCCTTCTCGCACGGCAGACCGAGAACCGGAACGTCCTCGGGCTTTTCACCCGTATACGAATCAAAATCGCCGACAAGCAGATCTGGCTTGATTCCGCACGCAGCGGTATACTCGCAGCCTTTGTCGCAGGCGATGACAAAATCCGCCCTTCCGATCCCGTCAAGCGGAGAAAAAGAGCCGCCGGAAACGATTGCACAAGCCTTCATAAAACAAATCACCTGCCCGTTTATATTACCCGCATTATACCATTACGCGCCGCCCGTTTCAAGAGCAAAACAGACAAATTTTCTTGACATAAGGCAAAAACGGAATTATACTTGTATCATAAAGAAAAAATCAGGTTTTCCAAAGCTCCTTCCATAATAACTCCTGCTATACTGTACGTATAACAAAGAGGAGGCAATATAAATGGGCTTTTTACTCGAATATTTGAAAAATCCCCGCTTCATCGGCGCGGTTGCACCGAGCGGAATAAATCTTTCAAGGCGCATGATACGCCCGATAAATTTCAAAAAAGCAAAGGTGATTGTCGAATACGGCCCCGGAACGGGTTCATTCACGCGAGAGCTTGTCATACACCGTAACCCCGGCACAGCTCTGCTTCTCATTGAGCGCAATCCTCTGTTCTGCGATGAACTGAAAAAGCTGTTTGAAAATCAGCCGAACATACACATCATAAACGGAGACGCCGAAAATGTCAGCCGTTATCTTGACGAACACTCTCTCGGCAAGGCAGACTGCATCGTCTCCGGACTGCCGTTCAACAATTTCCCGGCGGAGCTTTCGGAACGTATCATGCACGCCACGCGTGACGCGCTGAAAGACGGCGGAAAATTCATCACATTTCAATACACCCTCATGAAAAAACGCTTTTTCATGAAATATTTCAACATAACCGGATGTACGGTGGAGATGAAAAATCTGCCCCCGGCATATGTTATCGAAATGACAAATTAAGGAGGTGCCGCAATGGCACAGAACGAATATATCCTGATAGTCGACGACGACTGCGACATCCGCAATCTTCTCGGAATATACCTTGAAAACGAGGGCTATCGCTTCATAAAATGCGATAATGCGCTGTCAGCGCTCGAAACGGTCGAAACAACGCTTGTCTCGCTCATACTTCTCGACGTCATGATGCCCGGACTTGACGGTATATCCGCCTGTATGAAGCTGCGCGAAAAAACAAACGCGCCGATAATATTCATTTCCGCAAAGTCGGACGATATGGACGTCGTGCAGGGGCTCATGGCTGGCGGCGACGATTACGTCGTGAAGCCCTTCAATCCGATCCAGCTCATGAGCCGCGTCAAGGCGCAGCTGCGTCGTTTCCGGCAGTATAACCGCACGACCGGGGAAAATGCCGTCATTGAACACGACGACCTGACCGTCAACACCGAAACACGCCAGGTGTGGGTGAATGGCAGCGAGGTGACGCTCACCTCAAAGGAATACGACATTCTGCTTCTCCTTCTGAAAAACAAAAATCTCGTGCTGCCCAGCAGCCGGATATACGAATCCGTGTGGCATGAGCCGTCGATAGGCTCCGAAAACGCCGTGATGATGCATATCGCAAACCTGCGCAAAAAGCTGAATGCAGGCGGTCGCTCATATATCAAAACCGTCTGGGGGAGAGGCTACAGAATATGAAAAAACGCGATCCCATCTTCATAATAGGTGCGACTATCGTCGGCATTGCCCTTGCCGCGACAGTGATGATGTCCCTCAGCCTGATACCGTACATCTCAAAAAACACCCGTCTGGTTGCTTCCGCACTGATCGCTGCCGCGACCGTTTCTCTGCTTTGCGTTTATTACAGCACACCGCGCTTTCAGCCGCTCCGCAATTATTACCTCTACGCCGCGCTGATATCCCTTGCCGCCGTATTCGTAATCGCACTTATATATACACTCGCATTCTATGGTCTCATAGACGACATAATACAGAATTCCGGCACACTTGTCAGGATACTGGTGCTGTATTCATGGCTGTGCGTCTCACTGCTCCTGTTTCTGCTGATATTCAGCCTGATAACACGTCCCAAGGCGTCATATATACGCTACCTGACAAAAGAGGTACAGAAGATCGCCGAGACCGACACCGACGCGTACCTTGTCATAAAAGGAAACGACGAGCTTTCCGAACTCGGCAAAAGCATCAACAAAATGGCGTATGACATACGCGAAAGCAAACGCCGTCAGCAAACGCTTCAGGCACAGAAAAACGAGCTTATCACCAATGTATCGCACGATCTCAGAAGTCCGCTCACCTCAATAATCGGCTATGTCCGCCTCCTGCGCGAAAACGGCTATGACGACAAAGAAAAATTCGACAGGTACGTCGAGGTCATAGACCGCCGCCTTGACGGACTCAACGGCATGATAAACGAGCTTTTCGACCTGACACGCCTGAGCTCACCGGGATTCACACTGACCTCCTGCCGCGGTGACATCACCGAGCTTGTCCGCCAGTTTGCCTCCGAAATGCCGCCGCTTCTGGAGGAAAGCCGCCTGACGCTCATCAGCGACATCGAAAATACTCCGTTCGTTTCCGACGCGGACTTTGAAAAGCTGGCGCGCGTCATGTATAATCTTTTCACAAATGTGATAAAATACGCTTCACCCGACAGCGAGGTGATCCTGAAAAGCCGCACGGAAGATGGAAAACGTATCATCATAAGCCTGACCAACACCCTGCGCGACGGTGCCGGGATTTCAACCGAAAATATGTTCGAGCGCTTCTACCGCGACGACAAGGCGAGAAGCGACCCGCAAAGCTCCGGACTCGGGCTTGCGATAGCGAAACGCATTGTCGAGCTGCACGGCGGCGCAATAAAAGCCGAAAGCTCCGGCAGCACCGTAACTGTGACCGTAACTCTGCCGAGAATATATCTCCAGTCCTGCAACCTCCCGCTGACCGGGGAAAACCTGCTGTAACCCGCCATAATATAAAAAGCTCCGGTCGGAAGCGAAAGCTGTCCGACCGGAATTTTCATGTCGTTTTCACAAGCCACAGAGCGGAAGCATCAAAGCGTTTCCGCCGGACACAACTCCGAAGGAAACGCCGTATTTTGATGTAATAAGATAAGGTATAATATTTTTCGCAAGCGGTATGTTTCGGGAAAGGAGTGGGGATCGAAGCGATATCTTTGCATGAAATACTTGACTGAAACCGCGACAGAAGTGGCATAATCACAGAAATTAAATAGCATCTGCCGCCGACGGAGTCAAGGGTCAAGATGAACGGCCTTGCGACCGCCCTTGACCCGCCGCCGACAGATGCTTTCAGACAATCAAGCGGAGCGTAGTCGCTCCATCGCCGGGGTATCGGCGCACTTCACGAAAATACAGCGGTCGCCATAGCGGTATTCAGTAACATAATCGCCGACGACGTTTTCGACAACTCCGTCATTGTCCCTGCCGCAGATCACAGTGCGGCTGTCAGTTTTCCATATGACATACCCGCCGGTGAGCTCTATTTTGTCGCCGCCGGATGAGCAGGCGGTCATTAACAGCATGATGCCGTCAGAATAAAAATCAGTGCCTTTCTCATAATTCATTCTCCTTTTATTTGAATAACGCTTATATTTGCGTCGCAGCTGCGGCGCGTTTTTGCTTTCAGCTCAAATGCTTTTCTTACAGCCATTGCATTTTTTGCGACCACAGGGTCGGTTGCCTCGTCGGCGAGCCGTCTGACCGCAGGATACGCATCGCAGGAAAGCTCCGCAAGTGCGTCGGTATCGACGCTTTCAAGTCTGCCGTCAAGATACGCCGAAACGTTGTAATCGGCGATAAAGCCGTCGAAGCGCCCGAAGGCAAACAACAGCGAAAACAGCGAAACGGTGACGACCGCACATTTCATGAACGGGAAGCTGCGCACAAGCTGACGTATAACCGCAAGCACGAACAGCACTGCCAGCATCACTATGAACACGGTGGTGTATACCCTCAGACGCGTCAGACCGAATTTGGCGATATAAAGAAGCATTTTTGATATAGCGATTCCCGTGAAGCAAAGCGAAGCGACGGCATACACGACGCAGTAGATCCTTGCGCCGAGCGGCTTTTCTCCGCCATTCCGCTTTGCAAACGACGAAACGCAGAGCATGACGACCGCATTTATGACGCTGACGGCGCACAGCTCGAAGAAACCGCGACGGGCAAATTCGGCATAGTTATCCACGCCGGACGGTAAAAGCGATGCGAATGCCGATGTGAAATATGCAAACTGCGTCGCAAAAAACACGAGATACACGATCAGCATCGGTGTTGCGGCGGCGTAAACCAATGCGGCGGGCAATGCGGCGCGGCGCTCGCGGTGAAGCTCAATGCTTTCCCGGCAGAGCGACCTCGGATAAAGCCGAAGCACATTTGACCGGAGTGCGCCGAATGTGAGCGCCGACAGAGATACACAGAAAAACAGCCGCACAAACACATCCGAAACCGTTTCCGGAAGCCTGTCGCCAAGGTTCCCGACAAGAGCCTCGAATCCTCCGTCCGCACTGATGAGCAGCCCGGTGACGATGACGGTCGGGATCACGGCAAGGAGCACGCCGAGGAAAACCCACAGCGCGAGCTTTGCCCTGCTTTTGCCGTTTTTACTGCGGCACATAGCAAAAAAGATTGCATAAAGCGACGAAAACGGCATGACGAACAGCGCCTTGAGACTGTCGTACCACAGTGTGTCGAAATCTGGGTCTGCGGCGTTGCCGCTTGCGTAAAGCAGCCACAACGCGTATATCAACACGTCGAAGCAGAAAACAAGCAGCTTTGCGGTCGTGTTATCGGTGAAGAAAAACGAAGCCGAAAGCATACACCCGACCACCGGAAGAAACAGCATGTTTTTAAGCGCCACACCCGATTTCCTGAGATAAACGGCGCTCATGCCGTACAGCGCGAGCATGAACAGCGAGGAGCAAAGCCCCAGGTTCGAATTGAGTACCGCATCAAAGAAACAGGCAAACAGTGCCACCGTCAGCCACGCCATAACACCGTCACGTCGGGTATATTCGCGCTTCGGTTGCGGCGTTTCGGAGAAATTCACTGTGTTATCCATTGTGTTCTTCCTCCTTTTCGGGATCAAATTCAAGTATATCCGCCACATCGCAGTCAAGTGCGCGGCAGATCGCGTCCAGAGTCGAAAATCGAATGGCTTTCGCCCTGTTGTTTTTGAGGATCGACATATTCGCGGCGGTTATGCCCACCCTGTCGCAAAGCTCGCCGAGAGACATTTTGCGCTTTGCCATCATGACATCGAGATTGACAACTATCATACCGCCACCTCAGACCGTCAAATCGTTTTCCGCCTTGAGCTCGACGGCTTTTTCAAATGCGTTTTTGACAACGCGGAGTATTGCGCCCATGAATGCACAAGCGAACGCGATGATCGGCGCGACGGCGATAAACCAAACGGACAGCGCCGCATAGCAAGCCGCGGCACAAAGGCAAAGCCACGACAACGCACGCAGGCAGGACACATTTCCGGAAGTGAAAACCTCTTCGCGGCGTATTCTGCAAAGCAGGACAAAAAGCAGTGCGATTGCGCCGTATGCGATCAGTGCGGTGAAATAAACGGTACACAGCGTCGGGACAAACACCTCCGACGGTTTTCCAAAGACAAAAAGCAGCCAGCCCAGCCATTCGGGCATACGGAAGCATACCACGGCGATTACCGCGGCAAGCACTCCGCAGAGAAGCATCGAAAGTGTCGTCGACAGCTTTGAAGATATTTTCGGCATTGAATTCTCTCCTTTCATTGACCGCAGTATATCACACCTCCCTCCGTTTGTCAATATGTTTTTATCGAAAAACAATAAATATTTTCCGACAAAGAATGTATCGCACATCGTTCGGAAATCGTCTGCCGCAGTCGCCGCGCAATTATCCGAATGCAAAAAGGCGTTTCCGCCGGACACACTCCGAAGGAAACGCCGTATTTAATATTGCTTTTGGCTTGTACCTGAACTATTATGCAGGATAAGTCTCGCGGAAAACGTATGTCATGTAGTTGAAGGTGATACGCTTGATCTCGTCGCCGTTTTCGTCGTAGAGGACGAACGTGACTTCCTCGTTCTCCTCGTCGATCGGCAGTATCTCCGCACTGTCGAACGCGCAGTTCGGACGCACACGGAAGATGGTCGGATTAGTGCCGGTCGCATCCGGATCGATCGGTATTGTGGTCTCCCCCGCTGTCGCCTGAATGTTCATATCAAGTATCGGAAGATAGGTCCAAATCATGATATGATCGTCCAACACGTCATACGATGTCGGATAGCGGCAGACCGAGAGCGTTCCGTACGGATATACCGCAGTGGCATAACCGTCACCCTTGCTGTCGGTCAGGCTTGAAAAGCCATATACCCATTCGATTGCCAAGCGTGACCAGTCAGAATTCTTTTCATTATTAATATAGTTGCACAGTCCCGACCGACCATATTTTCGAGGATGGTAGGTCGGTATGCTCCGGAGAACTGTACTATCCTGAGCAATCGTGCGCGCCGAGAAGACAATTTGCGAAGCTACTTCATCTTCGATTTTCCGATAACTCTCCCGTACCCTGGCAAGCAATCTGCGTGCATCTCCAAAACTACGACTTTCAAGGTTAGCCTTATACTTGTCAAACATCCGTTCAAATGTATCGCTTTCGCTTTGAAGCTCATCCATCACCTGATTGTCATCGCTTTCCGTTTCATCCAGATAATCGTATCGGAAAATACCATATTCCCCCGCCGCTCTCATATAGTAATCGATGTTGCTGCGCATCTTTGCAAAAAGGGGATCGTCCGCAGACGGGAAGTCATTATCAGTCTTAGGATAAAAGAAATCCTCCGGTATTTCAGTGGTGTTTCTGCTTACCATCCCGGCAAGCGATTCCGCATATGCCACAATCGAGTTTTTGTCCATGGACATGAGCTGAGAAGCAGGCACGTTTTCCACGACTATCGGCTCTGCCGATTCGTCGATAACATTACTGCTGTCATCAACATAAGCACTGCTTTCTTCCTTCGGCTTGTCACTGCTTTCATCGTTTTCGGTTCTGTTGCAGGCAAACAATGCAACGCATATTGATAAAATCAAAAGGATGATTATTGTTTTTTTCATGATGTTTTCCTCCTGTTTGAAAATCCCCGAACGGACAATTCACGCAGACGGCTGATATCGGGTCATGCAGCCGCCTGCAATATCCGGTTTGACGTCGCACCGACGGAATATCCGGTTGTGCATAACTCGTTCTCCTCCTTCCGTATCGCACAAATCAGCTTTTTGGTTAATTTTTCCTCCGCCACCATTCTACCATATACATCACCCGTCGTCAATCGGCATTTCCCACAATAAATTCGTTCACAATTTGTGCATTACGACGATATATTCGACGGATAACGTGAGTTTTTCGCCACCAAAAAAACTCCGTCATCCCGCCGGAAGCGACGTACCGGCGCACCGAAAATCACTCAGACCACCGCAAAGCCGATATTATCGCTTGTTTTTGTTGAAAAATATTATTGCTTTTGAATCAATGATGTGTTATACTGAATCATAATAATTCACATCAATAAACTATTTGGCAGGAGACAGATATAACGCATGGAAAAGATCCTCGTGCTTGACTTCGGCGGACAGTATAATCAGCTTATCGCCCGTCGCGTCAGAGAAAACAACGTATATTCGGAAATCCGCCCATACACCGCGCCGTTTGAGGAGATCAAAGCGGCAGGCTACAAGGGCATAATCCTGACAGGCGGTCCGAAAAGTGTGTACGGCGAAAATGCCGTGACATACGACAAGGCGCTTTTTGAGCTCGGCATCCCGATCCTCGGCATATGCTACGGCGCACAGCTTATGGCGCACACCCTCGGCGGTGTCGTCGAAGCGGGCTGCAGCGAATTCGGCAAGGTCGATGTCAGAGTCGATGAAAGCTCGCTTCTGTTCTGCCGCGATGTCGGCGAAACGACATCCTGCTGGATGAGCCATTCGGATTATATAAACAAAGTACCGTCCGGCTTCCGTGTGACCGCAAGCAGCAGGGACTGCCCCGTCGCCGCAATGGAAAACGCCGAAAAGAAGCTCTACGCCGTGCAGTTCCACCCCGAGGTGACTCACACCGTTCAGGGCTTTGCAATGCTTCGCAACTTCATATATAACATATGCGAATGCAAGGGCGAATGGACAATGTCGTCCTTCACAACCACCGCAATAGAAAAACTGAGAGACCGCATCGGCAACAAAAAGGTGCTTTGCGCCCTTTCCGGCGGTGTCGATTCCTCTGTCGCCGCCCTGCTTCTGCATAAGGCAGTCGGCAAAAACCTCACCTGCATCTTCGTTGACCACGGCCTTCTCAGAAAGGACGAAGGCAAGGAAGTCGAACGCCTTTTCAGAGGTCAGTATGACATCAATCTTGTCGCCGTCGATGCTTCCGAGCGCTTTCTGACAAAACTCGCCGGAGTGACCGATCCCGAACGTAAGAGAAAAATAATCGGCGAGGAATTCATCCGCGTGTTCGAAGCCGAGGCAAAAAAGATCGGCAAAGTCGATTACCTCGTTCAGGGCACGATCTACCCTGACGTGATAGAATCCGGCACCGGCGACGCCGCGCTCATAAAGAGCCATCACAATGTCGGCGGACTTCCTAGCGTTGTAGATTTCAAAGAAATCATTGAACCACTCCGTATGCTTTTCAAAGATGAAGTACGTAGAGCCGGACTTGAACTTGGTATTCCGGAATACC
>ERZ857840.3399-NODE-3399-length-13530-cov-2.928683_pt1 | contig 13530 bp, 9 predicted proteins | sample MGYA00519760_ERZ857840 | MGnify/ENA primary metagenome ERZ857840 (study PRJEB31778, sample SAMEA3449371) | human gut metagenome | biome: human gut; feature: human-associated habitat; material: faeces | place: United Kingdom | collected 2010/2012 ... | reverse complement strand
TTTCTGTTAGAGAAGTCAGATAGCTCTTTTTGTTTTACTCAGATTTAGTCGTTCTTCAGCCGGTCTTTGAAAGCCTCCACCATCGCAGCGCTGAACTGCTGGGGCGGAAGCGGCAGAGGCCCGGACGGCGGCCGGGAGGAGAGGCATTACTTCAGGTTGTGCTGCTGCATTTTCTGGTAGAGCACTGTGCGGGAGATGCCCAGCAGCCGGGCAGCGCTGGCGCGGTTGCCCTTGGTGTAGGCCAGCGCGTCCCGGATGATGCCAGCCTCAAAGGTCTGCTTGGCGGAGCGGAGGCTGAAGTCCTTGTGGGGCTGGGCGTGCTGGTAGCGTTGGGCGCTGATGGCCTGTGCCAGGCGGTAGAAATCTGCGACCTGCAAAATCGGACCGGAGGCGGAGTTCATGGCCGTTTCCAGCACGTTTTGAAGCTCCCGGATGTTGCCCGGCCAGGAATAATCCTGAAACATGTGGATGACCTCCTCGGTCACGCCCTCCACGGACAGACCGAGCTGGCGGTTGAGCCGGGCGACCAGCTCCTCTGTCAGCTCCGGCAGATCCTCGAGATGCTCCCGCAGCGGCGGCGCGACAATACGGATCACATCCAGCCGGTAAAAGAGGTCTGCGCGGAACTGCCCGGCCTGAACCAGCTGTTCCAGCGGCAGCGCAGAGGCGGCCATGAGACGCACATCAATGGGAGTGGATGATCCGCTGTCTGGGGCGTCCAGCGCCTGCTCCTGCAAGACCCGCAGCAATTTGGGCTGGATGGTGGAGGAGAGCAGATTGACCTCAACAATAAAGAGCGAGCCGTGATTGGCCAATGCAAAGCGCCCCGGCAGCCCGTCCTTTGACGGGCTGTCGTGGGAATTGCCCTTTTCACCGAAAAATTCCGCCTCCATGCGCTGGGCGGGAATGCCGGCACAGCTGACCCGCACAAAGCGCTCTGCGGAGCGGGGACTCATGGCGTGGACGGCGTGGTCAATCAACACAGTGGAGGAAGAGCGGGCGGCCTGGAGAATTTTCTGCCGGACTGCCTTCATGACCGAGCTGCTGCCGATGATGTTCTCAAGCGAATAGCGGGCGCCGCGCTCCCGGGACAGCTCACTGCGGTAAAACTCCACCTCATTGGACAGCGTGTTCATCTGCCGCACCAGATCCCGGGCGTTGATGAGTCCGTCGGCCACTTCCGCCAGCCCCGGGATTTCCAGGGGGTTGCGCCAGTCGCGGTCCAGCGAGGGATTCAAAAAGCGCTTGGCGGCCCGCACCGTGGTGATGCCGCGGGCCACGAGGGTCGTCGCGATGAAGCGGGGCAGACCGAGGTCGTGCGCCAGACGCGCGACGATCTGCGGATCGGCCTCCCGGATGCTGAATTGGGCGGTCATAATGTGCTAGCTACCTTACGTGCGTTCTTTTTCGTAGTTCGGAAGGTATTTTCGCATAAAGCTCGCATTCTGTCACCGCAGCACGACGGCGGCGCGGCAATTTCCCACGGCACCGCCCGGGCAGCTCCTCGCAAGCCTTCAATCGACGTTCGGCAGCGAGTCGCACAGCGCCTAGCGGTTGTCCACTTTCTCGGGGTATAGGTCGTGCTGGGACAGGCGCGTCCAGGCCACTTCCTCCCAGCGAGTGCCGGGACGCCCGTAGTTGCAGTACGGGTCGATGGAGATGCCGCCGCGCGGCAGGAACTTGCCCCAGACCTCGATGTACTTCGGATCCATGAGCGCGATGAGGTCCTTCATGATGATGTTCATGCAGTCCTCGTGGAAGTCGCCGTGGTTGCGGAAGCTGAACAGGTACAGCTTGAGTGACTTGCTCTCCACCATGCGCTCATCAGGCACGTAGTTGATGTAGATCGTGGCGAAATCGGGCTGCCCCGTGATCGGGCAGAGGCTCGTGAACTCAGGGCAGTTGAACTTCACGAAGTAGTCGTTTCCCGGGTGCTTGTTCTCGAAGGTCTCGAGGACGCTCGGGTCGTAGGTCTGCGGGTAGCGCACTCCCTGGTTGCCCAAAAGCGACAGGTCGTCGGTCCCCTCGCGCTGCGGTTTCTCGTTCGCCGCGTTCGTCGCGTCCATCGCGCCCGTCATGTTCGCCATGCTATTCCTCCCCTTCCGCGTTTGCTGCCGCCCGCTCAGCGTCGAGCCTGTCGAGCAGCGGGTCGCGCATCCCGTTCGCCTCGAACGCGCGGTTGCGGTCGATGCACGTCCCGCACGCACCGCAAGGATAGTCGCCGCCCTCGTAGCAGCTCCAGGTGAGCTCGTAGGGAACGCCCAGCTCAATGCCGCGCGCGACGATATCAGCCTTCGACATTTCCACAAACGGCGCGCAAAGATGCAGCTCGCCGCCCGTTCCTTCCACAATCGCGCGGTTCATCGCGTCGACGAACTCGCGCGAGCAATCGGGATAGGCGTTGCCCGCCCAGTCGTCGTGATGCGCGCCGTAGTAAATCGCGCCGCACCCGAGCGAGAGCGCCATCGAAGCCGCCGCCGAGAGGAAAAGCCCGTTGCGGAAGGGAACGTAGGTGCTCACTGGCTTGCCATCGCTTTCGGCGAGCTGGTCGGCGTAGCTTTCCTCGGGGATATCTTGCGAGGAATGCGAGAGCAGGCTGCAATCGCTGTCGGCGAAGATGGCCCCCAAGTCCAAGAAGCGCTGCTCCACACCGTAATGCGCGGCAACCGCCTTCGCGCTCTCTATTTCCTTGTTATGGCGCTGGCCATAGGAAATGGAAAGCGCGTACACATTCTTGGCGCCGTAACGCGAAACCGCCATGGCGAGCAGCGTGGTCGAATCCACGCCGCCCGAGCACAAAACGAGCGCCTTCTCTTCGATAGTGGCCACGAGGCTACACTCCCTTCTCGACACCCGGCCAGATAATCTTGTGCAGCTGCAGCTGCGCGGTGGCCCAGGTGAGGTTGTTGTCTTGCATGAAATCTACGATGCGCGCAGGGTCGAGGCGTCCGAACACGGGACTCAAATACACCGGCACGCGATTGGGAAGACCCAGCTCGCGCGACACTTCCAGCATGCGGACCAGGTCGCCTTCCCCGCCGCAAACGAACTTCACGGTGTCGCGCGCGTCGAGGAGCGCGAAGTTCTCGCGCAGCATGCGATCTTCCATGCCGCTTGCGGGGAGCTTCCAATCGACCGTGAACGTGAGGCTGCCGGGAAGCGACGCGCACTCCTCGCGCAAGCTTGCGAGTTCGCACAGGTCAGCGGCACCATTCGTCTCGATTTCCACCCGAAGCCCGCGCCCGAGGGGGCCGGGCTCGGCAAGCAGCGCGCGCACGAGGCGGGGAAGCTCAGGCTGCAGTGCAGGCTCGCCGCCCGTGAGGGTGATGCATTCCACTCGCGTCTCGCGCGCCCACGCGACGAGGTCCGCGACCGATACGCGCTCGGCGCATTCCGCGGCAGCGGGCGCGTTTGCCCACATGGTGTCGCAGTACGAACACGCCAGGTTGCACCCCGTGAAGCGGATGAAGGCGGCGAGTTTGCCCGCGACGCGCCCTTCCCCATTCACGCTGACGAAGCGCTCGGCAACGGGAAGCGTGCAATCCGCGCTCGCTTCGAGGGACGCGGGTGCGGCCGACCCATGTGCGACATCGCACCCCGGCACGCCCGCTGCCTGCGTCTGCGAGCCCACAATATCCCAATCGCTAGCCACGGTAGATCGCGCAGTTGTTGGGGGTTTCGTACACGTCAACCTGCGACACGGGGAATCCCGCATCCGCAAGCTTCCCGTAAAAATAGCGGGCGAAGTTTTCCGCCGTCGTGCGGAAGGGAACGACCGAGAGCGAGAATCCCTCGCGCTCGAGGCACGCGAGCGTATCGGGAGCAAGCGAGCCCTCTTCCACCACGAACGAGTGGTCGAAGGCTTCGGTCAGGTCGCGCAGAGCGCCCTTGAAATCAGCGAAGTCGATCACCATGTCCTTGTGCGTGCCCTGCGTCTGGAGCTCCTCCTGCTCCAAATAGGCAACCACACGCCAGCGGTGGCCGTGGAGATTCTCGCATTTGCCGTGATAGTCGGTGAGGAAATGAGCGGCATCGAAGCTGCTCTCGGTTTTAAGCCCGTACATCGGCGTCCCTTTCACATAAGTGAAAACCACCGCGGGGAAACCTAGGTGTAGGAACGGCGAGCGATGGGCGCGCGAATTATCGAGCGCCGTGAGCTGCGCATGCGACCCGCAGGGCGTCAATCGCTGCAGGTGAGCCGAGCCCCCGAACGCCGCGCATGCCTCGCGAGCGGCACACGCCGCAAGCGCAATCAGCGCGACCCACGCCCGACGCCTTACATGCACGAGCACCCAGCCCAAGCCGTTCGTTCCCATACAACGCGCCAGACGACCCCAGCTCAACCGGCCAGCGGCGCCCGACGCTCCCTAGTTTTGTTTACCGACAGGAGGTTTTCGAACTGTCCATATATGTGGCAAGCAGTATAGCGCATGCACATGAAGAGTCGAACCGCGGGCTGGCGATTTCACACAAGCATACGACCTGGGCAAAGGTCGACTTCCACGATGCGTGGCGACACTCGGCAACGGATTCGTTTCAAATGAACGATCTCACCCTCCGTGCCGCTACCCTTAGCGCGAAGCCAAGTGAAGGAGCCGAAATGCCCGAGAACGCAGCAACAGACGCAACGCCTGCAGAAAGCCAGGTCGTGATTCCCGAAGTCCTTCCTATGGAAGGCGAGGCAACGTTCGCAAAGAAAGCGAAAGGCATAGCGCAAGTCGCAGCAGGAAGTGCACTTACGGCAGCGGGAATTCCCATGCTCGTGCTCCCTGGGCCGGGTGTTGCGGCAATCATCGGCGGAGCAGCACTTGTGAGCAGGGGAAATAGAAACTACACAGGCCGCACGGCAACCCCTTTGGAAGAGCGCCTCGACGAGGCGGCCTCCAAGGCGGCAGACCTCGCCGCAAACACCGCAAAACGAACAGCGGGCAAAGCGGGCGAGAAGGCGAAGGACGCCGCCCTCAAAACGGGAGCTATAGCCCGGGAAGCGACCGAGATGGCAGCGGCGAGCGCTCCCGAGGTCGCAAAAGGCTTCGCGCGAGGAGCTACCGCAGCCGCTCATGTCGCGAGCGGTGCCGCAAAAAGCGTTGCTCGCGAAGCAAAGCCCCTGTTCACAAGCGTGAAGAGGGCTACAGGAGCGGCCATCTCATCAGCAAAGCGCGCCGAGCAAGGCGCCACAAAGAGAAGCAGGTGACCTGGGCGCCCGCGAAATCTTGCCGGAGGCAATGCCGACGCGTCGAATCCAGAGGCTAAAGTCTAGTCGGGTCGGGTCGTGTTAGACTGGGGCAGGCGATTCGAAGGGACGGTCGAAATGACGCAAGAGAGCCAAAGCAGCACCAAAGCGGCGCCGCAGGATGTCCGCGCAGGCGGCATAAAACCAACGCCGCAGGACGCCCGCACAGCACAAGAGCTCCTCGACTTCATAGGGGAATGCCCAAGCATGTTCCACACTACTTCAACAATCGGAAAACGCCTGACCACAGCGGGGTTCACCTATCTTCCCGAGACCCAGCCGTGGAACATCGAGCAAGGCGGCACATACTACACAACGCGCAACAACTCGAGCGTCATCGCCTTCAAGGTGGGAACCTCGCTCGACAATTACCACTTCCAGATCACCGCATCGCATGGCGACTCGCCCACCTTCAAAGTCAAGTCAAACGCCGAGCTCACAGGGCCGGGCGAATCGCAGCGACTCAATGTGGAGGTGTACGGCGGCGCCGTCGATTACACGTGGTTCGATAGGCCCCTCGGAATTGCGGGCCGCGTGATGGTGAAAAACGGCAATCGCGTGGAAAGCCTCCTGTACGAATCCGCCGAGCCGCTTGCGCTCATCCCCAGCATGCCGCCGCATATCCAGCGCGACATCAACCAGCAGTTCTCGCCGAATCGCCAGGTCGACCTCTGCCCGCTCTTCTCCGCAGGCGCGCTTGGCAAATCCACCTTCGACGCGATAATCGCCGACGAGCTGGGAATCTCCGAGAGCGACATCGTCACGCGCGACCTGTTCCTCGTCAACCGCCAGCAGCCGTGCATCTGGGGCGCTGCGGGCGAGTTCGCCTCCTCCCCGAAATTCGACGACCTGGCCTGCGCATACACCGCACTCGAAGCGTTCCTCGCCGCCGAAAACGACCGTAGCATCTCAGTCTTCGCATGCTTCGACAACGAGGAGGTCGGCTCGAACACCAAGCAGGGTGCCATGTCGACGCTTCTCGCCGACACGCTTTCGCGCCTGAACGCAGCGCTGGGCCGCTCCTGTGAGGATCTGCGTTGCGCCATCGCGAAATCGATGCTCGTGAGCTGCGACAACGCGCACGCCGTAAACCCCAACCACCCCGAGCGCTTCGACGAGGGCAACCGCGTGTTCCTAAACCGAGGCATCGTGGTAAAAGAAGCAGCGAACCAGAAATACTGCACCGACGCCTTCAGCCGCGCCGCTTTCTGCGCGATCTGCGACAACACGGAAATCCCCTACCAGGCCTTCGCGAACAGGAGCGACTCACCAGGCGGCTCCACGTTGGGGAATTTGTCGAACACCCAGGTGAGCATGCACGGCGTCGATGTCGGGCTACCGCAACTCGCCATGCACTCGAGCTTCGAGACTATCGGCGTGCGCGATGTGACGCTCGCGACCCGCGCACTTCAGGCGTTCTACGCCGCTGACCTGCACATTGACGGCGCGGACAGCATAGAACTCGGCTAGCGAGGGCGACAGCCCGACTGGCTGCGGACGAGCTGAACAGGTTCGCCCAGTTGCGGGTGTTCCTCAGGAGAGGCCAGCTCGGCCCGCACCGATATCAGGGGGTCAAGACCCGATAGGCTGCAGTCGAGGAAGAGCTCGCTCGACTGCAGCCCGCAGCGAGCTTCGGACAGTCACGACAGCCCCCGAGTCCCGCAGCCCAAGTACTTACGCAATCATCTTCGACTCTTCGACCTTCTCCACGAACCAGCTCATGAAGCCCTCGAGGGGCTTGCGCAGCACAAGACCCAGAAGAAGCGACGGCAACACGAACAGGAGCAGCATGCCCATCTCGGTAAAGAAATCGCCGTTGTAGATGCCCATCATGGCCGCGCGCATGGCGTTGATGGTATGCGTCGCCGGCATGAACGGGCTTGCGATTTGGAAGAACTCGGGCAGCACCTGCAGCGGATACGCACCGCCGCCCGCCGTCACCTGCAAGATGAGGAACAGGACGGCAATCGCCTTGCCCAGGTTCGCGAACGCAAGCACCAACGTGTAGATGAACAAGGAATACACCAAACCCGACACCCAGAAGCACAGCATGAACAACAGCGGATGGCTCACCTGCACCCCCAAGAACAGCATGTTGCCAAGGCCCACGCAGGTGGTCTGCAAAAGCGACAGCACCGCCACCACGCAGTAGCGCCCAAAGTAGAGCTCGCGCGGCTTGGGGTTGTCAAGCTCGGCAAGCCCTCGCTTCGAAACCGCCGGCTTGATCGCCACCATCATAAGCAGCGAGCCGATCCACAGCGCAAGCGTCGTATAGAGCGGCGCCATCTGCGAGCCGAAGTTGTCGGCCGGGAACACCGCATGGCGATCGAGCGCCACGGGTGTCGTCACGGCAGAGGCAAGCACCGCGGGGTTCGAACCGATGACCTCGCGCAGCTTCTCGACGTTGCCGCTTGCGAGAGCCGAACGCAGGTTGCCGCTCAGCGTCGTGAGCTCACCCGCCGTCGAGGTGAGCTCGTTTTGCGCATCGGCGAGCTTCGCCTTCGCACCGGAGCGCTTGGACGCGACGGAATCCGCGTCGCCGCTTATCTCGCCGCCCGCGGCATCAAGCTTCGCGGCGCTGCTCTGAAGCGTGGAAACCATGCTCGACACCGACGCGGAAAGCTCGTCCAAACCCGGCTTGACGTTGTCGTTGTATTCCGTTTTCACATCGTTGAGGCTGGCCGCGGCCTTGTCCGCAAGCTCCTGGATCTCGGCACGCTGCGCGACGGCATCGTCGTAGCCCGACTGGATGTTGTCAGCCGCCTGATACAGCGAGTCCGAAAGCTGCTGAAGGAGCGCCACCGACTGCTTCAGCTGGGAAATCATGCTCTCGACTAAGGGGGCGTACTGCCCATCGACGCTCCCCTGAATCCCCTCAAGAGCGCTGATGATCGAGTTCAAGTCCCCGATCTCGGTCTCCACGACTGCCGCCTGGTTGCGCAGATGCTGCGAAGTGTCGCCCGTCAGATCGCCCGCGCTGTCGTACACATCGCTGATCTGGGCGCTAATGCCCTTGTAGCTCTCGGCGGATGCGGAAATGGCCTGCGAAAGGGAATCGGCCGACATCGAGAGCGCGCTCGCGATGTCGGAGACGCCCGCGCCACCGTCCTTCGCGATGTCGCCGACCTTCGCCGCCTCGTCGCGTGTCTGCCCGAGCAGCGTGCCCGACTGGGAGATAAGCGACTGCGACGAGTCGATGAGCTGGGAATACATACCCAACACCGACGCCGCACCCGTCATCTGCCCCGCCATGCCGTCCACATGGTCGGCAAGCGTCCCCACCGCGCCAGAGAGATCGGCGTCTTGGGAATACTTCGAAAGCGACGAGACGATGGAGAGCGCCACATCGGAAAGCGTTTCCAAGAACACCTGGTTCACCTGGTTCGACACCTGATCGGCACCTTGGTCGGTGACCTTCGGCGCGATGGCGTTCTTCTTCTCATTGGTGTAGTAGATGATGTTCGCATGCTCGACCTCGTCGGAATAGAACGTCATCATATCGCGGCTGAAGCTTTGGGGAATCACCACGGCGGCGTAGTAACGCCCGGACTGCGCGCCGTCGATCGCGTCTTCTTCGGTCGTGAATGTCCAGTTGAGCTGGTCGTTCGCACGAAGTGCGCTCACCACCTTGTCGCCGACGTTGATCTCAAGCGGAACGAGGTCGCTCTCGTAGCCCTCGTCGGTGTTCGCCACGGCGACGGTGAGGTTACCGGTGTTGCCGAACGCGTCCCAACACGCGATGACGTTGTACCACGTGAAAATCGAGGGCAAGAACACGAGCCCTATCACGATAATCACCGTAATCGAGTTGTTGAACAGGTGCTTCATGTCGGTCTTGAAGATGCGCCAGATATTCCTCATCTATCGCACCTCCCCATTCTCATCCGACTTCGATCCAGACGCGGAAGGAGGCGTGGAGCTTCTTGCTACAGCCTTACAACCAGGCGCGGAATCGCCCGCGGCGGGGGTATCCCCTGCAGCAGGCGCACTCTCGAACGCGTCGTTTGGTGCCGCATGTGCCCCCGACGCTGCCTTCCCCTTGCGAACGGCGGCATGAGCACCCGTGGAAGCCTTGTCGGCATCCGGGGCGGCATGCGCGCCTAGAGAAGCGCCATCCGATCCAGGAATCGCGTGCGCGCCCATAGGAGCCATGTCGTCATTGGTAGTTTGGGAGCCCGCCACCTGCGGTTTCTCGTTGCCTTCGGAAGAAACGCCCGCGGCACCCGCGGCATCAGCGGCACCCGCAGCATCAGCAGCACCCGCGGTACCCACGCTCGTCGCGTTCACAACGCCGACGGCACCCTTCAGACTCTCCGCTTTCGCACCCGCCGACTTCCCAACGCCCACACCTTCCCCATGATCCGTCCTGCCATGAGCATGCCTGCCGACGACCTCCTTGCTCCCGCGCGAGAGCAGCTCGGCCATAAGCGCATCGAGCTTGGCGCTGTCCTTCTCGTCGAGCGCGCTCGTCCGCGAAGACGCTCCCGAAGCGCTCCGCGTCGAAGCCCCGCCGGCGGACGCGCCCACCATGGTAGGCTGCATGAACACCTTGCGCGCCGCGAACAGTGTGCGGACCTCGTCGTCGGTCATGGCGTTCAGCGACGCCTGACGCTCGATATTGTCACGGATAAACTCGACCACCACCAGGAATGTGAGCACGAGCACGAGCCACACGAGCCACAGCGTCAAGACGACGACCTTCTCCATCGCCGTCACTGCGAACACGACGGCGATGACCGCCGGCACCGCGATGCCGACGATGAGCGCGCCGCGCTTCAGGCGCGGATACCAGCAGATGAACCGCGCGGCATGGTCGGCGATATGGTGGCGGAAATCCTCGCGATCGGAAAGTACGCGCACGAGCTGGGCGACGCGGAAACGGCGCTCGGGCAGGTGTACCTCCTCACCGTTGATGATATCAGAGCGCTCGATCTCGCGCGCGAACAGGCGGATGAGGTTCGAGAAGTACGGCCTCAGTGCCAGCCCGATCGCCAGGAAGATCGCGAAGAAGATTCCCAGGTGCGCGATAAGCGACACCCACTCGAGGCCGTAGAACCCGGCAATCGTCTCGCGCAGGGCGTTGATGCCGTAGGTGAACGGGAAGAAGGGGTAGATGAACTGGAAGAACGGCGATGTCATCTCGATGGGGTACAAACCCGTCGCGCCCGGGATCTGCACGAAGATCAAGATGACGCAGATGCCCTTGCCGATATGCTGCAAGGTGGTCGACAGGGTAAGCTGGATAGCCAGGTATGTGAGCGACGCGAGCACCGCCGTCAGGAGGAACAGCGCCACCGACTCGCATTGCACGCCGATGGCGAGGCACCCGACGCAGCACACGACCGCCTGCAGCGACACCATCCCCCCGAAGAACAGGTAGCGCGCGATGTAGCGCTGCGCAGCCGTGAGGTTCTCGATGCCCTCGTCGTCCACCTCGATACGCATAATCACCATGAGCATGAACACACCGATCCACAGCGACATGTTGATGAACAGCGGCGCCATGCCCGAACCGTAAGCGTTCAGGGGGAAGAGGTACTCAGTCTTCACCTCGGTCGGCGATTGCATGAAGCTCGCCACCTTCTCGGCGTCGATCGTCGTGCCGTCGCCGAAGAAATCGGTGATCGCCGTTGAAGTCTTCAGCGCCACGAGGTCGGTCTTCACCGTGTCGATGCTCGTCTGCAGGTCGGCGAGCACGCCATCGGTCTGGTCGAGCGCGCTTCTCGCCGTCGTGAGCGTCTCGGAAAGCTGGCCCGTGAGCGAGACCGCCTGGTCGACAAGCACGCGTTGCGCCGATGCCGCCGCAGCCAGGTTCCCCACCGCGACGTTCAAGTTCCCCACACCCGCGTTGATGGCGGGGAACGTGTCGGAAGAGAGCGTCCCGCGATAGGAGTCCGCGTTCGAGATGGTGGTTTGCACGGCGGTGTTCACCGAGTCGGACGCCGAAGAGACCGACTCGGCCACACGGCCCATATCGGCGCTCATGTCGGAGAGCTCGGAGAGTGACCGCGAGGCGTTCGTATTCGACTGCTTCAGCCGTTCGATCGCCTTCTCGAGGCTCGCTTTGTTGGGGTCGTTGTCGTCCATCTGGGCAACGAGCGCCTCCATCTGGGCCACAACCGCCTGGCTCGCCGACACCATGGCGTTGCCTTGTGCGATCGCGCCATCGACGCGCCCCTGCGCCTCGGTCACGAAAGCCGCAGCGCCGCCGATGGCCGTGTTCACCTTGGCGGCCGACTGGGAAAGGAAAATCGACCCCGAGTCCATCGCGCCCATAAGGCCCGACGTCAGCTTCGAGACGTCCGTTTGCGTGGTGCCCATGAGCGACTGGACGATGAGCATCTGGCCGCTCAGATCGCCGAGCACCTCGTCCGCATCGGAGAGCAGCGAGGCAGCATCGGCCACCTTCGTTTGCGACTGGTCGGCCGCGTCGCGAAGCCCCTGGACGGAATCGCGGGCACCGGAGATGGACTGTTGCGCCTTGTCGACCCCGGCGAGAGCGTTCGTGTGCGCATCGTCGATCTTGCCCTGCGCGACGCCAACTTCCTCGCCGAGCGCGTCGGTGACCGTTTTCGCGACGGTGGCGACGAACGTGGAGTTGATCGTGGTGTCGAGCGTGTTCGCGCCTGTGTCGGTAATCTTCGGCGACACGGGGTTCATCTTCTCGTTCACGTAGTACTCAAGCTGAGGCTGCTGGAAGTCGCCGGAGAGCAGCGTGAGCAGGTCGGCTGAGAAGTCGCGGGGCAGCACGAACGCCGCATAGGCATGCCCCGACTTCACCGCCTCCATGGCGGTGTCGTAATCGACGAAATCCCACCCGAGCTGGTCGTTGTCGTGCAATTGCTCGACGACCATGTCGCCAAGGTTAATCGCACCCGTAAGATCGCTCGACGACCCCGCGTCCTCATTTACCACGCAAACACGCAGATTGCCGGTGTTACCGTAGGGGTTCCAGAAGCCGACGACATTGAACCACGTGTAAAGGGAAGGCAGGACGATGAGCGCGAGCACGACGACAATCGACGCCGGCGCTTTCAGGATGCGAAGGAAATCGCGTTTGAGAACGCGCAGCACGTTTTTCAAGCCCGCCCCTCCTTCTATAGTTGAGATTGCGTTTGATTGGCGGCGTTATGGCGCAGCTCTCCCGAGGGAAAGCACGTTTTCTGCATTGTATAGGGGAATCAGCCCTGCGCAAGCGTGCAGATAATCAATTCCACAAGTGTGGCATAACTTTCAAAGGACACAGACGAGTACCTTGCAAGGTTGTCCTCCCCTCTCCCACCATAGCCACAAGCGACCTGGAGACGTCGTTGCCTCGGGGTGCGTGCACAAATATGCGCGAAGTGCGTACCCTTGGAAGCACCCACCTCATTAAACCGAGAGACTTCGCTCTGACAAACTGGGCTTATTCGCATAGTTGGAAACGGCAAACCAACTTACGCGCTAGCAAGGTACGCACTTCATGCATATTTATGCATAGGAACGCCCAGATGAAGCAGAAGCGCACAATTTAGCGCCCGAGAGTTGTCCAATCGATAAAGATGTTGCGCCTCAGGTCGATCTCACAACGAATCTCTTTGGAGTTTTTGCTTCGATACGCGACTCCGATTTGCCTTGCAACCATCCTGCGCACCGTATCAAAGTTTGCCCGATCGGATATCTGCCGATAAGTAAGCGGCATGACGGTAAAGCCCATTTGTTGAAGCGCGGTCGTCCTGTCGGAATCCGAAATCGCCGAATCATAGTCGTCATGGACCACTTTTCCCTGGCATTCGACGATAAGCGGGCTTGCGCCGTTGGGAACGTCGAACAGCAGGTCGGCGTAGCACGTCGATTTCCCATAGATGCGCCTTGCGCTTGTCGAAAGCGGAATTCGCTCGTTGTTAACGAAGCCCGAAAAGCCCTCGCCGCCCTTGCATCTTTGCGTCGAGAAGAGCATCGAAGCTTGGACCTCAAACGGCGAAGCGGTAACCCCGGTCACGCGTTTCGCGGCGCGCGCGAAACGCCGCCCCCCGCGCTCGCTTTTCATGGCGTCGGCGAACTGTCCCAATTCGCCCAGCTCAATAAGGGGTTCGCGTCTCCAAAGGTCGGTCTTTCTCCCCGAAGAGCTTTTGACTCGCCGCCACCCGAATGACCGGGGAAGCAGCTCGGAAGAGTTGATGCTGTCGAGAAGCGCTTCAACAACTGGGCTCGGCCGAAATATTGAAAACGTGCCGCAGAATTCGTACATCGCCATAACAAGGTGGTTTTCGTCAACATGCGAGGCAAGATTAAATAGTGAATAGAGAGGACTTGCC
>ERZ857840.3392-NODE-3392-length-13550-cov-5.970211_pt1 | contig 13550 bp, 10 predicted proteins | sample MGYA00519760_ERZ857840 | MGnify/ENA primary metagenome ERZ857840 (study PRJEB31778, sample SAMEA3449371) | human gut metagenome | biome: human gut; feature: human-associated habitat; material: faeces | place: United Kingdom | collected 2010/2012 ... | reverse complement strand
CCTTGGCCTGCTTGAAGAGGTCGCGCACCTTGCTCGCGCCCATGCCGACGAACATCTCCACAAACTCGGAGCCCGACATGGAGAAGAACGGCACGTTCGCTTCACCCGCAACGGCCTTTGCCAGCATCGTCTTACCGGTTCCCGGAGGGCCTACGAGCAGCACGCCTTTGGGCATGTTCGCGCCGACCTCGCGGTACTTTTCGGGGTTATGCAGGTATTCGACGATCTCGGTGAGGTTCTCCTTGGCTTCCTCCTCACCGGCGACGTCGTCAAACCTTATGCCGTCGGCAGACTTGACATAGACCTTCGCGCTCGAGCCGCCCATGTTGAACATCAGGGAGTTCGGCCCGCCGTTCATCATCTTCTTGCTCATCACGTCGCCGATCCAGACGAAGATAAGTATAGGCAGCACCCATGTCAGCACGAAGCTCAGGAGCGGGGAGGTCTGCTCGACGATCTCGCTGGAGAACTCCGCCCCGGCTTTATACAGGCGCTCGGTGCGGTCGGGGTCGTCCATCAGGCCGGTCTTATAGAAGCTCTGCCCGGACTTGTCGGTGAAGATGATCTGGTTGCTCTCGATCTCGACCTTGCCTATATCTCCCTTTTCGGTCATGTCCATGAAGGTGCCGTAGTCGACCTCTTTGACAGCCGCGTTCGCCATCGCGGGCACGGCGAGGAGATTAAACAGCAGCACCGCCAGCATGGCGACGACGGCATAGTATACAAGCGGTCTTTTGGGGTTTTTGATTTCTTTCATGTTGATCGCCTCATTTTATAATTTTAATTTACAGGAAGAATTTTTTATGCAGCGATTCTCTGAGCGGGCGGCATATGCCGATGACTATCAGCATTACGCCGAGGATGAAGCTCACCGAGAACGGATAGAACGACCAGATAAACTCATCGTGCACATGGAAGTTCAGGTTCAGCAGGAACTCCACCAGCACCGTGTAAGCGCCCGAGAGGATTATCGTCCCGCCGAAGATGAACAGGTAGCCCTTGCGCACGTACTTGAGCAGCGTGACCGCCGCGGTGAGGATGAGCCCGGCCGCCGCCGTCACGGGCAGGGCGAAGCTCAAAAACCAGTGCCCGCCGGTCGCGCAGTTTATATACAGCAGGTAAAGCGCCGTCATCGCAAAGTCCACCGGGATGAAGATGACGGGGTTCGGGTGCCGGAACCAGAGCGGCAGGACTACGAGCGTATAGAGCAGCACGACCGCGCCGACAGCGTAGCCCGACCAGATTATCTTCCCATTTATCTGCCAGTCACACAGGAGCGTGGTGACTATCGGCAGCAGGAACAGCATCGTCACGACGAACATTATACCCGAGTGGTTCACCTTTTCCGGCTGCGTCGCAGGCATGCGCGGATATTGCGGCTCACCGTCCGGGCGGCTCAGCTCCGGGTTAAAAACAACAGTCCCGCACAGGGGGCATTTCTTCTCGCTGTCAGCCAGCTCGACTCCGCATTTTATACAGTACATCTATCTCTCATTCCTTTCCGCGCGTCAGCGTTCGTTGCTCTCGACCTTGACGTGAACGCCAAGCTCGCGCAGCACCTTATAGAAGTGCATCTCAAGCTCCGGCTCGATGATCGAGCGCACGAGATTGAGGTATATCGTCCCGCCGTAGGACAGCAGCGCGCAGTTGTACGCCGTCCTTGACGGCACGCCTATGATGAAGTCCATGCGCGTAACATACTGCTGCATGACCTCCGGCAGCTTCACAAGGCCGAGGTTCGACATGCACAGGCAGGACTTGCATTCGCCCACCGCATCGAACACCGCCTTCATTGCCGCGTTCTTTACCACCAGCGGCATCACCTTGAGTATCGGCGACTTCTCGCTGTTGACGTTCGTGGCGATCTTGGTGCTCATCTGCTTTGCCGTGACCTCCATGCCCATGCGGTGATGGACATTGTTGCATATCTCCGCAAAGCTGTATTCGCCGAGCTTGGGATCTATCTCAGGCGTTACATAGAGCGCAAAGTTGCGCATGGTCTTGCTCGGGAACAGGCTGCGCAGATTGACCGGTACAAGCACCTTGACGGGCTTGCGCAGCCGGCGGAACGGCACCTGCTCGGCCTGTAGGCGGAGTATCGCCTGCATCATCGCCGCCGTCAGAAACTCCGTGACCGTCGCGTTATACTCATGCGCCGTTTTGCGCACGGCGTCGGAATCGAGCATAAAGGTCGTCAGGTGCACAAAGCCGTCCGGCTCCGTCTCGCCCTTGAGCGTGTAGGCGTTGGCCTCCTTGCGGCTTGCGGCGTAGGGGCCGCAGTTCTTGAGGAAGCTGTCCTCCAGTTCCTCGGGCGACGGCTCTTCGAGCCTGCCGAGCACGCCGTTTTCCGCCGGGATGCTGATGCCGTATTTGCGCGTCAGGTACTCGGCAACGAGGGTCTTGAGGAATATCATCCCGCCCGTGCCGTCGGTGAGCGCGTGGAATATCTCCACGGCTATGCGGTTCTTATAGGCGATTACGCGGAAAGCGCACTGTCTCATCTCCTTATGGGACATGTGCGCGAGGGGGTAGGCCTGCTCGCTCTGTATCTCCGGGACCTCCGGTACGCGCTCGAGGTAGAACCAGAACAGCCCGCGCCGCAGCCGCACGCCGATGGACGGGAAGCGGCGCAGCGTGACGTCGAGCGCCGTGCGCAGCACCTCCTTGTCGACCGGTTCCGTGAGTGTTGCGGACAGGCGAAAGACATTGCTCCACTTCTTGCGCCGCGCGGCGGGGTATATCTTTGCTGCGTTATCCAGCCGCAGCCACTTCTGCTTCTGCTCCGCGGCCATGACCTTTGTGAGGAACTTGTTCATATCCTCAAAGTCAGACATGTTCTCATTGAGCATATAGAGCACATAGGCGTGCCAGCGCTCGGGCGCTATGATCATCTGGCTTGAGCACCCGGCCTCCAGCAGCCTTTCGTGCATCCTGCGCGAATCGTCCAGCAGTATCTCATCCCCGCCGACGAAGATAAGCGACGGCGGCAGACCCGTGAGGTCGCCGAAGAGCGGCGATACCTCCGGTGCGTCCTTCGGCGTCACGCCGCCGGTGTAGCACCCCGAGTAGAAATTCAGCAGCTCCTCAGTGAGCGAGGGGTCATTGTCGCGGTTCACTGCATAGCTTTCGCCCGAGCAGGTGAGATCCGTCCACGGCGAGATGGCAATGATGCCGCAGGGCAGCGTCATGCCCTTTGACTTCAGGCGCAGGCACAGCGCGTAGATGAGTCCGCCGCCGGCGCTCTCGCCGCACAGGCATATCTGACCCGGCGTGTAGCCCTTGGACAGCAGATAGCGGTAGCTCTCCTCCGCGTCGTCCACCGCGGCGGGGTAGGGCGATTCGGGCGCGAGGCGGTAGGCCGCGCAGAACACGCGCACTCCGCACTCCGCCGCGAGCGTCGAGCCGAAGCCCTTGGCATATTCAAGGTCGCCGCAGGTATAGCCGCCGCCGTGCAGATACAGAACGACGCCGGAGCGCCGCTCCTCCTTGGGGATTATCCACGCGCCCTCGAAGCCCTCAAAGGGGTGATCCTTCACGATGACGTTGTGGCGGTGGATGACCTCCATAAGCTCGCCGAGCTTGTCCTGCCCCTTGCGCGTCACCTCAAGCGAGCATGAGGCGACAAAGGGCTTGAAGAAATTGAGCTGCGACCTGACAAGTTTTGCAGAAAGTCCCATTTATCCGTCCTTTACCCCGGCACACGCCGGGGATGATTGTTAGTCTTAATTTATTATTATAGCAGAAATTTGCAGCCTTATCAAGACAGACTATTACCACCGACTGCCTAACACATGTCATATACAAGACGGCCTTTTGCGCAAGATTTTGTTGGCAAAGGCGGCGGCGCATGGTATAATACTATAGTTAACAACTCAACGGAGGAGCGGCGCGGGACGCGCGGCGCATTTGAGATATGGAAAAACGTGAATTTATCGACGCGGGACGCATCGTGAACACGCACGGCGTCGCGGGCGAGGTGAAGATAGAGGTCTGGCTGGATTCGCCGAAGTTCTTCCGGAGCTTCAAGCGCATATACCTCGGCGAGCGGGAGATGAAGGTCGTCTCCGCAAGGACGCATAAGGACTTCGTAATAGCAAAGCTTGAGGGCATTGACGATATAAACGCCGCGATGGCGCTCAAGGGTCGCGAGGTAACAGTCCGCCGCGAGGACGCGGCGCTGCCGCACGGGGCGTTCTTCCTTCAGGACATCCTCGGCGCGCGTGTAGTGGACGAGGATGGGAACGAGATAGGCGAGCTGGTCGAGATAATGGAGCGCCCGGCGTCAAATGTGTATGTCGTGAAAGGGGAGACGGAGCACCTGATCCCCGCCGTGCCGGAGTTCGTACTGGCGACGGACGCGGAGAACGGCGTCATAACCGTGAGGCTCATCGAGGGAATGTAAGGCAATGCGCATAGATATAATGACGCTTTTCCCCGCGACGGTCGACGCGGTGCTCCATGAGAGCATCATAGGCCGTGCGGCGAAGAAAGGCATAGTTGAAATAAACTGCGTGCAGATACGCGACTATACCGAGAACAAGCAGAATCAAGTGGACGACTACCCCTACGGCGGCGGCTTCGGCTGCGTAATGATGGCGCAGCCGCTCAAGAGCTGCCTTGACGCGATAAAGGCACAGACGGAGGGGATGCACAGCCGCGTGATATATATGTCCCCGCAAGGCAAGCCCTACACGCAGGAGACGGCAAAGCGCCTCAAGCGCGATTACGATCATCTTGTACTCGTCTGCGGGCATTATGAGGGTGTGGACGAGCGCTTCATCGAGGAGTGCGTCGACGAGGAGATATCCCTTGGCGACTTTGTCCTCACCGGCGGCGAGATCGCGGCGATGGCCGTGGCCGATTCGGTGTGCCGCCTTGTGCCGGGAGTGCTTGCCGATGAGCAGTGCTACACCGGCGAGAGCCACTGGGACGGGCTGCTGGAGTACCCGCAGTATACGCGCCCGGAGGTCTGGGAGGGGCGCGCCGTGCCGGAGGTGCTGCTGAACGGAGATCACAGCCGCGTAGAGCTGTGGCGCCGCCGCCAGCAGCTTGAGAGAACAAAGGAGAAAAGACCGGATATGTACGAAAAATTCGAGCCGCAGGACGAGACGGACAGAAAGCTCATGAAGGACGTCGAACGCAGCGACGGGCGCATAAAGCTCACGGAAAAGCTTCAGTGCGTCCCGGCGGAAAAAGAGGACGTCGACCGCATTATGGAGATCGTCGCCTACGCGCGCAGGTCACTCAGGGCGCTGAACGTCGACCAGTGGCAGGGCGATTACCCCGACAGGGCGACCTTCGAGGGCGACATCGAGCGCGGCGAGCTGTATAAGCTCATGCACGGGGACGACCTTGCGGGCTTCTTCATGCTCTCCGACCGCGAGGAGCCGACCTACGCCGATATCACTGACGGCAAGTGGAGCTCCGACGCACCCTACTGCGTCATGCACCGCAGCGCGATAGCCGAGGAGTATCGCGGCAGCGGCATGTCGGGCTACCTTATCAAATGTGTTGAGGAGCTGACGCGCAGCCACGGGCGGCGCTATGTCAGGATCGACACGCACCGCAATAACAAGCCCATGCAGAAGCTGCTGCGCAGCAGCGGCTACCGTTACCGGGGAAATATCCTCATCACCGGCGAGCCGGGACACGACCCGCACCGGCAGGCTTTTGAAAAAATACTGAAGGACAAGAAATGAATCTGCTGACGGACATCAATTATATACATGACCTGCTCGCGCGGCACGGCTTCCGCTTTTCAAAGTCGCTCGGGCAGAACTTCCTCACGGCCTCATGGGTGCCGGAGGACATCGCCGAGTCCGCGGGGCTTAATGAGAACACGGGCGTGCTGGAGATCGGCGCGGGCGTCGGCTGTCTCACGCGCGAGCTTTCGGCGAGAGCGGGAAAGGTAGTGTGCATCGAGCTCGACCGCGCGCTCGAGCCTATCCTTGCCGAGACGCTCATCGGCTGCAAAAACGTCGAGATGGTCTACGGTGATATTCTCAAGCAGGATATCCCGGCACTTGTTGCGGAAAAGCTCAATGGGCTGCGCCCCGTGGTGTGCGCAAACCTGCCGTATAATGTTACCTCTCCGCTCCTCACGGCGCTTATCGAGGCCGGATGCTTTGAGAGCATCACCGTTATGATCCAGCGCGAGGTCGCGCGGCGTATCTGCTCAAAGCCCGGCACGGCCGATTACGGCGCGTTCGGCATCTTTGTGCAGTGGTACGAGGAACCGGAGCTGCTGTTCGATGTGCCGCCGTCCTGCTTCGTCCCGCAGCCGAAAGTGACCTCGAGCGTCATCCGCCTGAAAAGACGCGAAGAGCACCCCGCTGCGGTCGAGGATGAGAAGCTCATGTTCCGCATAATCCGCGCCGCCTTCAACCAGAGACGCAAGACGCTTGTGAACGCAATAAGCTCGCAGTTGGGCGAAATCACCAAGGATCAGGCCGAGCGGGCGCTCGCAGAATGCGGATACGATACGCGGATCCGCGGGGAAGTATTGGATATTAGTGGTTTTGCGAAAATCTCAGACAAAATATTGGCTATAATAAATACAGATTTGTGATTAAAATGTATTGAAAAAATGGCGCTTTATGTGATATCCTAAGGAGTGCAGAATACTGCATTCATATTTATCAGCGAAATCTTAATTTAGCATAGAAAGGATAAAAAAGATGAGCAAGAAATACGTCTACCTGTTTTCCGAAGGCAACGCAAACATGCGTGAGCTGCTGGGCGGCAAGGGTGCAAACCTGGCCGAGATGACCAACATCGGTCTGCCTGTTCCCCAGGGCTTCACCATCACCACCGAAGCCTGCACCCAGTACTATGAGGACGGCCGTCAGATCAATGATGAGATCATGGCTGAGATCATGCAGTACGTCGCAAAGATGGAGGAAATGAACGGCAAGAAGTTCGGCGACCTCCAGAACCCCATGCTCGTCTCCGTGCGTTCCGGCGCCCGCGCCTCCATGCCCGGCATGATGGACACTATCCTGAACCTCGGCCTGAATGACGACGTCGTCGCCGCCATGATCAAGGGCAACCCCGATCCTAAGTTCGAGCGTTTCGTTTACGACTCCTACCGCCGCTTCATCCAGATGTTCTCCGACGTCGTTATGGAAGTCGGCAAGAAGTACTTCGAGCAGCTCATCGACAAGATGAAGGCCGAGAAGGGCGTCACCTCCGACCTCGAGCTTGATGCTTCCGACCTCAAGAAGCTCGCTGAGCAGTTCAAGGCCGAATACAAGAAGCAGATCGGCGAGGACTTCCCCTCCGACCCGAAGGTTCAGCTCTACGAAGCTATCCGTGCGGTCTTCCGTTCCTGGGACAACCCCAGAGCAAACGTCTACCGCCGCGACAATGATATCCCTTACTCCTGGGGCACCGCTGTCAACGTCATGCCCATGGTGTTCGGCAACCTCAATGAGAACTCCGGCACCGGCGTCGCATTCACCCGTGACCCCGCCACCGGCGAGAAGAAGCTCATGGGCGAGTTCCTCGTCAATGCACAGGGCGAAGACGTCGTCGCAGGCGTCCGCACTCCTATGCCCATCGCTCAGATGGCAGAGCAGTTCCCCGAAGCATACGCTGACTTCGTCAAGGTCTGCGGCATCCTCGAGGAGCACTACCGCGACATGCAGGACATGGAGTTCACCGTCGAGAACGGTAAGCTCTACATGCTCCAGTGCCGCAACGGCAAGCGTACCGCTCAGGCCGCGCTCAAGATCGCATGCGACCTCGTTGACGAGGGCATGATCGATGAGAAGAAGGCCGTTCTGATGATCGACCCGAGAAACCTCGACACTCTGCTCCACCCGCAGTTCGACACCGCCGCCCTCAAGGCCGCTACTCCCATCGGCAAGGGTCTCGGCGCATCCCCCGGCGCTGCCTGCGGCAAGATCGTCTTCTCCGCTGAAGAGGCCAAGGAATGGGCCGCCCGCAAGGAGAAGGTCGTTCTCGTCCGTCTCGAGACCAGCCCCGAGGATATCGAAGGCATGAAGGCTGCACAGGGCATCCTGACCGTTCGCGGCGGCATGACCAGCCACGCGGCAGTTGTCGCCCGCGGCATGGGCAAGTGTTGCGTCTCCGGCTGCGGCGCAATCGCCATGGACGAGGCAAACAAGAAGTTCACTCTCGCAGGCAAGACCTACCACGAGGGCGATTATATCTCCATCGACGGCTCCACCGGCAACATCTATGACGGTCTTATCCCCACTGTCGATGCTACCATCGCAGGCGAGTTCGGCCGCATCATGGGCTGGGCTGACAAGTACCGCCGTCTGCAGGTCCGCACCAACGCCGATACTCCTCACGACGCACGCAAGGCACGTGAGCTTGGCGCACAGGGCATCGGCCTTACCCGTACCGAGCACATGTTCTTCAACAGCGACCGTATCGCTGCCTTCCGTGAAATGATCTGCTCCGACACCAAGGAAGAGCGCGTTGCAGCTCTTGCAAAGCTCGAGCCGATGCAGCAGGAAGACTTCGAGGGCATCTACGAAGCAATGGGCGGCTACCCCGTGACCATCCGCTTCCTCGATCCTCCTCTCCATGAGTTCGTTCCCACCGAGGAAGCCGACATTGAGGCTCTTGCAAAGACTCAGGGCAAGACCGTTGAGCAGATCAAGAACATCATCGCTTCCCTGCACGAGTTCAACCCCATGATGGGTCACCGCGGCTGCCGTCTGGCGGTCACATTCCCCGAGATTGCCGCCATGCAGACCAAGGCCGTCATCCGCGCGGCGCTGGCAGTGAAGGGTCGTCACCCCGACTGGACGCTGGTGCCTGAGATCATGATCCCCCTGCCCGGCGACGCCAAGGAGCTGAAGTTCGTCAAGGACGTGGTGGTCAAGGCGGCGGATGCCGAAATCGCGGCGGCCGGTGCCCAGCTGCACTATGAGGTCGGCACCATGATCGAGATCCCCCGCGCCTGCCTGACCGCCGACGAGATCGCCAAGGAAGCGGAGTTCTTCTGCTTCGGCACCAACGACCTGACCCAGCTGACCTACGGCTTCAGCCGTGACGACGCGGGCAAGTTCCTGGCTGCCTACTATGATGCCAAGATCTTCGAGAACGACCCCTTCGCCAAGCTGGATCAGACCGGCGTCGGCGCGCTGATGCAGATGGCGGTGGAAAAGGGCAAGAAGGTTCGTCCGGATCTGCACTGCGGCATCTGCGGCGAGCACGGCGGCGACCCCGCTTCCGTGGAGTTCTGCAATACTCTGGGCCTGGACTATGTGTCCTGCAGCCCCTTCCGTGTGCCCATCGCCCGTCTGGCCGCCGCCCAGGCTGCCATCAAGCAGGAGGCCGCTCAGGCTGCTGCTGACAAGGCCGCCGAGGAGAGCAAGGCTGCCGAGCGGGAAAAGGCAAAGGAAGCCGCCAAGGAGGCTGCCAAGGAATTCGCCGAGAACGCCAAGGAAGCCGCCGCAGTTGTGGCCGCTGACGTGGCCGATGCCGCCAAGGCCGGTCTCGCCGGCGCCAAGGCTGGCCTGGCTGCCGCCAAGAAGGCCTATCTGGAGAACCGGAATAAGTAAACCCTGATTTTCTTCGGGCGGTCCCCTTTTCGGACCGCCCGATTTGCGTATCTGGAGGAATGTATGCGCTGTTTGTTTGAAATGGATACCAGGGATTACGACCCTAATGGGCGTGCTTTTGTGCGGCCCTCCGCCCGGGGCATTATTCTGCGGGGTGGGAAGGTCGCCATGGTCCACAGCCTGAAATACGACTATTACAAGTTTCCCGGCGGCGGTATAGAGCCCGGGGAGACTCCGGTGGCGGCGCTGTGCCGGGAGGTAGCGGAGGAATCCGGGCTGCGGGTTATTCCGGACTCCATCCGGGAATACGGCCTGGTTCACCGGGTACAGAAGTCTGACCAGGAAGATGTGGAGTTTTTTATACAGGACAACTACTATTATCTCTGCGAGGTATTGCCTGAGGCGGAGCCGCAAAAGCTGGACGCTTACGAGGCGGAAGAACATTTTACCCTGGAATTTGTGGATCCGGACAAGGCCATCCGCACCAACCGGGAAAAGGATCACGGCCCAAAGGACCAGATGATGCTGGAGCGGGAGGCACGGATACTGGAGTTGCTGTCCTTCTATCGGGACGCACCCTGATTTTTCCATGGACGCCGCTGTGCGCAAGCAGTCATGGCCTAATTCCGTTGCAAAATAAGAGAAATACAGCACGCATCGATCATTGCCATGGCATCCATTCTGTGGTACAATAAAACAAAAAACCACGGGAGTGTGAAAGCCATGCTTTTTGTCTGCTATCCCAAGTGTTCCACCTGCCAGAGGGCTCGGAAATGGTTGGATGAAAACGGGATTCCCTACGAGCTGCGGGACATCAAAACCGAGAACCCGACTTACGAGGAGCTGGACCAGTGGCATAAGTGCAGCGGCCTGCCCCTGAAGAAGTTCTTCAATACCAGCGGACTGCTCTATAAGTCTCTGGAACTGAAGGACAAGCTGCCCGGGATGACCGAAGAGGAGATGCTGCGTTTGCTGGCCACAGACGGCATGTTGGTTAAGCGTCCGCTGCTGATCGGCGGGGACTTTGTTCTGACCGGCTTCAAGGAGGCTGATTGGGCGGAACGGCTGAAAGTGACAAAATGAAAGGAGCGTTTCTATGGTCTGTGCCTGCTGCGGCGTGAAGAAAAAGCTGTTTGATATGTTCTACTCGGTGGGGGACGGAAAGATTGACCTCTGCTCTGATTGCTGGGACGTGACGGAAAGACTGCGGTCGGATGCCGCCGGAGGGGAATGGGAGCTGTACGAGATCCATCTGCACCAGCTGAAAAAGCGGGCAAAGAACCCCAGACCGGAATTCCTGTCCTGGCAGAGCGAAAACGATCCTTCCAGAGCGTGATTTTTTCTTGAATAGAAACGAGGGAGCAGCCACGGAAAAAGACGGGCTGCTCCTTTTTTGTAAGGCGAGGATTTGTAAAATGTAAAATTTCTGTGCCGTGTTGACAAGGAAAAAGCAGGATGTTAGAATGCACGGGAAAGATTTCGGCTTTTCACTATAACGATGTAAAGAGGTGGTTGCCGTGGATCCGTATAGTCGAAAACGGAACGTTTATCCCCAAAAGAAAACAACTTCGGCAGCCGCTTCCGGAAGTGCCTGACCGTAGAGCCTGAGAAGCGCCTGCCGCCTGAAAAAGGAGGCACACATATGGTAAAAAACGAAAACACCACCCTGAAGAACATTCTGGAGAACCTGGACGATGCCCGGAAATACCAGAGCCTGCGGGAGATCCTGCGGAACATCCCGGCTGCGGATCTGGCAGAGGTATTCGAGGAGCTCCCTGAGGAGAAGATGCCCATTTTGTTCCGGCTCTGCCGGAAGGATCAAGCCGCGGATCTGTTTGCGGAGTTGCCCCCGGAGATCCAGAAAAAGCTGATCGACGGTCTGGGTGACACGGAGCTGAAGGACGTAATCGAGGCTCTTTTTGCGGATGACGCGGTGGATCTGGTGGAGGAAATGCCTGCGGGTGTGGTACAGCGAATCCTTGCCCAGGCAGAGCCGGATACCCGGCGGATGATCAACGAACTGCTGAAATACCCTGAGGATTCTGCCGGCGGCGTCATGACCACGGAGTTTATGGAACTGAAGCCGGATATGACCGTTTCTGATGCGTTGGAGTCCATCCGGGAAAGCGGCATCGATAAGGCGACCATCAACAACTGCTATGTCACGACTCAGGATCACAGGCTGCTGGGGGCAGTGTCCCTGCGGGCGCTGGTGCTTGCGAAGGATTCGGAGACGCCGGTATCTCAGCTGATGAAAAGCCCTGTTATTTCTGTGCAGACTACGGAAGATCAGGAAAACGTCTCCCGGCTGTTTGAAAAATACGGATTTCTGGCGCTGCCTGTGGCGGACGGCGAGGGAAGGCTCGTGGGCATTGTGACCGTGGATGACGCCATTACGATCCTTCGCTCAGAAAACAATGAGGATATGGCGATTATGAACGCCATGGGTCCCTCCGAGAAGCCCTATTTCAAGCAGAGCATGTGGGATCTTTATAAGAACCGCGCCCCCTGGCTGCTGTTTCTGATGATCAGTGCCACCTTTTCCAGCATGGTCATCCGCGGCTATGAGAGCGCACTGGCGGCCATGGCGGTGCTGACCGCCTACATTCCCATGCTGACGGACGCTGGCGGCAATGCCGGAAGCCAGAGTACCTCCACCATCATCTGCGGCATGGCCGTGGGTGATATCAGGCCCAGGGATCTGCCCCGTATTCTCTGGCGGGAATGGAGAGTGGGACTGCTCTGCGGCGGAACTCTGGCAGTCTGCAACTTTGCCAAGCTCATGCTGCTGGACCGCGTGGGCTTCGGAGTGGCTATGGTTGTCTGCCTGACGCTGGTGTGCACGGTGCTTCTTTCCCAGCTCATCGGCGGCGTCCTGCCGGTGATTGCCAAGAAGCTGAAAATGGACCCGGCGGTCATGGCCTCCCCACTGATTACCACCATCGTGGATACTACCACGCTGCTGATTTACTTTAACATCGCGAAAGCGCTGCTGCACCTGTGAGAACGGAACACGCCGGACCCGGAAGGCCTAAGCCCCGGGCCCGGTGTATTTTTGTGTGCCGGGGCTGCGTTTATGGGAGAGGGATATTCTGTTGAAGCGACAGCTAAGATACATGTATGCAAATATGCAAGAAATCCTTATATGTTTATCAAAAAAAGTTCTCGCAATTTCGGCTTGTATGGCTTATAATTAAATTACTTTAAAAAACTGTTTTCCAAAGCAGTAACGATGGAGAGGTGACCCATGTGAAATTAAGCAATGCGGAAGTAAAGCGGCAGAATAAAATTGCGGTGTATCGGCAGGTACTTCGGGTCGGGCGGATCACAAAGCCGGAGCTGTCGGCCCAGCTGCGGCTGAGCCTGCCCACAGTCGGGCAAATCATTACGGAGCTTATGGAGGCCGGGCTGGTAGCAGAGGATGGCGCCGCGGAGTCTTTGGGCGGAAGAAGAGCGCTGTATTATGTGCCGGTGTTGGATAAGCTGGCCCTGGGTGTGGACATTACCCAGAATCATGTGAGCCTGGCCCTGGTGAATCTCAGCGGTCAGGTGGTGGCCCATGAGCGGACGAAGTTGGTTTTTGCCAATGAACCCGGATACAACGATCGCGTCAATGCCCAGATTCACAGCTTTTTGGAGGAGAACCGGATCGACCCGGCATGCCTGATCGGCATCGGCTGTTCCATGCCGGGCATTGTCAGCGCGGACAGGAAGAGCCTGCGGATATCCCACATTCTGAAGGTGACGCCGGAAAAACCATTTTCCTTCCAGTCGGATATGTCCTGTCAGTTGCTTTGCTTCAACGACGCGGACGCCGCGTGCATGGTGGAGTGCTATACCCAGAACGGGCTGGAGACCTTCGTCTTCCTGTCCCTGAGCAATACCGTGGGCGGCGCGCTGGTGGTGAACCGGAACATCACCCGGGGCCTTATGGGCAGATGTGGTGAGCTCGGCCACGTCTGCATTGATCCCGGCCCCCAGGCACGGATGTGCTACTGCGGCAAGCGGGGG
>ERZ857840.3383-NODE-3383-length-13582-cov-3.189103_pt1 | contig 13582 bp, 11 predicted proteins | sample MGYA00519760_ERZ857840 | MGnify/ENA primary metagenome ERZ857840 (study PRJEB31778, sample SAMEA3449371) | human gut metagenome | biome: human gut; feature: human-associated habitat; material: faeces | place: United Kingdom | collected 2010/2012 ... | reverse complement strand
TTCCCTTTTCATCTGCTTTTGAGCAGACACCTCTGTGCTACAACTTTATATTTTTCCAGACAGTGGGATTATATCACATTTTGTCGAATTGTCAATCCATTCTGATGGCGGGGCTATCTAAAATCTGATGTGAGATTTTTTATTTTAAGCGTTTTAAGACCTGCGGTTGCTTTAAAACCTTTTTATCCATGATAAAAGCTCCTTGTTCTTCGTTTTGCCCGCTCTATTCTAATACATAAACCCGGCTTCAAATCAAGTTATTTTTCATGATCGGAAAAGCGAAATGCCGCGTGCCCCATAGGCACACGGCATTCCACTTTTCAGGAGAGAAAGTACCCCGTTTGCAAGGGTACGGAACCACAGGGCCTGGCGGAGCCCGGTGGGATCGGAAGCAAAGTTACTCCACGCCAAACAGCAGATCGCCGTAGGTGGGGAACGGCCAGCAGCCCTCGGCCGTGCGCTGCTCGGCCTCGTCACAGGGGGCGCGCAGCGCCGCCATCTTGGGCAGCAGCACGTCGCGGACCATGTTGGCGCTCTCGGTCACATCATCGATCTTATGGAAAGTGGCCAGCGCGGCAGCCAGGTCCTCCACGGCAGCGTCGATGTCCTCTACCAGATCGGACAGGCGCGTGACCAGCGTCGTCTCATAAATGCCGGACACCACCGGCGCGATGGACTTCTTTGCGGCGATATCCTGCGCCAGCTTAGAGGAGAACTTCTCCACGGCGGGCAGGATCTGACGGCGGGCCATATCCACCATCGTTTCGGCCTCGATATTGACGATCTTGTGGTAGTTGTCCAGCGTGATCTCATAGCGGGAGCGTATCTCCGCCTCGGACATGACCTTCAGGGACGTGAGCATTTTTACGTTCTTCTCGTGCAGCAGATAGGGCATAGCGTCCGGCGTGGTACGCAGGTTCAACAGGCCGCGGACCTCGGTAGCCTCCTTGATCCAGGCATCGTCATAGCCGTTGCCGTTGAAAATAATGCGCTTGTGGTCCTTGATGGTCTGCCGGATCAGGCTATGCAGTGCAGCGTCAAAGTCCTTGGCCTTCTCCAACTTGTCCGCGTACTGACGCAGAGACTCCGCCACGGCGGCGTTGAGCATGATGTTGCAGCAGGCAATGGAGTTGGCGGAGCCCAGCATACGGAACTCGAACTTATTGCCGGTGAACGCAAAGGGCGACGTCCGGTTTCGGTCGGTGGTATCACGCAGGAACTTGGGCAGCACATGGGCTCCCAGCTTCATCACGGTCTTTTCCGTGCCGCTGTACGGCTCATCTTTCTCGATGGCATCCAGAATGGCCGTCAGCTCGTCGCCCAGGAAGATGGACACCACAGCGGGCGGCGCCTCGTTAGCGCCCAGACGGTGATCATTGCCGGCGGTGGCCACAGAGATGCGCAGCAGGTCCTGATAGTCATCCACCGCCTGAATAACAGCACACAGGAACAGCAGGAACTGGGCGTTTTCGTGGGGTGTCTCACCGGGAGTCAGCAGGTTCACACCGGTATCCGTGGCCATAGACCAGTTGTTGTGCTTGCCGGAGCCATTGACACCGTCAAAGGGCTTTTCATGCAGCAGACAGACCAGCCCGTGGCGGGCAGCCACCTTCTGCATGATCTCCATGGTCAGCTGGTTGTGATCGGTGGCAATATTTGTGGTGGTGTAGATGGGCGCCAGCTCATGCTGGGCCGGGGCCACCTCATTGTGCTCCGTCTTGGCCAGAATACCCAGCTTCCAGAGCTCCTCATTCAAATCGGCCATATACTCCGCCACACGAGGCTTGATAGCGCCGAAGTAATGGTCATCCATCTCCTGACCCTTGGGGGGTCTGGCACCGAACAGCGTGCGTCCGCAGAAAATCAGGTCCTTGCGCTTGCGGTACATGGCGCGGTCCACCAGGAAATACTCCTGCTCGGGGCCGACAGAGGTGCGAACACATTTGACATCCGTGTTGCCAAACAGCTTCAGGACACGCATGGCCTGCTTGTTCAGGGCCTGCATGGAGCGCAGCAGCGGGGTTTTTTTATCCAGCGCCTCGCCGCCGTAGGAGCAGAACGCCGTGGGAATGCAGAGCACGCCCTCCTTGATGAATGCGTAGGAGGTCGGATCCCACGCGGTGTAACCCCTCGCCTCAAAAGTGGCTCTGAGGCCGCCCGAGGGGAACGACGAAGCGTCCGACTCGCCCTTGACCAGCTCCTTGCCGGAGAATTCCATGATGGCGGTGCCGCCCTTGCCGGGTGAAACAAAGCTGTCGTGCTTCTCTGCGGTGATGCCCGTCATGGGCTGGAACCAATGGGTGTAATGGGTGGCTCCGTTCTCGACCGCCCACTCCTTCATCGCATCGGCGACGGCATTTGCGACGGCTATATCAAGGCGTTTGCCGTCACGAATCGTCTTTTTCATTGCCTCATATATCTCGGTCGGCAGGCGCAGGCGCATAGCCTTATCGTCAAAAACCATGCAGCCGAAATAATCGGTGACGCTTCTCATAAGCAGTTCCCCTCCGGTTTGTGTTCAGAATAATAAAGCGGAGGGTGCTTCAAAGTAACCTCCGCCGTTTTTTATTAATTTAAGTATAACCCGTAAAAGGCTCAAAGTCAAGGCTTTAATAGCCTATATCTTCGCCGAGGTCGCAGGTATACAACCATTCTATCCTGTCCCCGTTTTGCACGGTATATGCGCTGCTGCCGTAATTCGGGAAAACGCCGTTGACCTTATACATCCAGCCCGAATAAGCTCCGCAGTCCTTCTCATAGAGCTGATGGATGCCTTTCACATACCAGCTTTGATATGCGGGCGTGTAGCTTGCCTCATACTGTATTCCCTCAGCCTGGCAGTATTTGCAGTTGTCGGTGCAGGTGTTGGCGGCGCAAACGCGCTTGAGGATATCGAACACCGTCTCGCCCTCGGTGAATTTCACCCTGACCTCATGCAGAATATAGCCGTCCGACGGCACGAATTGCGCCTTGCCGCCCTTGAGCTTATCCCTCTTGTCGGTCAGCGTCGAGCAGCTGATGGATATCGTGCAGTAGTTGTCGCGCCTTGCCGTTGTCGGCTCCTCCGTGCGCCTCTCAGTGCGGGCGGCGGTGGTCGGCTCGGTCTTCGGCACGGTAGTTTTGACCTTTTTGGTGGTGGTCTGTCTGCGGGTGGTCGTGTTCTTCACCGCAGTTGCCTTGACCGTAGCCGCGGCGGTTTTTATCACCGCCGCGGTCTTGGTGACGGCGGATGTGACCGCGGATTTAAGCGTGGTTTTTTCGTTTGCCGTCGAAGCGGCTACGGATGCCACAGGCTCCTCAGTCGTTTCTTCTGCGGTTTCGGTTTCCGTGACAGCGGCGAGGGCCTCGGTCAGCGCCGTTGCGGCGGTCGTTTCATCGCCCGCCGAATTCTTACATGAAACGCAGGCGAAGAGGAATAAAAATGTGAGCAGCAGAGCGATTATTCTTTTCATGCCGTACCTCCGAACATACCGTATTTTATCTTTAATCTTTCCAGCTTCTCGATGAACGGCTTGCCGACAAGCGCCAGAACTATCGCCGTGGTGGCGGCGAACGACGCGTTGAACGGCACGCCTGAAGCGTAAATCGCGAGTATCTGCTTTATCGAAAACGAGGTCGCCATCATCAGCACGGAGGAGATATCCACTATCAGCCCGTAGATGACGAAGCACAGCGCCCCGCCGATGAGTGAGAGGGCAGGTCTGCTCTCACGCAGGCGTTTGTTTGAGAATATGACCCCCGCAGCGAAGCCGACGGCTCCCAGCGCAAGCATCTGAAACGGTGTGAAAACGCCCTGGCCGAATATGAACATCGACACAGCCCCCGCAACGAAGCCCGTTTGGGCGCCGAAGCAGGCGGCGGTGATGATAATGACGGCGCAGATAGGCTTCACCGTCGGTATGGCAAAGAAGGCTGCCCTCGAGGCAACGGCTATGGCGCACATTGACGCTAAAGCCACAAGCTCCCGCGCCGAGGGCTTGCGCCGCTCAAACGAGATAAAGAACGGCACGCACGCCGCAATTATTATCACGAACGCGGAAATGTAGCAATACCGTGTGCCCTCAAAAAACTTCATCGCCGTGACCGCCGAAACGATCAACGCCAAAGTCAACAAGGCGGAGATGATATTCAGTTTGACATATTTTCTCTGCATAATTCAATCACATCCGCATCGGTAACGCAGTTTTTGAAGACCTGCCTTGAGAGCCTGTTTGCAGCCGTGGTGTAGAAATAATTGCCGCTGAAGAAGCTGCGGGTATCCGCAACTCCCGCGATGCCGCCGTCAAAGAGCATGGCGCAGATATCCGAGCTTCGGGCGCAGAATTCAACGTCGTGCGAGACGGTTATGACCGTCTTGCCCCTCGCCTTGAGCGAATCGAATATCTCGGCAAGGCACTGCTTGAATTCGCAGTCCATGCCCTTGGTCGGCTCGTCGAGCAAATAGATGTCAGGGTCTGCAAGCAGCAATTTTGCCATTGCTGCCCTCTGCTGCTCTCCGCCGCTCAGGTCATAGGGATGTCTGTCCAACAATTCGGTGAGCTTCGTGAGCCTCGCCGCCTCCTCGAGCCGCTCGCCCGCAAGCTCCTTTCTCAGCGAATTCGCCGTAAAGAGCGTCTGCGGATTTTGCGGCATATAGCCGACGGTCATGCCTGACTTTTTTCTGTCCTTGCCGCCGAATTTGATTTTGCCGCCCTGAACGGGCAGGATGCCCGCAACAAGGCGCAGCAAGGTGGATTTGCCCGCCGCATTGCCGCCCAATATCGAGAGCACGCAGCCCTCGGGCACCTTGAGTGACAGCTCGTTTATGATATTCGGCTGCTCCTTTTCGTAGCGGAAGCTCACGTCTTTAAGCTCCAGCGCCGTTTTATCGGGGAGAGCCGCATTATTTTCTATTTGATTTATTTTCGGGTCTCTTATAAGTTTGCCGAGCCTTTGAGCCGCCTCGCGCACGGTCAGCGGCAGCTCCTCGGCGGGAGCAACGCTTGAGAATATCCTGACGGGTGCCGGTGCGGCGAGGCTCAGGAAGCCGTCGGTGCCGCCATTGCAAAGCTGCCTCGGCGGGGTATCGGACACCACTCTGCCGCCATCCATGACCACCACTCTGTCCGCAAGGGCAAAGACTTCCTCAAGGCGGTGCTCGGTCATCACGACGGTAACGCCGAGCTCTCTGTTTATCCTTGCAACGGTGGAGATGAAATTCTCCGCCGCCACGGGGTCGAGCTGAGAGGTCGGCTCGTCGAGCAGCAGTATTTTCGGGCACGAGGTCATAACGCCCGCAAGATTCAGCAGCTGCTTCTGACCGCCCGAAAGCTCGGTGATTTTTTTATCGAATATGCCCTGCATACCGAAATACGCCGCCATCTCTGCGGTACGCATTCTTATCTTGTCTTTTTTTGCGCCGAGGCTCTCAAGCCCGAACGCCAGCTCATGCCACACCTTGTCGGTGACTATCTGCATCTCGGGGTCCTGCATGACGAAGCCCACGGTCTGCGCGCTCTCGGCGGCGCTCATGTCGGCAACGCTCCTGCCGTCTATCAGCGCTTCACCGCTGCGCTTGCCCTCAGGCATGAGGGCGGTCTTGAGATGCCGCAGCAAGGTGGTCTTGCCGCAGCCGCTCCTGCCGCAGAGCACTATGAATTCGCCGCCGTCTATGCCGAGGCTCACATTGTCAAGGGCTTTTTCGCCCGTGAGCGGGTATGTAAAACTCAGATTTTTGAAAAGGATCTGTTCCATCTTATCTCCTCCGCAAGGTCATAGATCATCGGCATAAAGCACAGCAGCGCATTCGCCGCAGCGGCAGCCGCGCCCAAAGGATTCGGGCGCTCAACACAAATAATGGGATTATAGCCTGCCTCAAGCCCTCCCAGGGCAAAGCCGAGCGCGGCAAGCGAACCCGCCGCCGCGATGAACGCGGTCAGCACCCCGTCACGGGCAGAAAAGCGGAAGCGGGAGTAGCTCGTGCGCCGACGCGCTCCGTAGCCCCTCGCCCGCATGGAATCAGCCGTATCAATGCTCCTCTCAAGCGCCCATGTGACAACGCCCGAGAGAGCCTTGGCGGCGATACGCAGCCGCGCAAAGCGTTTGTTTTTTGTTTCGCCCGCCCCGAGGGTTTTGACCGTCTCGGTAAACCTCTCTGAATACAGCGGCACAAAGCGCAGGATCATCAGCACAAGCAGCGCCGTATGCGGGGCGACCCTGCCGAAAAGGCACATAAATTTATCCTCGGTAACCACCTCGTTCCAGCAGACGAACCACAGCAGCATCGCCGCTATCGCCGTGCCCGCCGCCGCCCCGTAGGTGAATGCCTCAAGGGTCATCCTGTTGCCGCTCGGCAGAGTATAGAGTGTTGTGACACCGTAGTGATTAAAAGCTCCGTTGACAAGGCTCGTGAGCACCACGGGTAAAATGAGCAGAGGGAGGCTCTTGCAGAGCGCCCCCTTGCCCCTGAGCCTGAGCGAATACGCAAAGGCCGCAAATGCAGAGATGAGCAGGATGAGCGGATGCGAATTCAGCGCTGACGGCAGCGCCGCCGACACAAAGAACAGCACATTCACCGCAGGGTGCCTGCGTGCAAATGCTCCTTTCATCCTGTCACCTCCGTTTCAATCAGCCGAAAATAGCTCCGAAAATTCCTTTGAAGAAGTTTGCAATGTTGGTAAATACGCTCTTGAAGAACGCGCCTATCTTCGCAAATATCGAAGGCTGCGGCTCGGGATCCGGCTCCGGGTCCGGCTCCTTATAGCTCAGGGCAAATACCGTGCCCGAGTCGTTCTTATAGAAGAGCTTGCCGTCCTCGCTGACCGCAATGCTGCTCAGCGCATATTCGGCAGCCTCGCCCGACGGGGCAAAAAGCTCCGCCTTGCTCGCCGTGCCGTCCGCCGAGACGGTGATAACGCTCACGCCGCCCGGGGGCGAATTGTAAGTCGCATAGACATAAACATTGCCCGTCTGAGCCTCATAAGCCGTCGTAAGAGCCATCTCGCTCTGCGGATAGCCGTTCATCGGCACGACCACCGCCACGCTCATTGCGGCAACGTCGATTATCTGCAAATTGCCGGAGAATCCGGTCGACTGCACGCCGATATAAGCCTTGCCGTTATAAACAGTCGGGGTGCTGGTCGAGGCGCCCGAGAGCTTCAGCAGCTTGCCGACAGAGAATTTGCCGTCGGTGACGCTCGTCTTGCAGAAGTAGCCCGCCTTGGTGGTGAACACCAGCTCGTTTGTGCCGTCAATAACGGTGATGCCGCTGCGGCAGTCGCCCGGCACAGCCAAAGTGTCGAGCACTTCGCCGCTCTTTGCGTCAAAGCAATAAACGGACGAGGTCATATTGATTTCATCGCTGCCGTTATCCGAGCCGACGACGATGCAGCCGCCGATCGCCGCCGCCTTAGCCCAATAGAAGCCGCCTTTGTTGGTATAGCGCCATTTCAGCTCGCCGCTCACGGCGTCAAGGCAGATAAAATTGCCGTCTGTCTCTTCATCATCCCAAAAGCCGGTATAAACACAGCCGTCGCTGTAGACTATCGGGGTGAGCGACTGACCGCCGAGCTCGTCCGAGAAGCTCCAGAGGCGCTGCATGGTGGCAAAGTCATAGGCTTCGACCGTGCCGTCCTCAAGGGGGCAGAATATCTTGCCGTCGGCGCAGAGGGCGGACACGCAGCCGTAGCCCGGGCGCTTCGTCATCTCGGCGCTCGCCGAGGTCTCGCCGGTAGCCGTGTCGAGCTTCAGAAGCTGACGCTTGCTCATTATTATGAGCGAGTCGCCGCTGACCGTCGGCACGCTCGGCGCGTTTTTATAATTCGTGCCTATTCGCTGCGACCAGAGAAGCTGTGTCTCGTCGGCACTTCTCGGAGTCTCGGCAGTCACCGTTTGAGCCGAGGCAGTTACGAACGCCGACAGCGCAATTATAAGGCACAGGAGAACGCTTAATGATTTGATCGCTCTGCTTTTTAACATTTTAGCCTCCTATCACCGACTGGAAGAAGCGAAGCACGCAGCTCAGCCATGTGACTGTAAGAGTAAGGTTGATATTCTCAGCCTTATCGGGTACGTTGCCGCAGATATCGTGGCGGACAAAATCAATGTCGAGCACCATTTTGCCCTCATCGGCATTCACCTTGAGGCTGATCTTGAAATTCTTAACGATATAGAAGCTCTTGCCCTCAGGAGCCTTGGTCTCGAGCGCCGCAACAGCCGCGTTAATAGCTTCGGCATATGCGTCGACGGTATCCTGATCAAGGACGGTGAGATTTCTGTCAACATTTGCAAGCGCTTCGTTAAGGGCGGCAACGCTCTCGTCAGTGTAAACGCTGAGATCGGCGGGGACAGCCGCAACGGCTGCGTCGACCTTGGAGTAATCGGCGGGCAGATCCTTAACGGTAACGGTGCAGATGTTACCGATAACGGGAGTCTCCTCCTCTTCCTCCTCGTCAATGTAGCTGCCGCTCGCATAGAAATAGTAAATGCCCGGCTCATTGACGGTGTAGGAAGCCATACCTCTCCAATTGAGAGTGCCTACCTTCTTGTCAACGGGCTTGCCGTCGACATACTGGATCATGTTGAGATCGAGGCAGCTCATCGGGAGGGTGTTCTGCTCGATGGTCGCCTTATCCGCAAAGCCGTACCACATGATGCTGTAGCCGGTGACGGTGAAATTGATCTTTTCACCGACGGTCACGGTCTTTTCGGAGGAGTCAAACTGTGTATAATAATCGCCCCAATAGCTGTCCTTATAAGTGAAAAGAGCAACCTTGTCACCGTTCACAATGCGCGCCGTATCGGCCGCATAACCGGTGTAGGAGTGATATTTTTCGTTGTAAATACCGTCGTTCGGCATAACGTCATTGACAGTGAAGCCGCTGCTCGTGGCCGACTTGCCGAACATCTTGGTTATCATCGAGCCTGAGTTATTAAGGTAATCCTTACAGGTCTCGGCGGTGAATTTGTCACCGTAATATGCCTTGTGAAGGGCAACGACGGCGTCGAATACGGTTATGTAGTCAACATCCTTGCCGTTATGGTCCTTTTCGGCGACGGTGTAGCCGTATTCCTCGGCAATTCCGTCCTTGACCTCAACGGTCTCCTTGGGGATAACGAATCCCCCGTCGTAAAAGCTGACCCCTACGCTGATGCTGCCATCGCCCGCAGCAAAAGCCGTAGAAATGCAGCCCAGAAGCACTGCCGCAGCGAGGATCACGGAAATGATCGCCGCCGAGCTTTTTCTTACTGACATTTCTTTTCTTCCTTTCAAAATTAAGATGCGCCCTCCGCAGATAACGGAAGGCGCACGGCACGGCGAAGCAGCCCCTCGGCGGAGCTGCACCGTGACACCCTCCGACTGCCCAAAGGTGCTCACAATTATATTAAGGCGCAAGGCAGGCATTCCGACTGTGACGGCAATGGCTGTTGCGACGGATTTTCACCGCTCTTTCCCTGCTACAGGCGCCCAATATACAAATGTCGTGAAAATTTTATCACAAGAGGCGAATTTTGTCAACGATTACAGGAACGGCCGCATATCTTTGCCGAGTCTCTCCTCCAGCTCGCCGATGCTGCGCGCCATGCCCTTGGCCTCCTCGCTCGCCGTGGGGTATTTATTGATATATTTGTGAATTGATTTGATGCCCATGTCGCAGCCGTCGGTCATCAGGCTCGCCGCCTGCGCCGCCGTGGGATTAAAGGACATCTCAGCGTTTATCTTGAGCCACGACATGCTCTTTGTCATCGGGTTCGGCTCCTTGGACTCCGAATCGGTCGCCGCGAGCATACCGTCCACCGTGTCGGCGAGCTTTCGGTGCTCCGTGCGGCTGTTTTTGAGTATCTCACCGAGCTTTGCGTCCTTCACATAAGGCGACAGCTCCTCGATGGAGGCTATCGCCGTTTTAAGCCCTGCGCTGCATTCACGCAGCAGCTTATATGAATCATCGTTTTGCATTTTGCTTACCTCCGTTTGCTTTTATTTTATTTATTCCCCGACGGAGACGTTTTTATTGACAAAACCGAGGTTTTAATTTATTATCATATTATAATGTCGGGAGGGATAGCCATGATATTTGCAAATCACGCCCATGTTTTTCCAAAAGAGCTTCGTCCTGAAGGCTCGGTCGACTCGCTCATGCGCCTGATGGACGACTGCGGCATCGACAAGGCCGTGGCGTTCGCGCCGTTTGCCGACCGTTTTCACGAGGGCGGCTTCAGCGGCAGCCCCAATGACTGGCTCGCCTCGCAGATAAAGGGCAACGACCGCCTTGTGGGCTTCGGCACGGTGGATTTCACCGCCGACCTCGGCGACGAGGTGGAGCGCATAGCTTCGCTCGGCTTCAAGGGCATCAAGCTGCATCCGCCGTATCAGGATTTCGTCATCGACGGCGATGAAGCCTTCAAGGTCTATGAAAAAGCGCAGGAGCTTGGGCTGTTTGTCTCATTCCACTCCGGTATGCATTGGAACAGGCTCAAAAAGAGCAATGTGCTGCTCTTTGACGAGGTCGCGTGGAGCTTCCCCGACCTTAAATTCAGCCTTGAGCATATAGGCGGCTATCACTTCTTTAAGGACGCTCTCGCCGTGATGTGCAACAATTCCCGCAGGGGCAATAACATCTATGCGGGCTGGACCTCGATCCGTAACCGCGACGGCATGGGCGGCTGGTCGCTGACGGATGAGCAGCTCGAAACGGTCATTTTCCAGACCGGCGAGGAGCACAGCATATTCGGCCTCGACTTCCCCTACGCCAAGGCGGCGGATATCAAGTGGGATATTGAGCGAATCAAGCGCCTGAGCCTCAGCAGCGAATGCAAAGAAAACATCCTCGGCGCCACGCTGCAAAGAGTCTTGTTCGGATAAAAATTCGGAGGTATCGCGCGATACCTCCGTTTTTGTTTTGCGTCCACAGGCAAAAAATATCCACAGCAGCGCAGGCTGCCGCGGATATGATCTGTTTACTCTTTATTTATCCTGCCGACATAGCTGAAGGCCTCAAGGACGGCTATCACCGAGATGAAGGCACAGGAGATTATCAGCGACCAACCGAGCTTGACATGGCCGTTTGCGAGGTTATCGAGCGTTGCTTCGAGGGCAACGAGCCACACACACGCTTCGCCCGAGAGGAGCGAAAAGATATGCAGTCCCTTGACCTTGCTGCCGATAACGGCCGCGTCCAGCGCCACAAAGGCGGCGCTCACAATAAACATGGGCAGCAGCAGCTTATAGAGCCAGATCATATGCCCCGTTTTGTTGAATATAAAGAATATGTAGCCGATTATCACGGTGAAGCATATGAGCGAGGTCACGAGCGGCGGGGTTACCCGCATAACGGGCAGCACAGCGCACACCCACACAACAAGCAGCGCACCGACAACATAGCCGCACCAATAATCGTATTTGTCAAATGAAAGGTCAATGGCGACGCAAAGAGTTGACGGGAACACGAGCAGAGCCGTGAATATCGCCGCATAGCTCTTGGCGCCCTTGCTCGGCGCCTTTACAAGGCTCTTCTTTTTTTCGCTCGGCTGAGCGGAGCCTGCGCCGCAGGACGGGCAACCAGAAGCGCCCTCGGGCAATTCCTTGCCGCAATTCGGACAAAACATTGATAAGCCTCCTTAGAGTAGCATACACGCATCAAAGAATGTAATAATTATACAGTACAAAAAATAAAAAAGCAATATAAAAATAGATGATTGACAAACTTTTAATATTAATGTAACATATCCTTATAAAAATCACGGAAGGATGATAACAATGGCAATTTTTAAGCCTTTCAAAGCGATACGCCCCGTGCCGGAGTACGCCTCGGAGGTCGCAGCCCTGCCCTATGACGTTATGAGCAGCGCCGAAGCTGCCGAAATGGTCAAGGGCAAGCCGCATTCGTTCCTGCACGTCGACAAGGCGGAGATCGACCTGCCCGCGGGCACCGACCTCTACTCCGAGCAGGTCTACCTCAAGGCGAGGGAAAATCTCGAAAAGCTCGTGAGCGACGGCGTATGCAAGCAGGATGAGCACCCCTGCTTTTACATCTATCGCCAGATAATGAACGGCAGGAGCCAGACCGGCCTTGTCGGCTGCGTATCCATCGACGACTACATCAACAACATCATCAAGAAGCACGAGCTGACCCGCGCCGATAAGGAAGCGGACAGGATAAATCACGTCGACTACTGCGATGCCAACACCGGCCCGATATTCCTGACCTATCGCCCGCAGAGCGATATCGCCGCCATAGTTGCGGATTGGAAAGATAATCACGCCCCCGTCTATGATTTCGTGACCGAGGACGGCATCACCAACACCGTTTGGGTCATCGACTGCCCTGAGATAAACTCCCGCATCGCTTCTCTCTTCGGCGGAGTCGACTATCTCTACATCGCCGACGGTCACCACAGAGCGGCTTCGGCGGTCAAGGTCGGCCTCAAGCGCCGCGAGCAGTTCCCCGACTACGACGGCAGCGAGGAATTTAATTTCTTCCTTGCGGTCCTCTTCTCCTGCGACGAGCTTGAGATAATGGACTACAACCGCGTGATGAAGGATCTGAACGGCAACACTCCCGACGAATTCATCGCAAAGCTCGGCGAGTCATTCACCGTTGAGAAGGTCGGCAAGCAGGCATACAAGCCCAAGGCGGCGCACACTTTCGGAATGCTGCTCAGCGGCGAATGGTATAAGCTGACCGCAAAGGCGGGCACCTTTGATGAAAAAGACCCCGTTGCGGCGCTGGATGTCTCCATCCTCCAGAATAATCTCATCTCCCCCATTCTCGGCATTGACGACCCGAGGACGGATAAGCGTATCGACTTTGTCGGCGGCATCCGCGGCCTCGGCGAGCTGGAGCGCAGGGCGAGCACCGATATGTGCCTTGCCTTCTCAATGTACCCCACGACGCTGCGTGAGCTGATGGATATTGCGGACGCGGGCAAGCTGATGCCTCCGAAATCCACCTGGTTTGAGCCGAAGCTCCTGAGCGGACTTTTCATCCACAAGCTGAAATAAAATTAAGCCTTCCGGGAATAATGTTTCCGAAAGGCTATTTTTTTCGGGGGATGAAGATTTGAACAAGGTTGCTTTTTTTGACACCAAGCCGTATGACAAGATCTATTTTGACGCTCTCAAGGAGCAATACGGGATAGAGATAGAGTATTTTGAATCCCGACTGAGCCGCCGCACCGCCGTCATGGCAAAAGGCTCCCGCGCCGTCGTGGCGTTCGTCAACGATATTATCGACCGCGCGGCGATAGAAACGCTCAGGGACAGCGGCATCGAGCTGATAGCTCTGCGCTGCGCCGGCTACAACAACGTCGACCTCAAGGCGGCGGACGGAGTTATGCCCGTGGTGCGTGTGCCCGCATACTCGCCACACGCCATAGCCGAGCACGCCATGGCGCTGCTGCTGACTCTTGTCCGCAAAACTCACAAGGCTTATATCAGGACGAGGGACTTCAATTTCAGCCTGAACGGCTTCGTCGGCTTCGACCTCCACGGCAAGACGGTCGGGGTCATCGGCACGGGCAAAATAGGCATGACATTTGTTGACATTTGCCGCGGCATGGGCATGAACGTCATAGCCTACGACCCCTACCCCGCTCAAGGCTTCCT
>ERZ857840.3378-NODE-3378-length-13614-cov-2.615975_pt1 | contig 13614 bp, 7 predicted proteins | sample MGYA00519760_ERZ857840 | MGnify/ENA primary metagenome ERZ857840 (study PRJEB31778, sample SAMEA3449371) | human gut metagenome | biome: human gut; feature: human-associated habitat; material: faeces | place: United Kingdom | collected 2010/2012 ... | reverse complement strand
ATCATCAAGTATTGGCTTAATAACATCTGCAAGGTATTCATCAACCTGCTCTCTTGAACGTCCAACATACTTAATTGGGTCAAGCTTAGCCTGAAGCTCTTCAAGAGTAACTCCAAACATTGGATCATCTGCAATAAGCTCAAGAAGATTATTATCAAGACCTTCCTGCTTAACTCTCTTGCCAGCTATCATTGAAAGTTCTCTTATTCTTTCGTGAAGTTCCTGTCTGTCTCCACCAGCCTTAACTGCATCCATCATAATGTTCTCTGTAGCCATAAATGGAAGCTCTGCCATCAGATGCTTATGAATTACCTTCTCATAAACAACCATTCCGTCTACGATATTCAGATAAAGATCCAGAATACCGTCAACTGCCAAAAAGCCCTCTGGAATACTGATTCTCTTGTTTGCAGAATCGTCAAGTGTACGCTCAAACCACTGAGTTGAAGCGACAAGCATCGGATTCATAGCATCTGAGATCACATAGTCTGCCAAAGAAGCAATACGCTCACTTCTCATTGGATTTCTCTTATATGCCATTGCAGAAGAACCGATCTGATGCTTCTCAAATGGTTCCTCTACCTCCTTTAAGTGCTGCAGAAGACGCACATCGTTTGTAAACTTATGTGCACTCATTGCAATACCAGCCAGTACATTTAATACACGGCTGTCTACCTTACGGGAGTAGGTCTGTCCAGAAACAGGATATACACCAGCAAAGCCCATCTTATCTGCGATCATCTGATCCAGTTTTCTGATTTTTGCATGGTCACCGTCAAACAGCTCCATGAAGGATGCCTGTGTACCTGTTGTTCCCTTAGAGCCAAGAAGCTTTAAGGAATCGATTACATAGCAGATATCCTCATAATCCTGCACAAGCTCCATCATCCAAAGCGTTGCACGCTTTCCGACTGTGGTTGGCTGTGCCGGCTGGAAATGAGTAAATGCCAGTGTCGGCAGCGCCTTGTAGCGGTCTGCAAACTTTGCCAGCTCAGCAATGACATTGACTAACTTCTTCTTTACAAGCTGCAGTCCCTCACGCATGATGATCATATCAGTGTTGTCACCTACATAGCAGCTGGTTGCACCCAGATGGATGATACCCTTTGCCTTTGGACATTGTACACCATATGCATAAACGTGAGACATAACATCGTGACGAACTTCCTTCTCTCTTGCCTTTGCAACATCATAATTGATATCATTCTGATGCTCTTTAAGCTCAGCGATCTGCTCGTCTGTAATATTTAATCCCAACTCCTTCTCGCTCTCTGCAAGTGCGATCCACAGCTTTCTCCATGTGGTAAACTTCTTATCCTGTGAAAAAATATATTGCATTTCCTTGCTGGCATAGCGCTCGGAAAGTGGGCTTGTATAACGATCTGTTGCCATAGTAAACCAACCTTTCTTCTATATCTTTTTACTTTTGATAGTCGCCGCGGATGTCCTCTGTCGGCGGATCCAGCGGATATTTGCCATTGAAACATCCAGTACAAATGCCAAGTCCCTTTGACATCTCATACAGACATTCCTCGTCTAAGTATGCGAGGGAATCAGCTCCGATAATCTTACAGATTTCATCTACACTTCTGTTGTGTGCAATCAGCTGATCCTCAGATGGAATATCAGTTCCAAAGTAACACGGATGCAAGAACGGCGGTGAGGAGATTCTTACATGAACTTCCTTTGCACCTGCCTCACGAAGCATACCTACAATACGGTCACTTGTGGTTCCACGCACGATTGAGTCATCAATCATGATGACACGCTTTCCCTTTACAGCCTCTGTAAGTACGTTCAGCTTAATGCGAACACTTGACTCGCGGCTGCTTTGCTTTGGCTTGATAAAGGTTCTGCCGACATAGCTGTTCTTTACAAATGCCATGCCATACGGAATGCCGCTCTCCATCGCATAACCCATAGCTGCGACATTACCAGACTCCGGAACACCGACAACAAGATCAGCATTAACTGGGTGATGCTTTGCAAGAGAACGTCCTGCAATCAGACGGCTCTCATATACACTTACGCCATCAATATAGGCATCTGGTCTGGCAAAATAAATATATTCAAAAATACATCTTGCATGCTGCTCCTTTGGGATACACATGCTTCGGTTTGATTCAATTCCTTTTTGTGTGATGGTGACGATCTCGCCAGGCTCTACGTCACGGACAAATTCAGCACCGATAGTGTCAAGTGCACAGCTTTCTGATGCCAGTATATAGGCATTGCCACGCTTTCCGATACACAGCGGTCTAAAGCCATATGGATCTCTTGCTCCAATGAGCTTTCTCGGACTCATGACAACAAGTGAATACGCTCCCTTGATTTTTTTCATCGCCTCTGCGACAGCTGCCTGTACGGTCGGCTGTTCAACTCTGGCTCTTGCAATCATGTACGCGATAATCTCAGAATCGATTGTCGTCTGAAAGATTGCACCTGTTCTTGCAAGCTCCTGGCGCAGCTGCGGCGTATTGATCAGGTTGCCATTATGTGCCAGGCCTAGTGTTCCTTTGATGTAGTTTAATACAAGCGGCTGTGCATTCTCTCTCGTAGAACTACCTGCCGTCGAGTATCTGGTGTGGCCTACACCGATGTTTCCTTTCATTGACTCTAAGTCTTCCGGGGTAAACACCTCGTTGCACAGACCCATTCCTTTATGACTCAGTACTAGTCCTTTGGGACCGCTAGTGTCGCTTACCGCGATACCGCAACTCTCCTGACCTCTGTGCTGCAGAGCAAAAAGACCATAATAAATAGTCGACGCTACGTCATTGCCATCCATGTCGTAAATGCCGAACACGCCGCATTCTTCATGAAGATGGTCATCTACTTCGTATTGCTGATGTATCATTTGTCTTTTCCTTCCTGTTGTTGTGACATTCTCACACAGACGAAGCCCTTTTACCATTTGCTTCGCCAGCCTAGGTTTCATGGTGTCTTTACGCTTCTTGCATTCTTTTCTGCCAAACGCACACGAACAAATCTGCCGCATGGACACCACCCCTAATTATATATGACCGCCTGTCGAAAATCAAGATGAAATTAGCCAAATTTCATGTTTTGCTTAATACCCGAAGGTACCCTCTAGTGATTCATCCTTTTCAATCCAGTCTGCTACCTTTACGACTCGGTAATTATCTTTATCATCGCGCACATAAACAGTCTCGATACCTGCATTTATGATCATTCGCTTACACATGGAACAGCTGTTGGAATTTTTTACATATTCACCTGTATCTGCTTCTACTCCTGTCAGATATAAGGAGCTTCCGATCATCTGATCTCTTGATGCACTGATTATGGCATTTGCCTCAGCGTGAACGCTTCTGCACAATTCATAGCGCTCACCCCTTGGAATCTGAAGTTTCTGTCGGATACAAAACCCTAAATCAGTACAGTTTTTGCGTCCTCGCGGGGAACCGACATAGCCAGTAGATACCACCTCATCATTTTTTACGATAACAGCACCGTAGCGGCGTCTAAGGCAGGTTCCTCGTTGGGATACGATCTCTGCCAGATCCAGATAGTAATTGACTTTATCACGTCTCATGCAATATTACCTTCTTTCCCAGTTAACGTTAACTGTTAATGTATTCGTTTCTTACGGTTATAATACACGAAAATAAGACCGCCTGTCAACTCTGACAGACGGCCTTGAATTGTATTGATTTAATATTTGTTACAGTTCACGTGATAAGTTGTGAAATCCATTCACCTTCGGGCTACAACTTTGTGAACAATAATTTTATACAAGACGACGATATCCGATCGGCTGCTTGTTATAGAATACATTATCTACTACGATACCTCTCTCTGCACTTGCTGCATGAACCATCATGCCGCCGCCGATATAGATTCCTACATGGCCTGAGAAGCAGATAAGATCACCTGGCTGCAGCTGCTCGTATGATACAGCCTGTCCATAGTTGATCTGTTCGCCGGAGTAGTGCGGAAGGCTGATACCGAATGCTGCGTATACGTTCATGGTAAATCCAGAACAGTCAACACCGCCTCCTGGTGTCAGGTTTGTACCGCCCCATACATAATTACACTGTCCTACCCACTGCATTGCATAGTCTACGATAGACTGTCCATTACCGCTTGGAGCTGGTGCCGGTGCTGCCGGCTGAGTCTCCGGTGCCGCTGGCTGAGTCTCTGGGGCTGGCGCTGGAGCTGCCGGCTGTGTCTCTGGTGCCGCTGGCTGTGTCTCTGGTGCTGCCGGCTGAGTTTCCGGTGCCGGGTTTGCATATACTTCAAGGTTGGAGCTAAAATCACCATAATACATGGTTACAACATTGTAGCCCTCCTGCTTTAAGGTCATACCTACCTGTGGTGAATACCATCCATCGTAAATATCCTTTACAGTTCCATCGCTGTAGCTTACTCTTACAAACAATTCTGCGGTGTAGACAACATCACCCACATACTTTGTACCGCCCTGATAGCAAGCCTCAATGCCTGTTACAGATGCTGCAGTCGGAACTTCTACACTTATGGTTTCATCAGATGCTGAGCTGCTTGGTGCTGTTGTCTCAGCTGTATTACTTGTTGTATTTCCCTCAGAAGATGCATCTGTTGATGGCTGTGTCTGAGTTTCCTGTACAGACTCTGCTGCTGCGGAGGATTCTGCTGCTGCCTCGCTTGATGCTACTGATTCTGCAACCTGAGTAAAGTAGCCAGAATCTGATGCTAACTTATATGCTGCATCTGCAAGTGCAAGTGCGCTTTCCTGCTCCTGCTTTGAGGTTGCTGCCAGATCTTCTAATCCAGAATCTGCTGCAAATTCGCTGTAGTAACCAAGAAGCTCTGCTGCATAAACGATAGCTGCATATGCACGATAGTAGCCTTCGCCTGTTCCCTCTGCCATTGCCTGCTCGTATACGTTTCTGGAGTAGTTGATATCGATCATGAAGTTCTCCAGCTCCTGAGATACAAATTCATTGTCTACCTTCTGAGCCTGAGCGAACTGAGTCTTAATGGTGATGCCGGACTTTGAAACATATCCAACCTCATCATTTGCAATATGTATCTTTACGAAATCACCCTGATCCTCGATGATTGCGTACTCTTCATCCTTGTATACAGTTCCAACAACATTTGCGCTGTCAGATGCACTGTCGCGAACATTTAACTGATCTGCTGTAACAACTGCATAGCGGTTCTGGATATTGTCCTCAGCAGTCTTGGCTGCTGTGCCAACTAATACGTAGGCTGCGCTTACATAACCTTCTACATCGCCGCAAGTGATACGATACCAGCTGCCTTCGCTGTTGTTTACGGAACTTTTGATGTTAACCTGGCAGTTACTGAAAAGTCTTCCGACTGTTACACTGCCTGTGGATGGCTGTTCACGCACGTTTAAGTAACCTGCTGCGCTTACCAGTCCTACATTAGAAGCATCTGAAGTGACAGCAACAGTAGCGGCCATAACGGTTTTTGGCTCTTCGGTTTCTGTCTCACTCTCAGCCTCAGATGTTGCCTGAGCCTTAGGAACAAGATAATCTAAGATTGCCTCATCCGGAGTTTCCTCTCCTGCGTAGTAGTTATTCAATGTAACAGCCATGCCTGCGATTGCGCTCTCACCCTCAAGCTCACCTGCGGATGCCGGAACAAAAAATGTACCAGACAGCATAGACGCTGCTAAGATTGACGTAACAAATCTGTTTCCTTTGATCTTCATATATACCAAGCCTTTCTTTATAAAACCTCTTTACATTCTTATCTGCGAGCGAGTAAGCTTGCACTCCCTCGCTAGTTTCACAGTAACAATTCACGAGTGAACTATTACTAAATATTACAAAATTATTACACTTCGAGGGGCATTATAACAAAATTATTACGAGATGTCAAGTGAAATCGGGATAACGATTAAGAAAGAGAGCGCGTTTTTCGCCAAAAAAGCCACCTGCAATCGGGAAAATGACACTTTACTGTGCCTTTCCCGATATTAGGCGGCTCTTAATTATTTACTCTCTTCCTCTGAAGAAGCTTCACTTACCGCTTCCTCTGACTCATCAGACTCACTTGATTTTTCTTCTTTTGTTGATTCTTTCTCGCCAGTTTCACTTTCTGAGGTTTCCTCGCCACTAGTTTCACTTTCTGATGTTTCTTCCTCGCTTGGTGCTACGTAAACCGGAGTTGTAAAGCGGATTGTGTCAATCACATCCTCATCTACCTTAAACTTGGAAGAATCGTCCTGAATCTCGGCATATTTCTCTGAGAACAATGCTGTCTTTCTGCTTTCGATCTCTGAATCGATGGCACTCTGACGTGCTTCCTCATCGTTATCATCAAGACAGCGGATGATGTAGATGCTGCCGTCATCGCTTCTATATACAGTGCATTCGTCTGTTGCCAGTGCCCATGCAGCTGCATTATATACAGCAGTTCCATCCTCACTAATGGAAATCTCAGAATTTGTTGCAGTAAAGTGACTGTCATTTTGATAATCACTGATAAAGTCTGCTGCATCATTTCCTTCCTCAAATTCCTTAAGGATCTTGTCTGCTGCATCGTTCATCGCATCCTGACGTTCCTGCTCTTCTTCTGAAAGTGTTTCTGCCTCAGTTGAATCTTCAGTGGATGCCTCAGAGGAAAGTTCCGAAACATTCTCGCTTGATGCTTCCTCAGTTGATGCTTTTTCACTGCTTGCTTCTTCTGTGGAAGTCGTTACATCCTTGGATGCACTTTCTGATTCTGCTTCTGTATTCTCTATAGAAGATGCCTCTTCGCTGCTGTCTTCATCACTTGACACTTCTGTAGTTGCCCCATCGGCTGCTGTCGTCTCTGTCAATTCACTTGGCGTCAGCTTTACATATGCGATCTTTTTGCGAAGGAACTCATCATCACCAACTGTTGTATCAACATCAGCAACAAGATCCATATAAACAAGATTTGCAATTGCATTCTCTGTATATGTCTTTTCAATCAGCTCATCTGTTGCGCCGACTGCTTCCAGATAATCCTCTGATTCTGTCTGAAGCTTTTCAATTGCCTCATCTACCTTTGCTTTTTGATCATCACTTAACTCAATGCCATTTTTCTTTGCATACTCATTTAATACAAGTGTCTGACGAAGCTGTGACAGAGACATCTGCTTGATGTAATCACCGACTGTCATGCCTGAACCATCGCCCATATCGTTGCCGCAGATGTTTGATCCAAAATAGGATTCATAGGTATACTCCATGGAACGTATCATATAAGTAATCTCATCCAGCATGATATTTGTATCGCCAAATGAAACAGCAACTGTATCCTCTGGTGCCTTTTTCTCTAACTGTTCGCATCCGCCTAATGTACTAACGGCAGTAGCTGCTGCGAGGGCTGCTGCTGCATACTTCATAATTCGGTTCATAAATTTACCTCACTCTATTTCTATATTCTCTATCAACGCTCCGAAGTGCATCTTCTTTATCGGGCGCCTCGTGAACTTTGCTTTTCATTTTAGCATGATTTTATGAAACAATCAACGTTTTTATATCGCTTAACAGTTTTTTCAATGTTTTCAATGTCAGCGTTTTTTCTTTGACTGCGCCATCTCCTGCCCTCAATAAAAAATAAGGATTGTCTTTGTCAAGCAGACGAAGTGCACCTCGGTAAGACTGTATCAGATCCGGCACACGCATCGTGTCAAATTTTGCTCTTGGATGCATGAACAGGCGAATCTCTGTTGACGAGGACTTGATTTCTTTAATATAGAGAGAATGCGCATCCGCACGAAGGATTGACACCTCAAGCAAGTTGGTGACTGGCTTTGGAACACTTCCAAAACGGTCGATAAGCTCGTCGATCATATCCATTGACTCTTCCTCTGTCTCGACTGCTGCAATACGCTTGTAGATTTCCATCCTGTCTTCTTCATTTCGTATATAGCTGTCTGGAATGTAAGCGCTGATTGGAATGTCCACCGTTGTTTCAAAGGTTTCCTCCATCTCAAGCTCACCCTTTTCTTTTTTGACAGCCATATTTAACATCTTGCAGTACAAATCATAGCCTACTGCTTCCATATGACCGTGCTGCTCACTGCCAAGCAGATTTCCAGCGCCTCGAATTTCCAGATCACGCATGGCTATCTTAATACCAGAGCCAAGATCTGTATACTCACGAATTGCCTGAAGACGCTTTTCAGCCTCTTCTTTTAAAATCTTGTTTCGCTGATACATGATAAAAGCATAGGCAGTGCGGTTTGAACGGCCTACACGTCCTCTTAACTGATACAGCTGTGCAAGTCCGTAGCGGTCGGAATCGTGGATGATAATAGTATTTACGTTTGGAATGTTTAAGCCTGTCTCTATAATAGTTGTGGAAACAAGCACGTCTATATCACCGTTAACAAAGTCCATCATGATTTGTTCTAGCTGACGCTCTGACATTTGACCATGTGCAAAGGCAACATTTGCATCTGGCACAAGCTTTGCTATCTGTGCCGTAATCTGATCAATATCCTTGACACGATTATACACATAATAAACCTGTCCGTCTCTGGCAAGCTCTCTGTTTATTGCTTCGCGAACCATTTCCCAATTCATTTCCATTACATATGTCTGAATCGGTCTTCTCTCATACGGTGCTTCCTCCAACACACTCATATCGCGCACGCCTATCATACTCATATGAAGTGTTCTCGGAATCGGTGTTGCCGTTAGTGTCAGCACGTCAACGTCTTTTTTAAGCTGCTTAATCTTTTCCTTGTGTGTGACACCAAAGCGCTGTTCCTCATCAATAATCAAAAGGCCTAGATCTTTAAATACAACATCCTTTGACAGCACACGATGTGTTCCTATTACAATATCGGCAAGACCCTTTTTTAAGCGCTCAAGTGATGCCTTAACTTGTGCTGACGTGCGAAAGCGTGATAAAAGTTCAATTCGAATTGGATAGTCCTTCATTCGCTCAACAAATGTATTGTAATGCTGTTGAGCAAGAATAGTTGTCGGCACAAGAAATACGACCTGCTTACTGTCCTGCACAGCCTTAAAGGCAGCTCTGATGGCAATCTCTGTTTTTCCGTAGCCTACATCACCGCACACTAAGCGGTCCATGATTTTCGTGCTTTCCATATCAGCTTTTGTCGCATCAATTGCTGCAAGCTGATCTGCTGTCTCATCAAATGGTACAAGCTCTTCAAATTCTTTCTGCCATACAGTGTCTGTTCCATACTGATAACCGTGACCACTCTGGCGCACTGCATACAGCTCCACAAGCTCCTTTGCAATGTTGTTGACTGCTTTTTGAACACGGCTTTTTGTTTTTGTCCACTCCTGGCCGTTCAATTTGTTAAGCTTTGGCTGCTTAGACTCTGAATCAGCATACTTTTGTATCATATGAAGCTGTGTGACAGGAAAATACAGCTTTCCGCCATCACCATATTCTATCTTAATATAATCTTTTGTTACCTTATCCACAATCTGTCGCTCTGTTCCGCGATAAATTCCCAGTCCATAATTTTCATGCACCACATAATCACCAGGCTTTAGCTGCGCAAAATCACTTATTCGCTGACCCTGATAGTGGCTCTTTTTTTCTTTTTTCTTTTTCTTAACACCAAAGATATCGCTCTCTGTGATAACAGCAAATTTTAGCATCGGATATAAAAAGCCACGGTGAAGATTTCCGTAAGTAACCATGATCTCACCTGGATTTATCTTTTTATCCTCGTCCTCGCTGTAATATGCCAAAAGATCATACTCTATAAGCTGATTGACAATGCGGTTTGCGCGAGTTCTTGACGGACACAAAAGAACAATTCGGTACTTTTCTTTCTTCCAGTGTGTCAGATCCTTTATCAAAAGTTCAAAACCTTCACGGTATGTGTTCATGTTCTGAACATTTACTGCGTAGCTGTTTACCACCGTAAAGTCAGCCAGGCGGCTGTCAAGTGAAGACAGTGCTGCAACCTGACCGCGCTCAAAAGCAGCAAGCACATGTTTTGCCGGTGTTAAAAGCGCTGTCTGACCTGGCAAAAGAAAGCCCTGCTCCAGACGATTTTTCATGCTTTCCTCAAACTCAGCCTGCACACCATCACCGCGCTCTTTAAGACGCATCGGCTCATCAAGGAAAACTAACGTGTTCTTCTCATCAAAATATTCAGAAAGTTGAACAGTGCGCGGATAAAAATAGCTTATATAGCTATCTGGTGCCTCTAAGACAACCTCTTCGCCAAGTGCCTCTAATATGCGGTTTGTCTCCTCACGAAGACGCTTCGCCTTGTCTGGCTCCTTTGCTTTTTTAAAGACAGCTAACTGACTCTCAAGCTCATTTTGAATCATTCCCACAGCACGCCGTCTTGCCGTATCATCTGCGATCACCTCTGCCGCTGGAAAAACAGATACGCACTCGATCTGATCCATTGAGCGCTGGCTCTGCGGTTCAAAGCAGCGAATCGTATCTATTTCATCTCCCCAAAGCTCGATTCTAACCGGAACCTCCATTGTCAATGGATATACATCAGCAATACCTCCGTGAACAGTAAACTGTCCTGGCTCCTCCACACGTCCTACACGCTCATATCCCATCACAGTCAGGTCATGCTTTAGCTTTTCAAGATCAAGCTCATCACCTTCTTTTAGCTTTATCACATGACTCATCAGCTGTTCAAACGGCACTGCCGCGCTCATGAGCGCATCCATTGTCGTGATGATAACCTTCGCCTCGTTTTGATAAAGTGCTGCAAATGCCTTCATGCGCTCTGCAATGATGGCATTTCCCTGCAGATCTGCGCTAAAAAAGATCAGGTCACGCGGTGGAATCACATAGACCTGACTGCAAAATAATTTATAATCTTCTTCAATTTCCCTTGCCCGCTGTTCATTGTACGTCACAACAAGCTGCACTTTTTTCTCTCCAAGAAAGGTGCTCATAAAATGCACCTTCTCGGAGTCAATACAGCCTGTCATGCCCACTGGATCTGTTCCCTTCAAAAAATCTCTTGAAAAGTCTTCATATTCCAGCAGGTCCGTCAGCGGATTTGCAAAAATACCCACAATTGACCCTCCTTATCATTATTTTGTTTTCTTCTGGTTATAATGATTCATGGTTGCCTCTAGTCCGTTGTTCATTAAGGAGCATACTGCATCTGCTGCTTCTTTGTAGCCGTCTTCCATTGCCTTTTTTTCTTCGCCCTGGAAATGGCTGAGTACAAAGTCTGCTAAATCCATCTTTGGCGGCTTTGCTCCGATTCCGACACGCACTCTTGGAAAATCCTGTGAATTGCAATGCAGAATGATATTTTTCATACCATTATGACCGCCTGCACTTCCTTTACCACGCACGCGAAGCTGTCCTGGCTCTAGGTTAATATCATCATATACTACAATTAAATCAGAGATATCTGTTTTGTAGTAATTCATGACCTCCTGAATACACTCTCCGCTTAAATTCATGAAGGTCTGAGGCTTTACTAGAACAACCTTTTGTCCCTCAATCGCACCTGTTCCAATTAAGCCCTTAAATTTTTTTGTTGTTACATCAATATTGTATTTGTCAGCAAGGTAATCAATAACCTCAAATCCAACGTTATGTCTTGTTCCTCTATACTGTGCGGTTGGGTTGCCCAGACCTGCTATGATATACATGTTTTTCTCTCCTCTGTTAGTTCAATTTATTATACGGTCACTCATTCCAAGCGAATCGGCAAGTGCCTGCAGATCAAAATCTTCTGGCACTGTTATTCCATTTACAGGAAGCGGTCTGCGTCTGTCAAAGACATCATATACGTCAAACAGATCACTTGTGAGTACCTTCTCTGGATAAACCATCTGCTTAAACATCATCTGACCATCCATGTTGCGGCGGCCCTGACGCATGTAATTTGAGCCATACTGCAGCCAGTACTGAGTACTGTCTACGTTGCAGAAATATCTAAAGCCTACATCCCAGAGCTTTTTGAATTTTTCATTTTCAAATGTATACTGTGATGGTCTCCAGTCTCCTACATCTGCTCCTAACGGATATAAAATAATATCTGTATCTCCGATTATAGATTCTACTTCGCGCTCCCACATATCTGTGTCCCATACAAGATGTTCATAGCTTGTACTTGTCATATTCAGATGACCCCAGCTGTGGCTGGCAAGCTCCCAGCCCAGATCGCGAATTGCCTGTGCAACTTCTCGTGCTGTCTGCTTGTCCTGCTCAATATTTTCATTTGGTGACGTATGATCTTCGCGCTTTTCTTTATCGTTTGCAGGTGTAGAAACGTAATAGTCACAATTTTCATTGTACCAGAAATCACTTGTGCGATAGCCTAAAATACCATCATATCCCGTAAATGCCAGAATACCCTTTGAACCCTGATAAGAAAAGTCAGGATGTGTTTCAATAAAATCCTCTAAAACAGTCAAAACGTCATAAGAACCATATGATACGCTTCCATCACGCTCAACATACTCATTTACAACCTTACCGTTTTCATCAAGACAGAGCTTTGTCGCAAATCCAGTTCCTGTCATATACTCATAATAGCATACATCGTCTTCGGAAAGTACAAATGGCTTTTTTCCTCTCGGAAGATAAATTGGCTGCTGCACCATCTGCACGGTGCCGTCTGGCTGCGTTTCCATCTTTGCAATCTTATGAAGGCTTATCAAAACATAACCCTTGTCATACATAGACTGCATTATATCCTTAAATTCTTCGATGGTTGTCATTACCTGATCATAATCACTGCTCTTATAGCTTGCAAATGCAAGCTCGCTGTCAACAATAAGACTATGGAAAAAGATATGTGTAATCTTATCATAATCTGTCCACTGTACAGCCTGTGATTTCAAACTCTCATAGCTTTGAATGCAGCTAACATATGTTTCATTATCTGCATAGCCAGGTATTGACTGAATCTGTGCAATTGCACCGTCATAATCGTACTGCATTGCCTTTAAATTAGCAGCCTGTACGACTGGATCACTGCTTTGTACAAGAGCACCATCCGCAGCCGCCTCTGTTGCCTTCCATGTTTCGTATTCCACAGGTGCTTTCGTCGATGATGCCTGATCTGGCTGCACATGTGGAAGCGTCACTGGGCGCAGGCATACCCATGCCACTACACCAAGACCTGCACATGCAATTACAAGCAGCACCAAAAGTATGACAATAGGCGCACCTGATTGGCCTCTTTTTATTTTCTTTTTCTGATAGTCTTCCCAGCTGCGTCTTTTCTTTGCCATTTGTTCCTCCATTTTCTTTGTTTACGGCACTGGAACGGTCATTCCCTGAAGTACATATTTTGTATCAGTCTCAAATACATACGCATTCACAATGTATGAACCGTGCTCGTTTTTATGCTCACTTACTGGAACATAACATGTCGCTGTGTTTCCAGATACGGTCATGTTATGCCATACCAGATCATCCTGTCCATTTGCTGCTGTCCACACTGCAGTTGAAACCTTTTTATAGCCTGCAGGTGCATTAAATTGAATCGTAACACGGAAACCATTTGATGATAATTCTGTTACATACGGAATCGCCATCGACAGCACACCTGTACCGCTGCCATTATTATTTCCTGAACTGCCTCCAGGATTTGCACCTGATGGAACAGTTACATTGACCCCCTTTAATGGTGCTAATTTTCCTGCTTTATCATACAGGTAAATATGAGTCGTG
>ERZ857840.3377-NODE-3377-length-13616-cov-3.946169_pt1 | contig 13616 bp, 12 predicted proteins | sample MGYA00519760_ERZ857840 | MGnify/ENA primary metagenome ERZ857840 (study PRJEB31778, sample SAMEA3449371) | human gut metagenome | biome: human gut; feature: human-associated habitat; material: faeces | place: United Kingdom | collected 2010/2012 ... | reverse complement strand
TTAATGTACCACCACAATTATGGGTATGGCGGCTGAGGTTCCACCACAATTACTGATATAGTGGCGCTTTTTGCCGTCACTTTACTGTTTTGGTGGCATTTTCCGCCACCATTTTTCCATTTTGATGGCACTTTCCGCCACCATGTCTTTTTTCTCTCTGATTTGAGTGGGGGCACTTTTTGCCGTCACTTTGCTGTTTTGACGGCGCTTTTTGCCCCCACTTTTGCATTTTGACGGCACTTTTTGCCCCCACACTTTTTCAGCCCTGATTTGAGTGGGGGCGCTTTCTGCCCCCACTTTGTGGTTTTGGGGGCGCTTTTTGCCCCCATTTTCGTGTTTTGGGGGCACTTTTGCCCCCACACTAATGAAACTGCATTACCACATCCATAATAACGATTTCCTCTGCCATCATCCTGGTCTGTGTTCTTAGCTGTAACTGTTCTGTAAAGGAATTTGGATTCTTTGGCTTATGCTTTTTCAGCCACTTAGCTTCAATATCATCGAGCAACTCGTATGCTGTTTCATTGACTTCATTTGCTCTCTCTTCAAGTTCTCCGAACCGCACTAGACTCTTATATCTCATCGGATATTCTTCCTTGATATATTTAATCCACATACGCCCATACTTTCCTGCATCTATATCTGCCTTCTCTGTTCCTGCAACAATAACTGGATAAAAGATTCCATCCCTTTCTTCATATGGAATACCAAGCTTTTCAAAGGTTGTTTTACTCATAACGATTACCGCCTTTCTCATCACTCTGCAGGATATCAAGCACATGCTTTAATGGAACCAGCAGTTCTTCAACATCTATACCTCTGTCAGATTCATCTAATGACTGTAATTCTTCCAGTATCGTATCAAGATGAACCTGTACTTTCTTTGCCACCTTCATTCCACCAACAACCCTGATTTCATGCTTCAGAAGACATTGGATGATATAATCCTGTTTTGAAAGTCCGCTGAGTGAAACCTTCACATTCAGCTCCTGTGCTTCCTCCGGTGACATCCGAAATGCTACCACAACATTTCTCCATCTGTTCTTGGCATCCAGCCTTTTCTCGCTCATAATAATCTGCTCCTTCCGATATAAAATCCATTCTTTTAATTTCTGCTTCATATATCCAGCAAAACTTGTACCGGCATGATTCATAATGTTTTACATAGGCATTATCAGACTGCCTTGTACTTATCAATGCTTATAATTTTTTCCGCAGCCGCATCCATATCAATCATAGGTGCTGTTTCCTCTGTCTGCATAATGTCTGCATCATCATCCTGCTCTTCACAATCCTCAAAGCTTGCATTGACAGCATCAAGTCTGTCTGCCATTGCCACCTGCTTTGACGGAAACAGATGCGAATAACGATATGTGATATCAATGCTCTCATGACCAACCCTGTCAGCTATTGCAACTGCGGAAAACCCGAGGTCAATCAGATGTGAAATGTGCGAATGCCTTAGATCATGGATTCTGATTTTCTTCACACCGGATAATTTGCATCCACGCTCCATCTCATGATGAAGAAAGCTCTTTGTCACAAGAAAAATCCTGTCTGTTGGTTTTTGGTCATATAACATTGCAAAATATTCCTGCATTTCTTCGGCAAGGAACTTCGGCAGCTTGATTGTTCTGTTGCTCTTAGGTGTTTTCGGAGTTGTAATAACATCCCGCCCCTGCAGTCGCTGATACGATTTATTCATTCTGACTGTGTTCTTTTCAAAATCAAAATCTTCCATCGTAAGTGCAAGCAGCTCACCTAATCTCATTCCCGTCCAGTACAGCATTTCAAATGCATAAAATGAAACCGGCTTGTCAATCACCGCTTCTGAAAACTTCTTATATTCTTCAGTTGTCCAGAAAAGCATTTCCTTCTTTTCTTCCCTGCCCATATTTCCGGCCTGTCTTGCCGGATTTGATTTCAGATTATAAAACCTGCACGCATGGTTAAATATCGCACTTAAGATGTTGTGCATTGTCTTCTTGTAAGTTTGGGAATAACTCTTCCCATTCTCATTACGAAATGCAACCATCTCATTCTGCCACTTGCGTACATCTCCCGGTGTAATCTCATTCATCTTAAGATTCTTAAAATATGGAAGTATCTTTGTATCCACAATGTGTTCTTTTGTAAGCCAAGTGTTGAGTTTGACATAATTTTTCACATCCTCTGTATACAGCTTCCAGAACTCTCCAAATGTCATATCAAGATTGTTCTCCTGCCGTATTTTATAATTTCTCTCATAATCAAGTGCTTCCCTTTTTGTTGCAAAGCCTCTTTTCTTTATCTGTTTGTTTTCCCCGGTCCAGTCCTTACAATAGAATTTGACGAACCAGGTGCCTGTCTTACTGTCTTTATAAGCTGGCATATTCATATCATCTCCTTCTTTTCATATGCAAAAGCAGATGCCTAAGCCTATATAACTTTTGCACCTGCCTCTGTATCAATCTTCTTACCTGTTGCTTATCCTGCATCACTCATACCATAAATACGTTCTTCAAAATATTTTCTGCTTACTTTTCCACGGATTACAATGTAACCCTTCTTTTCAAGTTCACTGTTAATCTGTCTCATAAGCTTGTATGCTGCTGATCTTGAAATTCCAAGAATCTGCATCACATCTCCTACTTCTAAAAACTTTTCGTTCATGCCCTTTCACCACCTTTCCATTAAAATTTGTTTTGGCGTTTCTCCATACCAGTTCTGCTGATGTCACAACCAGCCTCCTTACCTGAGATAATCTCCTGTAATACCGCCCGCTCCTGCTCGAGGTACTCGGTCCGCTTGGGGGAGTGTCTACATTCGCTCGATTCCTATGAATGTCCTGGCAAATGCCTGTTAGATTTCTGATACCGCTCATTCAGTTGTTTTTTCAATACCATACCGTATAGATAATTGAATTGGTATTATTCTATACCGTGTGGTATTGAATTGTCAAGAATTTTTTCTAATGTTCTCGTATAGAAAAACTTCCATTTTCATTTTTTCCGTGTTATACTGTCTTTAACAGTCCATCAGGGACAGATAAACGGAGGTAACTACACTATGACAATTGGTGAAAGAATAAAGAAAATACGGGTATTTCGTAAAATGACAATGGACGAGCTGGGCGGTGCACTTGGATTTGAGGGCAAAAATATGTCTGTCCGCATATCCCAGTATGAAACCGGTGCCCGCATTCCCGGTGAAGATATGATTCTAAAACTTGCTGATGCTTTGCACTGCAATTACAAGGCAATCTCTGATTACAGCCTTGGTGCTGCTGAAGATATCATTGAAACACTTTTCTGGCTTGAAGAAAATGCCACATCACTTCCTGCACGTGGAAAAGGCATAAGATTTCCAGAGTACACAGCTCCCGGTAACCTCATTCATCTGACTGCAATGACACCTGCAAAACCTTCCGAGACTGCCAGACCAACTTACAATGAAGATGATTATGACAGTGCAGGCTCACCTGTCGCATTAACTTTTGAATATGGATTGGTAAATGATTTCCTTTCGGAATGGTGTGAAATGAAAACGAAATTAAATAGTGGAGAGATTTCTCCTAATGAATATTTTGAGTGGAAAATAACATGGCCTCAGGCGTAAATGAAACTATTCACGCACAGCTCACTTTAGTACCATTTTAGTACCACAAGGCAAAAAACAAGCTCGCAAATGCCCATTTTACTAGGCTTTGCGAGCTTTTGAAAATTATTCGAACTCGGCAAGTTCAAAGATGTTCTTAAATATATTTGTTTAAGTATTATATCTTTTTAGCCGTTATTTTATTTCTGTTGCATATATTATTTTGGCTTGCTGATTTTCTGTTGCCAATTTGTTGCCACTTCATTATAAATGGAACGGAAATATTTGGCAATCTTTATTTCATATAATCATTTACTTTTTATCTTTTAAAATAACTTTATATCCATTATCTTACATTCTTCTAAAAACAATTTACTTATTTATCTTGCCTTCACATCTCAGCTTTTGCAATTAATATATGCTTTGTAACTAATAAATATTTCTAATAGAACTTACAGACAATTCTTTTTCTGTAAGCATTTTTATCTCTTTATGGTAAATTTCTGTACTTACCAATGGTTGACTTAAAATAAATACCCCTATCACCCTCCAATCGCCATCATCTAATCCATATTGTTTTTTGAAATCATCTATATGTTTGTTACACCAATCAACGCGGCGACAATGTTTTGTATAATATCCCTTTTTCTTTTTGGTATTTTCAAACATCTTTTTGTATTCTAAATGCATTTCATATGGATTTTTAGAAAAATTAAAATTTTTCACCTCAGCTGCAATTATTTTATGATACTCTCTATCAATAATCAGCACATCTATATCACCTAGTGTATTATTATTTTCCGCTATATAAACGCCATTAACTTTGCTAATATTAGGATATACTTCAAATACATTGAAATTGACTAATATCTTGTATATAAAATCATTGAATTCGGCTCCTCTCTCATCACTTATTCTTCCTACTAACGAATTCATTTTAGAAGAATGTGCTTTTAATTTACCATTATTAATTAGTCCCAAAGTAAATCTTATCATATGATCTAGTTGTCTATTTCCCCAAATCATTTCATCTCCACGAATAATAATTGGACGTCTAGTAAATGATAACTCTCTATTAAATCTCCACGGATATACATCCTCTTTTCTAAATGGCTCTGGTGGCACAAGAAAATCTTCTCTCTGCCTTAATGCTATTGAATCAATAATCAAACCTACTATTTTTTCATTGAAACTTGCATCATATGCACTCATAAATTCAATAATATCCATTATTCTTGCAACATAAACTGTATCTCCACTTTGCCTTTTGCTATATTCTCTTAATCCCTCTGTAAAAAGTTTAAGCTGATAAAATGAATACCCATATTCTTTCTCAAAAGCCGCATTAATCTCTTCCCCAAAACTTTTGTATTCAATTAAATCACCGGAATTATCAAGAACAGAAGACGCAATAAGTTGTTCTTTTCTAATTGCCTCATTAACACTAAACATGTGCTGAAATTCCTGTTGTTTCATTCCGATACGATGTGATTTCAATATTTCTATTGGTGTATTAAATATCTGATAATAAAATAGATCATTTTTATATGACCAATCAATTATCAATGAACATATTGCCATCAATCGCTCATATTGATTCTCACCAATATTTATATTTCCTTTAGGAGGAACAGCAGCAATATATTCTATAAGAAATTTTAATGCGATAGAAGATTTATTATCTCTGTTTGTCTGTTCAAATATTTCTTGTTCCTTTTCAGGATAACAAGCGATATCTTCTGCATATCTTTTTTGTGATAACATAAGTTTAAATAGAACTTTTTCCAAATCGTCATATAATACTTCTATAAGATTTCTTGAACTTAATACGCTTACTTCTTGCTGAAGTTTTTTATAAAGGATTCCAACCACTTCATGTACAATTTTTGTTCTATCTTCGTCATCTACTATCCCAATATTCCAATTCTCTACTTCAAGAATCTCTTCCCCAATTTCATTCAATAATATATCTTCATCCTCACCATGTACAAAATGATTCTCTCGATTTTCAGTAGGCTCAAAATAATGATATTCTTGATAATCCAAAGAAAATATTTTTTTCTGTATTGGGTTGGGAAATAATGCATTTAAATCATAATTAATTTTATCAATTTTCCCCACTAAGTTACAAATATGATCAATTATTATAGCAATAAGTTCTTTTTCTCTCGAATTATCGCAATAATTCAAATATTGAAATGCTTCGGGCGAAACACATATTTCCATCACCGGAAACAAATTAGATATTTCTAATGTTTCACTAAATGATTTAGGATTTTCTTTATAATAATAGTACTGATCTGCTCCGTCCGATAAAAGGATTTGAATTTCATAAGTATTCCCACAACCATCTATTTGGTCAAAAACGATCCTGCATTCAGATAACCAATATGATATCAAATCCACTAACGAATAACACAAATCAATTTTTCTTACATTTGAAATTTCTTTCGCAACAATCCATATATTGAAAGTTTTAAACTCAATATAGTAACGAATTTCATGACTCTTTGCGCAATTAGGATCTACATATATTTTCCTTTTTTCATCGTTAAGAACAACTTCAACAAACCTAGTACCATAAGCATCTTCGACAAGTCGTCTATCCTCTTTTTGAATGGCACGAATAATATAATCGAGCGAATCACCTGGTGCAAAATAAGTTGTAACCTCTCTTGGCGCAAATTCATCATTCATATAAAAAGAATAATTATTATTACAATATATTTCTATCTGATTTAATTCACTAAGTATACCCGTTTCAAATGTTTGCAAATTATTCTTTGCTTTCAAATATCTTGGTATAAATACGTTTTCAGCTTTCTCATTAATACTAATACACATAAGCTCAAACGGATGAATTCTTAGTGGTGGATAACAATAGTCATATTTTTTTATTCCATAAGCCATCCCGCGCCCAAGTGAATTAATAATAATGATAACGAAAATGTCTTCTTTCTCCACACCATATTCAATTATTTTTGAATAGTGATAAGACAATCGCTTAGACACCACATCATTAAATTCTTTTTTCTCAATAGTTGAATGCAATGTACATGCATTATAATTCTTTCCATCATCGTACAAGTACTGAACAATTACTAACTGATTATTTTGTACAGACGCAATATATTCTTTATATCCACTACTGCTAAATAAATCTATACTCATCTGAGATTCAAGCACTTTTTTATGTCCCAGGTTACACAAATATTTTTGGCACTCATGAAAAATATAATCATTATAATTTTCCAGAACCTCTTCAAATATGCCATATTTTTTTGCCAAACAAGTAATCCAAAATACAATGGCTGTTGGAAGTAAGCCGGCATTTAAAAGAATATACTGATCTTTCTCTTCGTTATATAGAAACGGGCGAGTATAAAATGATTTATTATCAAAATCGCCTTCAAATTGAACTCCAAATTCTATCGTAACTAAATCTAGTAATTCTATACGATTCAGGAATAGTTTGCGAAAATCCGCTCCATTTATGATCACCAGTTCAGTATATTTATTTAACTCCATAGCCGAAGGTATCATTATGCTTTTTTCTTCATCCGTATCATGATTATTTTCAGTATTTAAAATACCTCCTACAATCTTTTCAGAAATTTCAAGCATACCATTAACTAATATATATGTTGCATCCAAAAATTCTTTGGGATATTCGATTCCTTTTGCAAATAAAACCGAAATCATGTGTTGAAGATTATATGCCGGTGTTTGATCAATTCCATTTAAGACCCTATAATTCCCATAAAACATAATATTCTGTACAAACATATTTTCCGGAGGATCAATCGAATACTTTAAGCTAGTATCTGATATCTGATTAATTATTTTTCGAAACTTTCCAGAACTAATGGTATATTTAGATGGAAATTGATCTCTTGTTTGACATAATACCCCCTCTATATACGTATCAAGAATAACCGATTTCGTTTGATTCTGATGAAATAAATTCAAAGCAGATACCCTTGAAATCAAATTAAATATATCATATTTTTTTGCTTCTTCAACAGCAATGGAAATTTCATTTTTTGAGTCAGTTCCATCAAAAAAATTTTTAAACTTTTCTATATCTGGTAAAAAGTCCATCCGAATTCCTCTTTCTGTACATCATAATTGCTTAAATTCTAAATTTCTAAATCGTTTTAATAATCATATACTCAATGCCAGCACCATTGAATTTTAATATCCTACTAAATATTACGAAATTCTTTTTTCTTTTCTTCCAATCCGACGTTCACTTAATTTTGTCCATATATTTCTTAATGTACCAACTTCATATTTTGTTAATCCTAAGCCTTCTATCAGCAATATCTGATCTGTATAATCCAATACTTCGTCAATCCTGTCATCTCGAATTAGTTTGTCTATTTTATTAACATCTAGCTTTTCTGCATTCTTCATCGGAATTTTTAACTGACGTATTTCTCCTGGTTCAAATGTTAATACTCCACCACCATAACTTCTTCCTGTTATTTCTGCCAATGCCAATGTAAAAGAGTTTAAAAAAGCTGCTGCTACAAACTCAGGATTAACTCCATCTAAGAAACGTACTTTATGAATTGTATCTGTGCTTACAGCATTTACATGATTCAATATAATTCGCGGATAACGATTAACCTGTCTTAAAATAAAGGCATCTGGCTCCCAAGATTGCGGAACACAATACCAATTTTTTCTTATTCGGCATTTATATCCTTTATTATATCCTTGTTCTACACCATAATTAATGTACTCTTGTTCTGCTTTACTAAGTTCTGAAAAAGGCAAATTTTTAGGCATAAACATATATACTTTTTTCCCATTTTCAATCAATGTCTTAAAATCACGTTCTGACAAAATAACACCTTTTAATTGCTCTGTTCTCCCGATAACCATACGAGTCGAATTAGCAAGTTGATACTCATCAACTGTATTCCTGTTCAACAAAAAGAATGCATTTTCTCCGCTTACTAATCCCACATTTATTTCGAATAACTCTGTGGTAAACGGTATCTTTTCACACTCTCTTAATCGCCTAATTAATTTTATTTCCTTGTTTGTCAAATAATATTTAATCCATTTTTCTGTACTATGATTAAGTTCTTTTATTTCATAGTTGCAGAAATTATTAAGATCAAGCTCTTTTAAATCATCCAAATCACTTAATTCAATTACCTGAATTCCCTTATCCTCAGATTTTTTCTCTCCTAATAACAAAATCACTTCTTGTTGAATCTCTTCAAAAACTAATTTCTGAAAAGTAATTAATGTTAATCTGTCAAAATATCGTGCTAGAAATTCTCTCGTTTCTCCTGCGTAATTTACTTGAAATAGTTCTGCTGGAATGACCATCCCTAATCTTCCATTTTCACTTAATGCCAAACACGATAGGACCAAAAAAGGTAACCAAATATTAGTTAATTTCGTCGGATGAAATCCATTTTCCTTCATATAGGAAAACGCAATTTCTCTCGATTTTTCATCAAAATCTTGGTAACGGATAAATGGTGGATTTCCCACAATTGCATCATAATCACTTTTTCCCGCAACCTTATCTCTATAAAATGCAAAGAAATCTTGACATTCTACATTCGTACCATATTTCATTGCTTTTCTCGCTTCATCAAGACATAATTCTACTCCTGTAATATCAGTTGTAATATCTAAATTTAAATTAAGATTTTCTATTCTTTCTACTATAGCTTTTAAAAAATTCCCATCACCACAACTGGGTTCTAATATTTTTTTTGTGTTTTTATTTATTATCCACTTACAAATAAATTCCGTAATAGCCTGTGGGGTATAATATCCCCCACGCAGCTTATCAAAACTTTTTTTACTCTTCATCTAAATCCTCTCGTCTACAATTCTCAGCTCCATATAATTTTGAAATTAACCCATCCAATTTCTTATCCTCTATTTGAATTAATCTCTTATATGTTTCTTTTTGAGGTTTTGTCTGTTGTTGATCCCTCTTATTTTTTAATTCCATAAGGTTCTTAACCGTATCGACTATCGCATCATGGATTTTCACTTCATTTGAATCATCAAAGTTTATTCTATAGATTGGTAACTGCGCAACAAATTGTTTTCCATGTGAATAATAGTCACCTCGAAACTTACTTGCTTTGCTCTTTACAACCATTTCTATCATCCAATAATTTAGTACTGCCTGAATGTAAAACAATGATTCTTTTGTATCTTCTTTCTTTTCTAATCCATAGAATGGCCCATTTCCTCCACCAGTAAAACAAATTGTTCTATTATCATATACATAATTTCCCTGAGTTGCCAAAACTGACCAAACTAAATGTTCACCTTTTACAAATCTCTTTAAACTTTGGCTTCTACCAAATTGATACCAATTATTCTCTGACATGTTATTGATGCTCCGCTTACACAGCTCTTCTTTAAAGGATTCAAAATATTTCAATGTCTTAGGGAATAATTGTTTCATTTCATCTATTGAATATAATACCTGTTTCTTTCCCTTCTGATAATACGGAAAAATAATTCTTCTATTTTCCTCAATTTTTGCATATTTTTCTAATTGCATATCATAAATACACGATTTAGTAATTGCAGCTTCAATTTCTTGTTTTCTTCCGTTGCAATCAATAAATTTTATAATCCCTTTTTCCTCTGATTTTGGTTCAATAATATATATTGGATCTGCACTTGTTTGCAAACCTACAAAAATATCAGCTAATGAATCTAACGACTGACATTTCCCTTTCTTCTTTTCCAAAGTTCGCACTATTTCATTGGATAAAAAAGTCCAAGGTGCTGCACTAAGATACTCGATAGGATATTCTTTCATTTCAGCTGATTCTGTTGCATAAAATTTATTAATATCTTTAACAAAACCAATCTCAAATGTCTTCCTCTCATTTTTTTCAACAAATAATAAGCACGTATACGTACTTCTTCCCTTAAAAACCTGTTCTGTTCCAAAGTGAATTATTTGTTTAACACATTTTTTCTCTGATAACAATTTTCGTAAAGAAGCACCAGACTTGATAAGCATAAATTTATGCGGAATAATATATCCCATTTTCCCTTTTGGTTTCAATAATTGCAGTCCTTTTTCCATAAATAAAAAATATTTATCCAATAAATCTGATTTTGCCGTTTCATATTTTGAAACTTCAGATTTATAATATTCATATTCATTTTCAGAAAAATGCACCATATTCTGAACCCGAATATATGGAGGATTTCCTACAATTGCATCGAATTTTTCTCCTTCAAATTCGTTTTCCCAATTGAATATTTTAATTTTTTCAACCATTTCCGGATCATTCAATATATTAGAGTTAAACTCTATGTATTTTTCGTCTACAAGACTATTGCCATTTTTAATATTGTTATCTAAACTAGGTAAAATCCGACAGTTATTGTTTTTTACAAAACTTTCCATTTCATATAGAGAGCTATCTTCTATAAGTTTTATAAGCAAACTAAACTTAGCAACTTCTACCGCCAAAATATCAATATCTACTCCCCATATATTATTCTGTAAAATCTCTCTCTTTTTTTCATATGACAACTTAAAGTTATTTCCTACATCACTAATAAGTAATCCTTTTTGTATCGCCATATCTAAACAATTTTTCATATAATATTCAATATAACGATTTATAATAAATTCATATGCAGAAAGCAAAAAGTTTCCGGAACCACAGCAAATATCTGCTATTCTATAGCTATCCCATTCCGTAAATTTTTCATCAGAAAATAATGGCGTCAATGTGGTTTTCACAATAATATCTGCAATATTTTTAGGCGTATTTACTACGCCCTGAGAATCCACAATCTCTGGTTTTCTTTCTGCAACCACAATTCCATCTTTAATTACTATTTCTTCTTCCAAAAATAATTCATAAATTTGACCGATAATAAATGGATCAACTATGCTAAACTCGTAGCAACTATTTGGATAATACAATTCTTTAAAAATATCCACAAGTATACTATCAGATATTTCAAATTGTTCCCCATCAATCAGTTCAAATAAACCAGAATCATACTTTTTATCTGCCGCTGTAAATACCTTTTTCAGCTCTGCATATGTACCTATATTTTTAAGGCTTTCATATTTTTCTAATTCCCTATCTTCACATATTCTCAAAAATACAATTCGGTTAATCAATTTCTGAACAAAAATGTTTAATGTTTCCTGATTAATCGTAGAATTATTTTTAACAATATCCTCGCTTAATACCAATCTCCATTCTTTTATTTGTGATAAAAAATATTTATCAAATGGTTCTTTCTTTAATGAACTAGATATATTTTCAAAGGTTTTTTCAAAGGCTCCTGAAACTACAGTCTCATATGAAAGCAATCTAGATATCTCATCAAATTTATCTACATATTCTGTAAAATGGAAATGAGCAACTTGCGCAACTGAAGGTTTATCATTCTCATTCGGTCTTACTGATGTATCATAGATAACCAAATCCGTAAAATTCGATAATACAGATATTTCAAGATTTCCATTCCAACCATATCGTCTAGTTTGAAATGCCGCTTCTTTACTTGCCATAATATCTACATTAGGTTTTTTAGTTTCTAAAAAAAAGTATGGTGTAGATCCCACATGAAATTCATAATCAGGCTTCTTTTTTACTTGTTTACCATTTTCTTCTACAAAAACCGATGCTTCATGTTTTACTTCTCTTAAATGTTGCGGCAAATTCTTTTTGTTTTGCACATCCCATCCTAATATTTCAAAAAATGGATTCACAAAATCATTACGAACTTCTGTCTCATTGTAATCTGGTCTGTTGTATTGTTTAAAGTGTTTCTGATAAGCTTCTACAAGTTTAAGTAATCTATCGTTTTCCATCCTTTTCCTCCCCTACTTTTTTCTCTTTAAAAGTGTCAATTTCAACCAAATCACCAATATCACAATTAAATTCATTACATATCTTTTCTAAAACTGTCAAAGTTACTGCTTCCCCATTAGTCATTTTAGCAATAGTTCCACTACTAATCCCTGTTCTTCGTTTTAAATCCCCTTTTTTCATTCCATTATCAATTAGAATTTTCCACAGTCCGTTATATGAAATTGCCATCTTTTACCTCTCTCTTTATCTTTCGAATATACGTTCTGTTAGTATAACATTATTTCTTTCCTCCGTCAACAATGCGTCCATAAAAATAGATGCTATATCTATTTTTTTAGATATAACATCTATTTTTTTATATTTCATAAGTCACCTCTTTCGTTAGTATATGTATTATACTTATTTTTATAATACTAAAGATGTTTCAAGTGCGATTTTTATCATATCAGTTAATTTTTTTTCTCTTTCTTCACTTGAAGTTTCTTCACCAGTCACAAAACTATTTGAAATTGTTAATAAACAAGCTGCTCTTTTATTTAAAATTTTTGCATTATGGAATAAAGCAAATGATTCCATTTCACATGCAACACAACCATATTTTTCTACTATATCTTTATAATTATCATTTTCTTTATAAAAAACATCTGTTGAATATATATTACCTATAGTTAAATGAATGTTTAATCTTTCTGCAATTTGCATAATATATAAGTTTAATGAATTAGATGCATTTATCATATTTTCCTCATCATTATTTTGAACTTTAGCAAATGATGAATCAGAATAACATGTGTTTGTTAAAACAACATCATATATATTTAAGTCTGGTGTATATGAACCTGCTGTTCCTATTCTTATTATATTTTTTACATCATAATACTTATATAATTCATATGAATATATTCCAATACTTGCCATTCCCATACCTGATGCCATTATAGTTACTTTTTCACCTTTATATAATCCTGTATAAGCATACATATTTCTAACAGTATTAACTAGTTTATAATTTTCTAAAAAGTTTTCTGCTATAAATTTTGCTCTTAAAGGATCTCCTGGCATTATTACAGTTTTAGCTATGTCTTCTTTTTTTGCCTCAATATGTGGTGTCATTTTATCACTCTCCCATACCATTATAACACACCATTTTTATTGACAAATAATTTAAATTTGATTTTTTGTAAAATTATGTTA
>ERZ857840.3371-NODE-3371-length-13628-cov-6.904443_pt1 | contig 13628 bp, 8 predicted proteins | sample MGYA00519760_ERZ857840 | MGnify/ENA primary metagenome ERZ857840 (study PRJEB31778, sample SAMEA3449371) | human gut metagenome | biome: human gut; feature: human-associated habitat; material: faeces | place: United Kingdom | collected 2010/2012 ... | reverse complement strand
GCGTGCTGCTGCTGGCGGTCGCGCTCGGCGTGCTCGCCGCGCTGGCCGTGAGTCCGGAGAGCGTCGGGGCACAGCTGCCCATGCTCGACCTCGCCTGCCGGCTGGGCACAGCCGGCGTTGTGTACGCCGTGCTGCTGTTTCTCGGCATGTTCGGCACGAGCGTGTCCTCACTCGTGGCCGTGCTGACCTACGCCGGGCAGAAGTCCGCGCGGCTGGCCGGACACCGCACGGCCCTGCTGCTCGTGCTCACGGCCGCCGCCTTCGCCGGAAGTCTGTTCGGCTTCGGCGACCTGATCGGCATCGTCTACCCGGTCTACGGCTATCTGGGCATGGCCGCCATGCTGCTCGTGGCCGAGCACGCCGTGCACGCGCGGCGCGCGGGAAACCACTGCGCCGCAACTGGAGATTGACCCGCAGCGGCAGACCTGATACAATGAAGGCAATGACAAATACCGCGTTTTCTGGAATTTTTACAGGAGGAACCGCAATGAAACATCTCAAAAAGGCGTTTTGCCTGCTGCTGGCGGCCGTGATGCTGCTGGCGCTGGGCGTGCCGGTCATGGCAGCGGGCGAGATCCCGGTCGATGCCGAGCACTTCCCGGATGCGGCGCTGCGCACGTACGTGACCGATTACTGCGACACGAACAAGGACAACAAGCTCTCGGCGGCCGAGTGTGCGGCCGTACAGTGCATTGACCTGTTTGAAATGCAGATCACGAAGGTCGCCGACATGACCGGTATCGAGCACTTCACGAACCTGCGCGAGCTGCTCGCGTGCAACAACCAGATCACGACGCTCGACCTGAGCGGCATGACCAAGCTCGAAAAGCTCGACGTGTCCGGCTGCGGCAAGCTGCAGAGCCTGAAGCTCGCCGGCTGCAGCGCGCTCACGCAGCTCGACGCCTCGAGCTGCGCGCTCACGGTGCTCGACCTCACGGGCTGCAGCGCGCTGAAAACCGTCGCGTGCTCGTATAACGCGCTCACGGCGCTCGACGTGTCCGCCGCAGAGAAGCTGACCACGCTCGAGTGCAGCGCCAACCGCCTGACCGCGCTCGATCTGAGCGGGCACAAGGCGCTCAAGGTGCTCACGTGCAGTCTCAACGATCTGGCTGCGCTTGAACTGACAGGCTGCACCGCGCTCGAGTCGCTCGACTGCAGCGACAACGCGCTCGCCGCGCTCGACCTGAGCGGCTGCACCGCACTCAATGCCACCGCGCAGGGCGACGGCAAGACCGCAAACCCGATCCTCAGCCCGCAGTACCTGCCGGAGCAGACCGGCGCCGTCACGGACGGGCAGCAGTGCACCGTGTACCTGGACGCCATCGTCGGCAAGGACAACATCGGCAGCGTTGCGCGCGTGCCGGACGCAAACTACGACAAGCAGACCAGCGCCGCCGTGTATGCCAAGACGCCGGACTATTTCACCTATCAGTACGACACCGGGCGCAAGGGCCTGCCGTCCATGGCCGTGTATTTTGAGATGCAGAACATGACGACCGGCGTCGCGCTCGATGAAGCCACGTTCCCGGATGCGGCTTTCCGCACCCTGCTCGCCGAGACCGCCGACGTCAACGGCGACAGCCGGCTCTCGGCGCTCGAGCTGCGCCACGTGTCGGAGCTCAACTGCAGCAACCTCGGCATCGCCGACCTGACCGGCATCGAATACTTCACGGAGCTCGTGGCGCTCAACTGCGAGAACAACAAGCTCACCGCGCTCGACGTGTCGAAAAACACGCACCTGAGTGAGATCTACTGCGGCGGCAACCAGCTCGCCACGCTCGACCTGACCGGTCTGCCCATCAAGGACGCCGAGACCGACACCGGTCATGTGCAGACCCTGCCCGGTAGCTACGCGCTCACCGGCACGGAAAACGGCGTGGGCCTGTTTGACCTCAGCCAGATCGTCGGCAAGGACAACATCGGCAGCATCACCGCCGTCAAGGGCGCCAGCTACGACAAAGAGACCGGCATCGCGCGCTACAGCGCCGCCGTCGAAAAGCCGAGCTACACCTACGCCACCGGCAGCAGCGCCGTGTCGCTCACCGTCTCGTTCTCGCTCGATATGAGCACCCTGCCCAAGTCTCCGTTTACGGATGTCGTCGCCGGCAGCTGGTACTTCGACGCAGCGCTCTATGCCAGCAGCCACAACCTGATGCTCGGCACGTCCCCCACCGAGTTCAGCCCGAACATCACCATGACGCGCGGTATGCTTGTGACCGTGCTCTACCGCATGAACGGCAGCCCGAGCGTCAGCGGCAAGACGCCGTTCACGGACGTGAGGACCGACGAGTGGTACTCCGCCGCCGTCCTCTGGGCCTATCAGAACGGCATCGTCACCGGCATGTCCGATACCACGTTCGCCCCGATAAACAACGTCACGCGCGAGCAGATGGCCACGATCCTCTTCCGCTACACGAAAACGGCCGCCCCGGACAAGGCCAAAGCCTCCGCAGACCTGAGCGGTTTTGCCGACGCGGGCAGCGTGAATGACTGGGCCGTGGACGCCATGCGCTGGGCCGTCGGGCAAAAGCTCATCGCCGGCATCACCCTGGAGCAGTCCGTCTATCTGCAGCCGCGCGGCAATGCCACCCGCGCGCAGGCCGCCACCGTCCTCACCCGGTACTACGCACAGTAAGCGTACCGGAAATCCAACCGGAGAAGGAGTTTTCACCATGTCCAGAACGAAGTTCATGGGTATTTTCCTCATCATTCTCGGCGTCATCAGCGTGGTCGTGGGCATCGTCCGCGGCGACATGACCAGCAGCGCCGCGATGTTCATCGGCTATCTCGTGCCGGCGCTGCTCGGCGCCATGATCCTGATCGTCGACCACATCGGCGGCGGCGAGAGCAAGACCGAGACCGGCCCGTCCGATGCGGCGCTCGCCGGACAGAAAAACAAAAAGAAGAAAAAATGAGAAAAAGCCGCTGCCCGGCCGGGCAGCGGCTTTTTCACGCAAACATGTTCCGCCGGACATTCCCGTCCGGCGGAACGCATAGGGTTAGGATGATATGGTGCTCAGCAGACCTTCGGCTCCGGGAATTTGGAGTGGAAGCTGTTGGCCTCGACCCAGTCGATGGCGGCCTGAATGCCGTCCCAGGTAGCGGGCTCGCCGCGGCCGACGGTCGCCATGGTCAGGCAGGCCTGCTCGGCGGGCGTGAGCGTGATCTTGGCAGCCTTCGCGTTCAGGCGCTTGGCAATGTCCTTGATCTTCACCTTCATGATCAGGCGGTACGGCAGCGGCAGACGCTTCAGGTCAAAGCGGCCCTGCAGCGGGAACACCGCAATGTCGGCGCCGAGGCCGTTCTTCTTGCGGCAGACTTCCTCCGCGTTGGCAGCCGGAGCGCCCATGCCGACCGAAACCACGCCGACCACGTTATAGCGCTCCTTGGCCTTGTTCAGGCCAACAACCTTGCCGGCCAGCAGCCAGCCGATGTAGACCACCTTGCGGCCGGTCGGGCAGATGTGCGACTGCTCCGTAAAGAACGGAACATGCAGCGCTGCCGACATGCGGTGGGCGTACTCCTCACAGGAACCGGAGAGCGAAGAATAAACAATCGCGTCAATCATCGTGAAAAATCCCCTTTCAGTTTGTGGCGGAACCAACTGTGTCCCTAGTTTCCTTGCTTTATCATAGTCAAATCTTAAACAAAAGTCAAGATTCACTTTCCGAAATTGGCATAGATATCCGGCGTTTGGGTAGAAAAAGGTACATAATTCCGCCGTTTTCGCGCACAAAGAGAAAATGCAGTCATTTTCCCTGCGCGCACCTCTTGCAGATTGCCGGCAGATTCAGTATAATGTAGAATGGTTTGATAACAAGATTTTCACCCTGATATGGAAGGCGGTGCAGATCGCACATGGAAGAACGATTCCGCAATCTGGACTATCAAAACTGGAAACCTGTACGTACACTCGGCACTGACTCCTACGGGACGGTGTACGAGATCGCGCGCGACGACGGCTTCGGCATGGTGGATCACGCGGCGCTGAAGGTGCTGTCGATCCCCGCCGCGCCGGAGGACTTTGACGCCCTCGTCGCCGAGGGCCGCACGCCGGAGGAAGTGACCGCCCTGCTCCACCGCCAGGTGGAGACGATCGCGCGGCAGCTCATGGCGGTCGATGCCATCAGCGATGAGCCGAATCTGCTGCGGTGCGAGGATCACGTCATCCGCGAGCACCCGGACGGCCGCGGCTGGGACATCTATGTGCGCACGGAGCTGCTGCCCTCCCTGCCGGACTACCTGCGCAACCATCCGCACGGCGAGGCAGACATCATCCGGCTCGGCGCCGGTCTGTGCAGCGCGCTGGAGACGTGCCATCGCCGCGGCATCGTGCACGGCGATATCAAGCCGCGCAACGTCTTTGTCGGCGGCGGCAACTTCAACGAGCAGGTCACGTATAAGCTCGGCGACTTCGGCATGGCGCAGTTTTCCGCCGTGGACAACACAAACGATTTCATGGCGCCTGAGGTGCTGTGCGGCGCGGAGGTCTCGCCCGAGAGCGACCTCTATTCCGTGGGCATGGTGCTCTACTGGGCGCTCAACGAGCGGCGCATCCCGTTCGTGCCGCTGCCGCCGACGGCGGTGGAGGCCTCGGATCTTGCGATCGCGCGCGAGCAGCGCCTGCGCGGCGACCTTGTCGGCCCGGCCCTGCACCTTGTTCACGGGCAGCAGACCGATGGCCTCCTCCAGCTCGCCGATGATGAACCCGTAGATCTTCTCGATCGGGGCGAAATCCTTGTAGGAGTCGGAGACGGTCGAAACGGTTTTCGACCGGATGGGCACGCTGCCGTAGTTGATGACCAGCATGAAGTGGTTGAAAGCGCGCAGGAAATGCGCCTCGCCGAGAATCCTGTTGCGCGCCATCGCCGAGATGGACGTCATGCGCGAGACGTTCTCCAGCACCGAATTGGTGCGCGCCAGACTTACGTAGGCCGACTTGAAGAAGTAGATGGCCTCGTCGCTCGTCGGAGTGATGTCCCACTGGAACAGCGGGCTTTCGTCGGCCTTGCCGTAGGATTTGTACTGGTTGGTCGGCACGTCGCTCAGGAAGAAGAGGAACCGGCCGCAATAGTCGATGTAGTTGATCGGCACGTAAGCGTACATCAGCGCGGATTCGGCATCGGCCTCCGTATTGTAGAAGGTCTCGTTCGAATAAGTGCCGTAGGGAACTTCGTCGAGGCAGGAGGCGAAGCCCGTCAGCGCCCCGAGCAGAAGCAGGTATCGGAATGTCTTTTTCATTTTCAACATGGCTCTATCAGGTTAGAATTTGAACTCCGCGCCGGCGGTGATGACGCAGACCTTGGGATAGGCGACGCCCCCGATGCCGTTCTCTCCCACTTCGGGGTCGTATTCGCTGACTTTCGAGAAGGTGAAGGGGTTGCTGGCGCTCACGAACACGCGCAGGTGCTTGATGCCCCGGATTTTGTTTTCCGGCAGGGTATAGCCCAGCATGATGTTGGAGATGCGCAGGAACGAACCGTCCTCGACCGACCACGAAGAGGCATGGTACTGGCGGTTGTACCGCAGGCTGGGGCGCTCGTTCGTGGGGCGCTCCGGCGTCCACCTGCCGGACATCAGCGCCGGAGAGGTGAGCTTCCGGTAGGAGAAAATGTCGTTGCCATAGACGGCGTACATCATCACCGAAAGGTCCAGACCGATCCGGTGCGACAGCGAGAGGTTGAGACTCGAGGTGAACTTGGGATTCGGATCGCCGATAATCACGCGCCGGTCGGGATCGAGCGTTCCGTCGGCGTTGAGCCCCGCATAGTTGAACTCTCCCGGACGGGTGTTGGGACTCGACCCGTCGCCCTGCGGCGTCTGGATGATGCCGTTCACCATGTAACCGTAGAACGAATTGACGGGGTAGCCGATGGCCAGCACGTTGAGGAAGGCGTCGTTGTAAACGCTGCCGCCGTACTGCGTATAACAGATGCCGTTGGCATCGACCGTACAGCCCGAGTTCTCGGCCGTGCCGATCGACACGACCTTGTTGCGGTTGAGGCTGAAGATGCCGGTCGCGCTGAAATTCCAGTCCTTCGTCGAGACGATGTGTCCCGTGACGGCCACCTCGAAACCCTTGTTGCGGATCTCGCCGTCATTGACCCACACCGTGTCGAACCCGGTGCTGGGAGAGAGGTACTGCTTGCGCAGCAGGTCGGTGGTGCGTTTGTAATAGTAGTCGAACGTGACGTTCAGCCGTCCCTTGAGGATCGAGAGGTCGAGGCCGATGTCCAGCTGGGCCGTCTTCTCCCACGTCAGTTCGTGGTTGGCCATGCCCGCATAGGTGACGAAACGGTCGCCGAGCCCCTCGCGGCCGTCCTGATAACCGATGCCGTAAACCGTGTACTCTTCGCCGTTGCACCAATAGTAGTCGTAGCCGAAACGCTCGAAGGTCTGGTAGGGCGAAATGCCCTGGTTGCCCGAAACGCCGTAGCTGGCGCGCAGCTTGAGCTGGTCGAAAAATCCGAGCGACCTGATCCACGGCTCCTCCTCCATCTTCCAGCTCACGGCGCCCGAGGGGAAGAAGCCCCAACGGTGTCCCTCGGCGAATTTCGACGCCCCGTCGGCACGGGCCGTGAAGGTGAACAGGTAGCGGTTCTTGTAGGTGTAGTTCAGACGCGTGAAGCCCGAAGCGAGCATCTCCTGACTGCGCGACGTGGTGGTGATGACCTTGTCGGCGCCGGAAACCACTTCGTCCTCGAGCGCGGCGTTCGAGAAGCCCCGTCCGGTGATGCTCGATCCCCGGCTTACGCTGTTCTCGTAACTGCCGCCGACCATGGCCGAAAAGGCGTGGTCGCCGAAGGTTCTGTCGTAGGTCAGGTATCCGTCCGCGGTGAGATTGACGTAGGTGGACTCGCTGTTGCCGCCCTCGCCGTTGTAGTTGTCGCCCGCCTGCGTGTAAAGCGGCGGATTGAAAAACGCCGAACGGCTCTGTTCGGCCCGGGCGTTGCCCGAAACCGAAAGCGTCAGTCCCGGCAGGATCGACCAGTCGGCCTTCACGAGCGCATAGCCGGACATGTCGTCCGACTCCTTCTTAACCTCGTTGTTTATCATCACGGGATTGCTGTAATCCTTGGGCTGGCTCTTGAAATAGGAGCCGTCGCCGTTATAGACCGGCCAGAGGGGATTGCAGCCGTAGCTCGTCCCGTTGTTGTAGGTCCGGAATCCCCGCACGAATCCCGCCTTGGTCTTCAGCTTGACATTGCGGGCCACCTGGTTGTCGTACGACATATCGACCGTGTACTTCTCGTAGTCGTCGTTGTGCTGCATGCCCTCGCCGTCGTAATACCCCAGGCTCACATAGTAGCGGTTCTTCGCGTTGCTGCCTTCGATTCCCACGTTGTAATCCTGCGTAACGGAGGTCCGGAACACATAGTCGGCCCACCGGGTGCGATAGGGCCATTCGCCGCTTTCGATCTCGGAAACGGAGGGGTAATAGGTCCCGTCGGCCCATATCTTGCCCGTGTAGGGTCCTTCGGCGCCGCCGTTCTCGTACGACTCGTTCTCCAGACGGGCCATCGTCACCGGATCGCGCCAGTAGTCGAGCCGGTCGCTGAAAACGCCCACGCCGACCTTGCCCGAGAACCAGACGTTCTGATGCTCCTTCCTGCCGCTTTTGGTCGTGATCATGATGACGCCGTTGGCGCCGCGCGAACCGTAAATCGCCGTGGCCGAAGCGTCTTTCAGCACTTCGATCGACTCGATGATGCCCGGATTGACGCTCTTGAGGTTTCCGGCGTCGCCCATCGGAACTCCGTCCACGACCACCAGCGGGGAGTTGGACCCGTTGATGGAACTGATGCCGCGCACCCGGACCGTCACGCCGCCCTCGGGACTGTCGTTCGAATTGTCGATCACCGTCAGACCGGCGACGCGTCCCTGGAGCAGCTTGTCGATCGACCCCGACGAAACCTGCGTCACGTCGGAGGCCCTCACCGAGGCCACGCTTCCCGTCAGGTCGCTCTTCTTCATCGTACCGTAGCCGATCACGACCACCTCGTCTACCAGTTCGGCCTCCTCCTGAAGCCTCACGTCCACGGCGGTCCTGCCGGCCACGTTCACTTCCTGCGTCTTGTAACCGAGGAACGATACCACGAGCACATCGTCCGCGGCGACGTCCAGGGCGTATGTGCCCGACGCATCGGTCGTCGTGCCCCTGACGGAACCCTTGACCACCACAGACGCGCCCGCGACAGGCTGTCCGTCGGAACCGCCCGTCACCACTCCCCGTACGGTCATCTCCTGGGCGGAGAGGCCGGCGCCGTACAGCAGCAGGGAAGCCAACAGCATGAATAGTCTCTTTTCAATCATGTTTCAAATAGGTTAGAAGGTTTGGTTTTCACAATCGGCCGTATAAATAAAAGGTGTGCGGAAACGAATTTTGCACGAATCCGTCCAAACGGACTATTACAAATATAGCCCAAAGAAAAGCAAATACATGGTGATATATTGACAAAACGTAGCAATATTTTCACACGATCGCATCCCTTGCGCACACCCTCGGAAGAAATATACATATCACTGATCCATACCGTATTACACGACAGGCGAAACTTCGTTCATCTTGTCAAAATATCACGTGCTTATGTCGATATTCCACCGGTTTTTCTCGTCCGGACCCGCTATCTTTGAATCATGAAACTTTCACATTCGGCCGCCTTCACTCAAACCATTTTCCGATCATGCTGATACCATTCAGAGAAATAACCCGAGACGCTCTCCGGCGACGCTACGCCGTCGGGGCCTTCAACTGCCTGAGCGTCGAAAACGTCATGGGGGCCGTCGCCGCGGCCGAGGAGCTGCATTCGCCGATCATTCTGCAACTGGCCGAAGTGCAGTTCCCCGAAGCTCCGATGGAGCTGATGGCCCCGGTATTCCTGCGGGCGGCCCGCGATGCGAAAGTCCCCGTCGCCGTCCACCTCGACCACGGCCGGAGTATCGAAACCTGCATCCGGGCCGTCCGGGAGGGATTCACGTCGGTCATGTTCGACGGCGCGGAACTGCCTTTCGAAGAGAACGCCGAGCAGACCCGGCTCGTCGTCCGGCTGGCGCACGCCGCAGGCGTCGATGTAGAAGCCGAACTGGGACGGGTGGGCGACACCGGCTTCGGAGGCGAAGGCACGGCGGCCGCGGCCGCCGACGTCTTCACCGACGTCGAAGAGTCGGCGCGGTTCATCGCCCGAACCGGAACCGACGCGCTGGCCATAGCCATCGGCAATCTTCACGGACGCTACACGGCCACCCCGCGGCTCAATATCGCCCGGCTGCGCGAGATCCATGCCCGGAACGCCGTGCCGCTGGTCCTGCACGGAGGCAGCGGCACAAGCGAAGAGGACTTCAAGGCCTGCATCCGCAACGGCATCTGCAAGATCAACGTCGCCACGGCGATCCAGATCGCCGCGGCCGAAGCGGTCGCGGAATACCTCGCCCGGGGTGGTTCGCCCGGCTACATCGGGATAAAACGACGAATCATCGAAGCTTCCCAACGGGCCGTCGCGGAGCACATCCGGCTCTTCGAAAGCGACGGCAAAGCCTGAAACGCCCGGTGTCATGGAACGAAAAGGAATCATTTCGGCCGGCAACTGGCTGGTTGACAACATCAAGATCATCGAGCGGTATCCCACGCGGGGCAACCTGACGACCATCTCCCGCATCGAAACCGGACTGGGCGGCTGCTCGCACAACGTGCTGGCCGATCTGGCACGCCTCGGCACGGACCTTCCGCTCTATGCCGGCGGCTGCATCGGCCGCGACGCGTTCGGCGACTACGTCCTGCGCGAAATCGACCGCTACGGCATCGACCGGCGCAACATGCTGACGCTCGACGACTGCGCCACCTCCTACACCGACGTCATGTCGGAGATCGACGGCGGCTGCCGCACCTTCTTCCACTTCCGCGGCGCCAACGCCCGCCTCGGCGCCGAAGAGATCGCGCGTATGGAATCCTCGGCCCGGATTTTCCATCTGGGCTACCTGCTCCTGCTCGACGAGCTGGACAGGCCGGATCCCGAATACGGCGTCGTCGCGGCCCGCGTCCTCGACGGACTGCGCCGCAAGGGATACGAAACGTCGGTGGACGTGGTCTCCGAAGAGAGCGACCGTTTCCGGCAGATCGTCGGCCCCTGTCTTCCGTACACCGACTATTTCATCGTCAACGAGATCGAGGCGGGAGCCGTCTGCGGTTTGCAGCTCCGCACGCCGGAAGGCTCCCTGCTGCGGGAACGCGTGGAAGAGGCGGCCGCCATGCTCCTCGGCCGCGGCGTGGGAAGACTCTGCGCGATCCATTTCCCCGAAGGCGGCTATGCCGTCTCCCGCAGCGGCGAACGGTGCTGGTGCGACTCCGTACCGGTCGCACGGCACGAGATCGTCTCGTCCGTGGGCGCCGGAGACGCCTTCTGCGCCGGAATGCTCTACGCCCAGCACGAACGGATGCCGCTGCGCGACGCCCTGCGGACGGCCAACGCCTCGGCCCGCTTCAACCTCTTCAGCGCCACCAGCACCGGAGGCGCTCCGACTCTGCACCGACTCAACGAATTCATTCACCGAAACTATACCGAACTATGAAACGCTCCGAAATAAACCGATACGTGCGGGAAGCGCTGGACTTCCTCGCCGAACACCGCTTCGCACTGCCCGAATGGGCGACCTGGACCCCCGCCATGTGGGCGGACTGCGGCGATGCCTGCCGCGAAATCCGCGACAACGCCCTGGGATGGGACGTAACCGACTTCGGCAAGGGCGACTTCGCACGCGAGGGGCTGACGCTCTTCACGCTGCGCAACGGGAATCCCCCGCACGACCGCAAACCCTACTGCGAAAAGATCATGGTGGTACGCGAAGGACAGGCGACGCCGATGCACTTCCACTGGCACAAGATGGAGGATATCATCAACCGCGGCGGAGGCGAGCTGTGCATGAGAGTCTGGCGTGCCGACGAAGCCGAACGCCCGACCGACGCCGAGTGCACGTTCCGCATCGACGGCATCGAGACGACCGTGCGCGCCGGAGAGACCTTCCGGCTGCGGCCGGGACAAAGCATCACCTTCGAGCCTTACGTGTACCATACGTTCTGGGCCGAGGGCGGCGACTGTCTGGCCGGCGAAGTCTCGACGGTCAATGACGATACGGCCGACAACCGCTTCTACGAACCGCTGGGACGCTATCCGCAAATCGACGAGGACCGGCCCGCCGAATTCCTGCTCTGCAACGAATACCCCCGTTAAGACGATGATCAGAACCCGAAAAACAGAACCGCTCACGTGGATCGTCGGACACGCGCCGGATCGGAAATCCGTGCCGGAACGGTTCGTTCCGGCGACGGTTCCGGGCGCCGTGCAGCTCGACATGGCCCGCGCCGAAGGGTATCCCGACTACAACCGTGCGGACAACTACCGCCGCATGACGTGGATGGAGGACCGTTTCTTCACCTACCGCGCGGAGTTCGACGCCCCCGGGCTCGGGCAGGACCGGCAGCTCTGGTTCGTATCGAAGGGGATCGACTACCGCTACGAAATCCGCCTCAACGACACGCTCCTCCTGGCCCGCGAAGGCATGTTCGCACCCGTGGAGATCGACCTCACGCCGCACCTGCACCCCCGCAACCGGCTCGAAATACTCCTGTTTCCCGTTCCCAAACGCGCCGGAATGCCGGACGACCGCACGCAGGCTTCGGCCTCCGTGAAACCCGCCGTGGGCTACGGCTGGGACTGGCATCCGCGGCTCGTCCCGCTGGGTATCTGGGACGAAACGGGCCTCCAGATCCGCCGCCGGTCCCACCTCCGGGAGGTCGATGTCGTCTATACCCTCGACGACGATCTGTCCGGCGTCGATCTGCGGATCGAAAGCCGGGGCGCGGAGTGCGGGGAATGCCGCGGCGTCTGGGAACTCTTCGACGACCGCGGCCGCTGCGCGGCCCGGGCCGAAGGAGCCGTCGGACAACCGCTCGCGGCGCGGCTGGAGAACCCCCGGCTGTGGTGGACCCACGACCACGGGGAACCCGCGCTGTACACTTCGCGCTACACGCTCCGCGACGCCGCAGGGTGCGATCTGGAATGCGTGGAGGAGCGGATCGGTTTCCGCCGCATCCGTCTGGTGATGAACGAGGGGGCCTGGAGCGAACCCGCCGGCTTTCCCAAAACCCGGAGCGCCGCCCCCGCGCAGGTCGAGCTGAACGGCCGCCGCATCTTCGCCAAGGGCTCCAACTGGGTCTGCCCCGAACTGTTCCCCGGCACGGTCGATGCGGCCCGTTACGAAACGCTGATCGGAATTGCCGCGGAGACCCATTTCAACATGCTGCGTTCGTGGGGCGGCGGCATTGTCAATAAGGACGCCTTCTTCGAGTGCTGCGACCGCCGGGGAATAATGGTCTGGCAGGAATTTCCGCTGTCGTGCAACTGCTATCCCGACGACCCGGAGTACCTCGCCGTACTGGAACGGGAGGCCGCGGCGATCATCCGAAGGCTGCGCCGACACCCCTCGCTGGCGGTCTGGTGCGGAGGCAATGAATTGTTCAACAACTGGTCGGGAATGACCGACCAGTCGCTTCCGCTGCGGCTGCTGAACGCGCTGTGTTACCGGCTCTCCCCCGAAATCCCGTTCAACGCCACGTCGCCCCTCAACGGCATGGCTCACGGCCACTACCTGTTCCGCTGGCAGGGAAAGGACGTTTTCCGCATGATGAACGGCAGCCGCTTCACGGCCTACACCGAATTCGGCATTCCGGGTATCTCGCCGCGGGAGGTCCTCGAAGGGATCATTCCCGCCGAAGAGCTTTTCCCGCCGCGTCCCGGCACGGCCTGGGAGGAACATCACGCCTTCGGAGCCTGGGACGGCGATCCCTCGACATGGCTCGGACTGCCCACGCTCGCCCGCTATTTTCCGCCGGCCGAAACGCTCGACGAGCTGATCGCCCAAAGTTCCCTGTTGCAGGGCGAAGGCTACAAGGCCGTATTCGAGGAGGCGCGCCGCCAGAAACCCTACTGCTCCATGGCGCTCAACTGGTGTTTCGACGAGCCGTGGCCCGCAGCGGCCAACAATTCGCTGGTAGCCTATCCCGCGGTGCTCAAACCGGCGATCGCCGAAGTCCGCCGGGCCTGCCGGCCGCTCTGCGCCAGCGCCCGTTTCGCCCGCTTCGACTGGAAGGAAGACGAGACGTTCGAAGCCGAGGTCTGGATACTCAACGACGTTTTCGCCCGGACGGGACCCTTCGTCGTCACCGTAACCCTCCGTGCGGGCCGTGCGGAGGAACGCATCCTGCGCTGGGAAAGCCCCTCCGTCGAACCGAACCGCAATACGGCGGGACCGACGGCCCGGTTCCGGCTTCCCGCATGGGACACCGACCGCTTCGGAGTGGAGCTGAGCGTGGAGGGACACCCGGAGATGAACGCATGCTACACGCTGATGTATCGCCGTTCTCCCCGCAAGAGACGCTGTACGTCCATGAACGTAACCGAATGAACGCATGAAACGACCGATCTTCCTGCTGCTGGCGCTCGGACTGTCGCTGTCGGGGAACGGGCGGGTGCGCCTCCCGTCGCTCGTCGGCAGCGGCATGGTGCTCCAGCGCAACAGCGACGCCCGCATCTGGGGCCGGGCGGAGCCGGGCCGGAGAGTGACCGTCACCCCTT
>ERZ857840.3368-NODE-3368-length-13638-cov-2.685047_pt1 | contig 13638 bp, 15 predicted proteins | sample MGYA00519760_ERZ857840 | MGnify/ENA primary metagenome ERZ857840 (study PRJEB31778, sample SAMEA3449371) | human gut metagenome | biome: human gut; feature: human-associated habitat; material: faeces | place: United Kingdom | collected 2010/2012 ... | reverse complement strand
CGTGCTGTCCAGCTGCAGGCAGATCGGCAAGACCTTTACCGTCGGCACCGCGTTGTTCCTCAAGGCGATACTCACGCCGAACCTGAAAGCCATCTGGACCGCTCACCATACTCGCACCAGCGACGAGACATTCGCGGACATGTGCGAGATGGAGCGCAATCCAGTGTTCGGCCGGTACGTGGAACGCATCCGCAGGGCGAACGGCCAACAGGAGATCACGTTCACGTCCGGCAGCCGCATCATGTTCGGCGCCCGCGAAAACGGCTTCGGCCGAGGATTGCACAGCGTGGACGTGGCCGTGTTCGACGAAGCGCAGATCCTCACAGTGCGCGCGATGGACAATATGATTCCGGTTTTGAACACGAGTCCTAATCCCCTGGTCGTGTATATGGGCAATCCACCCAAGCCGGGAGACCAGTGCGAGGCGTTCACGGAGAAGCGCATGCACGCGTTGAACCATGACGGGAACCTCCTCTACGTGGAGCTCGCCGCCGACAAGGATGCGGATCCGGACGACCGCGAACAGTGGGCTAAAGCGAATCCCAGCTATCCGAAACGTACAAGCGAACAGGCAATCATGCGCATGCGCAACAACCTGTCGGAAGATTCATTCCGTCGCGAGGCGCTTGGCATATGGGATGAGACCGCCACCGCGTACGCCATCAGCCCGGACCTGTGGCAGGCCGCGGCCATCGACGACGTGCCTGATGGGGGAACCGTGAGCTTCGGCATCGACATGCCTCCGGACAGGAGCGTGCTGACCATCGGAGCCGCGCTACGGTACGCGGACGGTTCGGCCGTCATCCAGATGGCGAACATCAAGGACGCACGGCAGGCGGGAACCATGTGGGCCGTGGACTGGCTCGCCGAACATTGGCCGAAGACCGCCAGCGTGGTCATCGACGCGCAGTCGCCCGCTATGAGCCTGCTGCCCGAACTGAAGAAGGCGCATGTGAGGGTCACGGTGACGAACATGCAGGAGATGGGCCGCGCGTGCGGACGCTTCCTCGACATGCTCAAGGCCGGAACGCTCAAGCATCCACGGGACGAATACCAGCCGCAGCTGGCCGCAGCCGTCAAGGGCGCCACCACGCGGCCTCTTGGACAGTCCGGCGCGATCGCCTGGAACAAACTCGGCAGCGATGTCGACATCACGCCGCTCGTGTCCACCACTCTCGCCCTGTATGGGGCGTTCACGACGAAACGACATCCGGGAAGACGACAGGAGGTGATGTTCTGATGGTGTTCTACATGGCCGACGGCACAACGGTAAGTGTCGCTCCGAAATTCACCGGCAGCAGCTACCTCGACACCGCAAGCGGAAACGTCGGCACCATCCTCGGCGTCGACGACGAGGACATGCCCATCATCCACGAACTGTTGCGCGTGTGGCGTGAGAAATACCCACGCAACCTGATCCGCGGAGCCTACTACGACTGCAAGGAACGATTCAAAGACTTCGGAATCTCCATCCCCGACCAGATCAAAAACAAGGTCGAGGCGATGATCGGATGGCCCGAACTGGCCGTCCGATCATTGAGCGACCTGAGCGACCTGGAAGGGTTCAGCGTATCCGGCGACGACACGATGGGCGTCAACGACCTGTTCGAGGACAACCAATTGGACGTGGCCACGTCAGAACTGATCGTATCCGCTTACAAGCACTCATGCAGCTTCCTGACCATCGCCGCAGACCCGGAGAATCCGGACCGGATCAGCATGATCCCACGCTCCGCCGACTGGTCCGCTGGAATCTGGGACCGACGCAACCACCGTCTGGCCGCGGCATTGACCATCACCGAGGACGACAAGGACGGACGAATCTGCGCGTTCAACGTGTGGCTCCCCGGCAAGGTCTACGAATGCTCCGGCCACCTGACCCCATGGCGGAGAAAATCGAAACGAACTTCGACCAGCCGACTGCCGTCGCGCTCGCCTACGACAGGCAGATGGACCGGCCATTCGGCCACAGCCGCATCAGCCGTTCGCTCATGAGCCTCGTCGACGCCGGATTCCGCACCGTGGTCCGCATGGAGGCGTCGGCCGAATTCTATTCCGTTCCGAAACTCTGGTTCATCGGAGCGAACAGGGACGCGTTCAGCAGCAACACATGGACGAGTCTCATCCAGGCGATCAACGCGATCACCGCGGACGAGAACGGAGAGCTTCCCCAACTGCATCAGGTGCAGCAGGCGTCCATGACGCCCCATTCGGACATGCTCAAGACCTTGGCCATGCTCGTCGCCTCGCAGACCCGAGTGCCGGTCGACTATCTGGGCATCACGTTGGACAATCCGACCAGCGCCGAGGCCATGGCATCCGCCGAACGACGGTTGACGCGCATCGCCGACAAGCAGAACGTGGCCTTCGGACGGGAACTCAAACGGGCCATGGGCATCGCCGTGGCATTGCGCGAAGGCGCGAACACGATACCCGACTCCATGCGCGACGTGCATCCGGTATGGGCGCCCACAAGGGAAATCTCCGACGCGGCGCGCGCCGACGCGTTCACGAAGATCGCCGACAAGATCACCGGCTACGCCGACTCCGATGTCGGACTCGAACGTCTCGGCCTGACCCGCGAGGAAATCACCCGCCTACGCGCCGACCAGCAACGGCAGAAATCGGAACAACGCATCGACCAGCTCATGGACAGAAGCGCGGCGTCCTCGGAGGTGACGGATGGATCTGAACAATCTGGATCTGCCGGAACCGGCGAAAGCGCAGCTTCGTCAGAAACTGGAGAAACTGCATAGGGATTACGAGACTGATCTTGAGAATCTGACAGACGACGCCACCGACGCGATGGAATCCGCGAAACCGTTGGAACGACAAGACATAGTGCTCAGGTACACCCGCGATGCGTCCGAACGATCACGCAGGTACTACACTGACACCAGGAACCTGTGGCAGAAATACGCCGGCATCAAAATGCCGCCCTACGTCTCATCTACTTGCGACGAATATGAAGTGCTATACCGTCAGGTAGGCGGTTTCACTGGAACCGATTGGAATGGGCATAACTACACTAATTTGAAGCATGGCAACGCCAACGGGCTGACTGTTGAAGACCTTTGGCCCGACCTGAAGACGGTGGACGACTGGCAGCAGTTCATTGCCGACATGATGAGCAGGTCTGTACGATTGACCACGCAGAACAACCGCGACGCCGACGAGACGCATCCTGGATGGGCACGCGTCCCACGAGGCTCCAATCCTTGTGCATTTTGCGTGATGCTCGCCAGCCGAGGATTCGCATACACCAGTGAGGAAAGCGCGGACTTCGGCGGCTCTTTCCATAACGGCAAATGCCGTTGCATTCCCGTGTGCAGCTGGGGCAAGGACAAGATCTTCGGCTATGACCAAGCGAAGTATAAAGCCATGTACGATCAGGCCGTGCAAGCCATCAACGGCAACGCATTGGGAAAGAATTGGAAGTCCTCCGCCGAGGAAGCCGGAATCAAGTTGGATTCGGCCGACGCGAATGCCGTCACATTCGTTATGCGTCATAAGTTCCCTAAGCAATTGAGCGACGGGATCATGCCGAAGAAACGTGCGTCTTTCAAAGTCGAACATGATTTCACCGGCATGCGCGACGAGAAATCATTAAGCAAGAAAGGATGGGATGGAAGGCAGAAGGCGCTTGGCGTCCCAGTAGACGCAGACGTCCTTGAGATGCATGAAATCGTGTTCCTGGAACATTTCAAGTCACTCGGACAGCATTACGAATGGATTCCACGCGATACTTTGGGGCACAAATCGACGAATGACTTGAAATGGATTGAGCAAGACCTTGAGTGCGAGGTTAAGTCATCTCGGCAAAAACGCCCAGACTACGGATCCATTTCGAAGAACATCTCAAAAGCGGTATCCAAAGCCGAGCAGCATGGTGTCGTGAAGGATGCATTCATTGTGGATCTCACTGGATACTCGGCTCCGGAGAAACTGGTGACGCAACTTTCCCGCTATAACGCGCTGCATAAGAAAAACAAGATCAGACGTTTGTTCCTATTGGACAACAACGGGATGAGAGAAATCGAGCTGCAATAAAAACCCGGAGGCACTCCCGCACGAATAGGCTATTATTTCAAGTCTGCACGGGACCTCCGGTACTTCTATTTTACCAAAAACCATTGATTTCGGTGGATTGCCAGAGCAGACGAATGGACCCGACTGTAACTCGGGCGCTTCACAGCCGCGCAGGTGCGAATCCTGCATCCACCACTCGGCCAGCCATTCAGGTTGGCGGCGACCATGCGCCGTATCGCGTGGGAGGACCATACAGCGCACCGTGGCGCGGTCGAACTCGAATCCACGGGAAACAGCAAAGGAGAGCAGCATGTCCATCAGATTCCGATTCCCGGCACACATCCGTCTCATCGACGGCGGTGGCGACGAGGGCGGTTCCAATGACGGTGGCGACGGCGGTGAGCCGAGGTCGTTCACCCAGGAACAGGTCGACCAGATCGTCGAGAAGCGACTGGCCAAGGAGCGCGGCAAGTACAAGGACTACGACGAGCTCAAGTCCAAGGCCATGAAACTCGACGAGATGGAGAACGCCGGAAAGAGCGAAATCGACAAACTCAAGGAATCGAACGCGGCGCTGCGCAAGCAGATCGACGACGCCGCGGCCGAGAAGCAGCACGCGGAATGGGTGTCCGAAGTCGCCAAAGACAAGGACGTTCCGGCCGAACTGCTGCGCGGCGGAACCAAGGAGGAACTCGAGGCGCATGCGGACCTCCTGCACGCGGCGCTGCATCCGGCATCCAAGCCGCCTCAGGTGAGGAACCAGACGGGCTCTCCATCGCACCAGAACAACAACAAGGACGCCGAAGAGCTCTCGTACATCCACCAGCTCCTAGGCGAATAACCCAACCATCCGAAAGGACAAGTCATCATGGCGATGAAAACAGACCAGATCAAGCTCCCCGTGAGCGTGGCCACCGAAATCGTGAACAAGGCCAAGGACACCAGCACCATCGCGTCCCTGAGCCCCAGCACGCCACAGATCTTCTCCGACGCCGACTACCTCGTGTTCAACGGCAAGAGCGAAGCCGAGGTAGTGGCCGAAGGCGCGGTCAAGAGCAGCTACGAGCAGACCGTGGACTCCGTCGTGGCGAAGCGCTTCAAGGTGCAGACCACCACCCGCGTCACCAGCGAACTCCAGTGGGCCGACGAGGACAACCAGCTGCAGATCATCCGCAGCATCCAGGCCGATCAGGCAGCCGCACTGGGCCGCGCCCTCGACTACGTGATCTATCATGCGATCAACCCCAAGACCGGTGAGGCGCTCTCCGGATTCGACCCATTGAGCACGTCCGCCGTGCAGGTGATCGCCACCGAGGATGAGATCGGCAACGTGGACGCTTTGGCCGACGCGCTGAACGACTCCTACGACATCAACGGTGTCGCCCTGTCCAAGACCTGGGCGTCCCGCCTGCGCAAGCTGCGCGTCCCCTCCACCGGCATGCGCTTCTACCCGGAGATCCCGCTGAACCTGCAGGCCGGCAGCCTGGACGGCATCACCGCCGCGACCTCCGGAACCGTCAACGGCCGACTGGCCAAGACCCCGACGAAGGTGCTCGCGTTCATGGGAGATTTCAGCCTCATCAAATGGGGCATGGTCCGCGATCTGACCAGCGAGATCATCGCCTACGGCGATCCGGACCAGACCGGCGTGGACCTGAAGGCCCATAACCAGATCGCATACCGCACCGAGGCGATGTACGCGTTCGCGATCATCGATCCGAAGGCGTTCGCCGTACTCAAGGCCACGGAATGAGGTGAACGATGAGTTTCCCCATCCAGACCCTTGTGGTCAATCCGTCAGGTAAGAAGAAGCATACGATCGGACCGTTGGACGCGCAGGTGAGCCTTGTCAACAAGGATGGAACGGACTTCTCCGCCGGATCCAGCGCCTACGAGCTGCCGGCGGCCGGCGAGGACACCCTCGGCGGCATTAAGCAGTACGCGCCCGAACAAGCGATCGGCAACGTCGACAGCAACATCGCCGAGGCCGCGGCGGACACTCCGACCAAGGACGAATTCGACAAACTCGTCACCGCGTTCAACACGTTGGCGAAACAGTTCGACGACATCATCGCCGGCCTCGTATCCGCCGGGGCGGTCAAACTGCCGGACAAGAAGTGACCATGACGGACGAACCCGACATGTTCGCCACCTCCGACGATCTCGAACGGAGATGGCACAAGCTCACCGACGAGGAACGCGAGAAAGCCGACACGCATCTCGCGGACGTGACCGACTACATCAAGGAACGCTCCCCGAACTGGCGGCGGCTCCTCGACGAACGGCCACGACTGTTGACGAAGATCACCTGCGACATCGTCCGCAGGATCATGCAGGCCGACCCGTACGACATTCCCGGCGGCATCACGCAGATGAACCAGACCACCGGCAGCTTCAGCGAACAATACAGTTTCGGAGCGCCCACCGGCGACCTCTGGCTGCGCGACGACGAGAAACGCATCCTCGGCATCAACGCGCAACGCGCGTTCAGCGTCGACATGGCAACGGGGGAGACGTCCTAGTGGAAACCATCGAAATCTGGCGCGGCCAGCCCACCACCGACACGGACGGCAACCCCATCCAAGGCAAGCCAGCCCGCGTCGGCGCATTCCAGGCCTTGGTCGCCCCGACCTCCACCATCGACCAGGTTGAGGAGAACGCCAGTCCACGGACCATCGAATACACGATCCACATCCGCGGTAGCCAACCATCCGGCATCCAAGCCACCGACCTGATCAAAGTCAGAGGCATCCTCCTGTCCGTCAAAGGAAAACCGCAAGTGTGGAACAACCTCCACGGACGCCACATCGGCGACGTCATCACCGTGGGCGAACGGGAAGGATAAGCATGGCCAAACGATGCAGATTCGTATTCAACCGCAAGGCGTTCAGCCAACAGGTTCTCAAAAACGAGACATTGCGCTCGCGCATGAGGGACGCGGCCGAAGCCGCCGTAGAGGATGACCGTTGCATGGTCCGCGACCATGACGGCAAGAACCGCAGCGGCGTGGCGATCATCTGCCCGGCACCGGTGGAGAAGGCGCACGGCACGCTAGAGGACACGCTCGGAAGGATGCGCGTATGAGCATCCCGGTCACTCCCCGCCGCACGGAGCCGCTGCTCCTGCCCAAACTGAGGACACTGTTCCCGGACGTGACGTTCGACACCATCGAACGAGCCGACCTCGAACCGCCCTTCACCGAAGCCACTCTGGCCGACTCCATGCAAGGCATGAGCACTCCAATCTCGCAGTACGTGCGGCTGCGGCTGAGCGTGCGATGCATGAGAGAGGACCATACGGGCGACTGGGACAAGGCCGCACGCCTGTGGGCCGACATCGCGAGGGAGATCATCGGGCTCGGAAACGTCGCGCCGCTCATCGACGCGTCACTCGAATCCGGGCCGGTACGCATGACGGACGAGGACAAGAGGCTGGTGTGCGCGTACGGCGTGCTCCTGCTCGAGGTCACCGTCAACTGAAACACAACCAAAGACAACGTGCCGCCACACGCGAAGAACGGAAAGGTGCAGACGAATGTCTGACAACAACGAAAAAACCACCGTCGCCGCGCAGGGCGCGACCGACTACGGGTACGTGTCCAGCGGCAACACCGCAGGCAACGTGCGCCTGATCAAGAACTACGCGCTGTTCCTGTTCCCCAAGGGCGACAGCACGTTCGTGGCTCCGACCGGAGTGGCCTGGACCCCGCCGGCAAGCAAGAAGCCGATCGGCTACTCCACGGAGGACGGCGCCGTACTGCATCCGGAACCGGGCGACAGCACCGACTACAAGGCCCACAACGGCGACATCGTGCTGTCCGACACGGATCCGGGCTACTGGACCCTGCAGCTCGCCGCCATGGAGGGCCGCAAGGATGTGGTGTCGGCCTACTTCGACGTGGACGTCGATTCGGACGGCGGCATCAGCATCAAGGGAGCCGGCCTGAAGAAGGAATGGATCCTCGTATTGGTCGCGCTCGACCAGCAGGACCGCCCCTTCCTCCTGTACGGCACCAACTCGAAGGTGTCCGACCGTGACGACGTGAGCCTGAAATCCAGCGAGATCATGAACTTCAGCATGACGTTCAAGATGCTCAAGGGCACCAACGGCGAGCAGTTCCACGCATGGGGCCTCGTCACCGAAGACGCCAAGTGACCCATTGATTCTTCCCGTGCCGCCGATGGCGGTCGACGGCACGGGATCCTTTTACCAACCGCCAACATCAGAACGGAGACAACATGAGCGACAACACCTACCACATGGTCGAAGTCGACCTTTCCGACGCCGAGGAGCTCAAGCCCGACGTGCACCTCGAGGTCGCCGGCGTGAAACTCGACCTGCCGAACCTCAACAACGCGGAACTGCCCATCGAACTCGTGCAGACCATCCTCCTGATCAAGAGCAGGCCGACGCTCTCCGACGAGGAGACCAGCGCGTGCATGGCCGCGTTCCTCGCGTACTTCCAGGCGATGAAGCCGAACTTCTGGAACGTGCTACGCAAGACGGAACGTCCGATCGCCTACCTCATCGCCACGGTGAAGGCGTGGGCCGAGGAATCCGGACTGGACCCAAAAGCGTTTACCTCGCCCACCTCTGGAACAACCACCGCGCGGCGCTAGCCTACGACTGGATCCGAGCGTACGGGCAGATATACAGGCCCGTACGCTTCCAGGAATGGGTTGAAGGCCAACGTCCACGAGTCGATTGGGGACTCGCCTGGGCGTTGACCCGCGAAATCCTCAAAGACCATACGAGCCACTCGTGGATGGCGTTGCAGAACGCCGTCTACGCGCCCGACGGAGCCGAACAGGCGGTCTGGACGCTGTCCGGACAACGCAAACGCCCATGGTTCGACCACGAGCGCGACCCACTCCACCCGCCAACCCCGACGCACAACCTCACCCGCCGTCAACGCGAGGACAGGGAACGGCTCAAAGCCTACTTCCACATCAACGACGACCTCTGACTCCGACCGCCATCGGAATCCCAACCTACGAATAAGGAAACACGATGGCAGCACAGGACATAGGCGTCGCATACGTCCACGTCGAACCATCCGGCAAAGGATTCGGCAAAAGCATCGAAGGCGACATCGGCGACGCCGTCAACAAAGCCTCCAAGAAAAGCTCCAGCACCCTCATCTCGAAGATCGGCGGAGCATTCGGCAAAATCGGCAAGGTCGGCACAGGCGCGATCGCCACCCTCGCCGGCGGCATCACCGCATTGGCCGCCAAAGGCGGCTTCACCCGCGCCCTCAACATCGAGAACGCGCAAGCCAAACTCAAAGGCCTCGGCCACGACAGCGCCAGCGTCACCGAAATCATGAACGACGCGCTCGCATCCGTCAAGGGCACCGCGTTCGGATTGGGCGACGCCGCGACCGTCGCGGCCAGCCTGTCCGCCTCCGGCGTCAAGGAGGGCGGCGAGCTCACACAGGTCCTCAAGACCGTGGCCGACACTGCGCAGATCAGCGGCCGTAGCCTGACCGACATCGGCATGATCTTCGGTTCCGTCGCCGCGCGAGGCAAGCTCCAGGGCGACGACATGCTCCAGCTCATGTCGAGCGGCATCCCAGTCCTCCAAATGCTCGGCAAGCATCTGAACAAGACCAGCGCCGAAGTGTCCGACATGGTCTCGGACGGCAAGATCGACTTCCAAACCTTCGCCGACGCCATGAAGGAAGGCCTAGGCGGCGCCGCACTATCCGCAGGCACCACATTCACCGGCGCCCTGGCCAACGTGAAAGCCGCGTTGAGCCGACTCGGAGAAACAGCCGCCACACCAGTCCTCGACGGCTTACGCGGCCTGTTCAACCAAGCCATCCCACTCATCGACACATTCACCGCAACCGTCACACCACCCCTGCAAAAAGTCGGAGCGGCACTCCAACAAGGTCTCGAGAACGCGATACCCGCCACACAGGCGAAACTCAAAAACCTTGGCGACACGATCTCCAACATCCCCGGCTTCCAGATGCTCGCCTCGGCGACGGCCAGCCTCAAAAGCCAACTCACTGGCCTCTGGAACGCAATCACATCACTCATAGGCGGACTCAACAATGGCGGCGAAGCCGCCACAATGTTCTCCACAACCGCCGGCGCGCTCGCGGGAGTGGTCGCTTCGGTCGCGCAGGCGTTGTCGAACGCGGCGGGATGGGCGAAGACGTTCGTCAACACGTTCATCGAGACGGGCGCGTTGCAGCCGTTCCTTGAAAGCCTGACCGGCGTCATCTCCGGATTGGGCTCGCTGGTTTCCGGATTGGCGGCCGCGGTCTCGCAGGCCTTCGGCTTCAACGACAGCGCGCGCACCGCCAGTTCCGCGGCGCAGAGCTTCGCCGGACTGTTGAACACTTTGACCGGCGTGCTCATGACGGTGGGAGGCTGGCTGCAGTCGGTCGGACAGTGGGCGCAGCAGAACGGCGCACTGGTATCCGGCGCGTTGAAAGCCATCACCATTGCATTGCTCGCGGTCAAAGGCTGGGATATCGTCTCGGCCGGGCTGAAGACAGTTTCCGGTGGACTGAAGGCCATTTCCGCGACTGCCTCCGGTGTGGAGAAGACCGCTACGGCCACGTTCGATTTGATTGGCAAGATCTCCGACGCGGGAAGCGCGGCTGGAGCACTGAAGCAACTCGCCGGCTCGTTCAATATTGTCAAGGCAGCTCAATCGGCGTGGAGCGCGGTGACCAAGGCTGCTACCGCCGTGCAGCTGGCATTCAGCGCTGCCTTGGATGCGAATCCGATCGGCATGCTTGTCGTGGCCATCGGCGCGGTCGTGGCCGCGCTGACATGGTTCTTCACCCAAACCGAAACGGGCAAACGACTCTGGAACAGCTTCGCCACATGGTTCATGGGAATCTGGAACCAGATCAGCACCGCATGCCAGCCAATCCTGCAAGCCATCGCCATATTCATCACCCAGACCATGAGCCAAATCCAACAAATCTGGCAAACCGGATGGACACTCATCACCACCGTCCTCCAAAACGTCTGGAACACGATCGGCCCCATCATCATGACCGCGCTCACCGCGATCATCACCGGCATCCAAACATTCATCACCACCATCACACCACTCCTGCAAGCAGGAATACAGAACATCCAAACCATCTTCCAAACCGCCGTCACAATCATCAGCACGGTCTGGAACGGACTCTGGAACACCATATCCACCGTCGTACAAGGCGCATGGACCATCATCGCCACAGTCATCAGCACCGCACTCGCCGTCATCCAAGGCATCATCCAACTGGCGCTCGCGGTCGTCAACGGGAACTGGAGCGCCGCGTGGTCGGCCATCCAGGGCATCGTGTCGGCAGTGTGGGGCGGCATCCAAGGCGTCGTCTCCGCCGGCATCGGCATGGTCAGCGGAGTGGTATCCGCCGCATGCTCGACAATCCGGAGCGTGTGGGCCGCGTTGTGGAATGGCGTCGGAAGCATTGTGTCGAGCGTCTGGGGCGGCATCGTCGGCACCGTAAGCAACATGGTTGGCCGTGTCGGGAGCGTCGTGAGCGGGATCGGCGGAACCGTCCGGAGCGCGGTGTCCGGCGCGGGAAGCTGGCTCGTCAGCGCGGGACGCAACATCATCCAGGGATTGATCAACGGCATCACAGGAATGGTCGGCTCGTTGTATTCCAGCATCACCAACGCGTTGTCGGGCTTGGTGGACAAGGCCAAGAACGCTTTGGGCATCCATTCCCCGTCGCGTGTGTTCCGCGACGAGGTCGGCGTGATGGTCGGACGTGGCATGGCATTGGGCATCGACGATTCCGCGCATGTGGTCAGCCGTTCCATGGATTCGCTCGTCTCCACGATGAGCCTCTCCGACGCGGACTGGTCGAAGACCGGCAGGCTGAACGTCACGGCCGGCACCGGCGCCAATGCCGGCGACGGCGATCTGCGGGAACTCATCACGGCCGTCGAATCGTTGCACGACGACCTCGGATCGATCATCGCCAGGTACACGCCGACGATAGGGGACCGCGACTTCGCAAGGAAGGTGAGAAGTGCAATCGCTTGAATACGTGTGCGCGGCCACAGGTGAGCGCATCGGCTTCGAGGGGCCGCTGTACGGCGAGACGCTCACGGGACTGCGCGCCCGCGTCTGGGACTACAGCCTCGCCTCACGTGGCATGACGGGCATCACCCGCAAGGCACGCGAGGCGACAGTCACCGTGAAGATCCACGATTCTCCGGCCACGCTCGACCTACTGCGCCGCCTCGCGGACGCCGACATGGCATCCGGGAACCCGGGCACGCTCGTGGCCGACGGCGAATGGGAAGCCAAAGCGTGGATCACGAAAAGCGAACCGCAATCCATCACGCCCACGATGGTCGAGACGCAGTTGACCATCGTGCTGGCCGATGGCGTGTGGCGCCGTCCGACCATGACGCATTTCACGCCGCGATACGATTCCGGAACCGCCGACCTTGACTATCCATATGATTATCCGCATGATTTCGCCGGCATGGCATTGGGTGCCGAGATCGTCAACGACACGTCCATCCCGCAGCCGGTCAAGCTCACGATATTCGGACCATGCGCGCAACCGTACGTCATCATCGGAAACAACCGGTACGAGGTCGACGTGACCGTGCCATCCGGCTCGCGTCTGGAAATCGACGGCACCGGCGATGTCAGGACCGTCACCATGGTCAGCGGCACAGGTCTCGTCACAAACTGCTTCGCGCAGGCCGTGCGAGGGTCGGGCAAGGATTCCGGCCGGTACGTGTTCCAACCGCTCGCGCCCGGAACACAGCCGATCAGCTGGCCGGGAGGATTCCAATTCGACTTGACGGTCTGCGAGGAAAGGAGCGAACCGCCATGGACCTGATCGTCACCGACGCCACAGGCAAACCCGTGGCGAGCCACGCCTGACCTCGCGTTCGGTAGCGGGGAGAACGACTTCGACCTGCAGGTCGAAGACGCCGCGCTCAAGGCGGGGAGCCGCATCATGATCGACGGCACCGAGTACGGCGGCATCATCGACGACACGGATGTCGACGTGGACGGAGGCCTGTCCACCGTCACATGGCATGGCCGCGACTGGCATGGAGTACTCGCCTCGAAGATCATCGAACCGGACAGGAACAACGATTACCTCACCCTGTCCGGCACGATTCCCGTCATCATGCGCACGCTCGTCAGCCGTGCGGGATTGCAAGGCCTGTTCACCGTCACCGACGAAAGCGCCGACCACAAGACCACCTGCCAGTTCGACCGGTACGTGGACCTGTACAGCGGTCTGGTCAAGATGCTCAGGGCAAGCGGACTCAAACTCCGGTTGCGTAATGACGGCGACAAGGTATCCATGAGCGCCATGCCCGTCCGCACGATCGGCGACAGCATCGACTCGGACCTCATCGACTTCACCGCCAAACAGGCGGCGCACCCGATCAACCATCTCATCTGCCTGGGCAAGGGCGAACTCAAGGACCGTACCGTCATCCACTGGTACGCCGACGCGAACGGCACGTTCAGCCACACGCAGACCCTCAAAGGCCTTGACGAACGCACCGCCACATACGAGTTGTCCAACGCCGAAGCCGACGAGCTCGAGGACAAGGGCAGGCAGAAATTCCAGGAGCTTCGGAACACCAGCACCATCGA